>Ga0123341_1004329_pt1 | contig 12440 bp, 8 predicted proteins | sample Turbeapinknodule_FD_89959 | JGI IMG/M metagenome (GOLD analysis project Ga0123341, IMG submission 89959) | Root nodule microbial communities of legume samples collected from Mexico - Turtle bean Mexico pink nodule | ecosystem: Host-associated > Plants > Roots > Nodule | place: Mexico: Nepantla... | reverse complement strand
TAGTATTTGGTGATACCGTCACTGACTTGAGCGTCGGAGTGCGATCGGCCGCAGCGGCGCCGTATCGTTTCTTTGCAGGTTCTTGAGATAGATCCAGAGGAGGAGCGGAGGTGAGAAGCGGCGTGCACGTCGATCCTTTGACGAGGCATTCTCCAGCGCTCCGGTCAACAGGCGGGATCACCTTCCTAAAGGGCTATGAACAAGCTAAAATGATACCTACGCCCCCTATTATACTAAAGGCACCTTATTCTAGCCTATCTTTGCTATTTGGACCTCTAAAGTGAGCCTAAATTACTTACAACATATTCTATTCTATTGAAATGAACAATAATGAAACTCACTTATGCTCAGCACCCAAAGCCTGTGCTCTGCTCCTCGTGATCCTCTGGGCAAACTAGGTGATGAGGTAGTGGTTGGAGAATCTTAGTCTGGCCCTATGTCTTGAGGCATGCTCCTAGTCTTCCTCCTTAGAGGTTGGGCTTGGTCCATAGGCGCACTCCCTCCTAGGTCCTCGTCATGCTCTCCAGGTGGCAGGGAATTCGTCGACGAATTTGGAAGACCTATAGAGAAAGGAGTCAAATCACTGATATTGAAAGAATTACTACCTAAATATGTATCAGGTAAATCCAACTCATATGCATTGTCATTGATCCTCTTTATGATCTGAAAAGGGTCATCACCACGAGGTAGAAGTTTGGAATTCCTTTGAGTAGGGAAGCGATCCTTCCTCAAGTGAAGCCAAACCCAATCCCCATGTTCAAAGATCAATGCCTTGCGCCCCTTGTTGGACTGCTCGACATACTTGCCTACCTTCCTTTCAATTTGAAGCTTGATGTGGTGGTGCAAGTCTTTAATAAAGGAAGCTTTTTCAAAACCATCTTTGCACAACACCTCATCAAGTATGGGAATAGGAAGGAGGTCAAGGGGTGTCAGGGGATTGAACCCATACACAACCTCAAAAGGAGAGGGGGATCTTGAAACACATCTTCAAATTCCTTTACCAAATTTTCCAAACAGTTAGGACTATCTACCGCCGACTCATTCTTAAGGCTTTTAGGAAAATCTATGTAGATAGACTTTTGTGAAAGCATTACCTTTTTAACCTCTTGTGATGAAATGAGAAGTCTTCTCTTAGAATTCTTTTTATCTTTTTATTTTTCTCTTTTTTCTTTCATTTTAAGTTGGTCCTCATGGACTTCTTTTGGTGAGAGAAATTTTAGTGTGACCTTATGCCAATGGAAGGTAAAAGAGATTTTGTTGGTAAGGCCATCATGAAGGGTCTTCCTATCATATTGCCATGGACTTCCTAAAAGAATATGAGTAGCTTCCATAGGGATAACATCACACAAGACCTCATCCTTGTATTTACCAATAGAAAAGGCTATGAAGACTTGCTTATTTACTATGATCTCCCGCTTTTCACTTAACCATTGAAGTTTATAAGGCTTTGTATGAGAGATGGTAACCCAAGTTTGTCTACCACTCTTGTGCTTGCCACATTTGCACAACTCCCCCTATCCACAATTAAGGAGCACAACTTATCATTAATGAGGCACCTAGTGTGGAAAAATTTTCCCTTTGACTTCATCAAAAGTTTTAAAACTTGACCTAGCATGCGCCTCACTACTAATAAGTCTCCTTCACATGGACTTTCACTTCCTTCCTCACTTGGGGATCTAGAATGGCTAGGGGACCTAGATCTTTAGGAGCTATGGTCACTCATGACAACCCCTTCTTTAACCATCATGTTCCTTTTTAAAGGACAACTAGATGCAATGTGCCCAAAACCTAAACATTTCAAACACTTTCTACTTGAGATTTTGGTAGGTGACTTAGGTGTTAAAGTGGAGGGATTAGAATGTTTAGGGTTGTAAGTGGAATCTTTCTCAACCTTTGAAGGGAAAATTTTGGAAGAAGTTTTTTTTTGTTTTTCCAAGAAGATTGGTAGTAGCCATCTTTATGAGAGTTTTTGAAATGATTTTGCTTTGAAAGTTGGGTTTCAACCTTGATGGCAAGGTGAACCAATTTTTCTAAAGATGAATACTCATAAAGTTACACCACATCTTGGATTTCCCTTCTTAGTCCACTTACAAATCTAGCCATTTTAGATTCCTCACTTTCATGCATATCAATTTTGGTTAAAGTCGTCTCAAGCTCTTTAAAACAATCATTTGGGCGTTGAATGTTGTGAGATGATTTTCAGGATCTTCCACCCCCTGTGAAAACGATCTTGGGCGTGATGTAGTGCGGTGGCACAAGCTCATCCATGGTCGCTTGCGAAAATGGCTTGGAATGATCCCTCAAGGACAAAATCAACCCTCGTCAGTCGCTCTACTGTAGATTATTGCATAAGTCCTCGTTGGTCTTGCGCAATTTCTCATTGGCTACCGGGGAAACCTCTATTTCTGCCATAACTATGTTTATTATTTTTTTCAATCTTCTTACAATAATCTTTGTCATTTATCCTTCTTTTATAATCTTTTATATTCACTTTTTTCAATTAGAATATTATTAACCTTAAGATAATAAATTTGTAGATTTTTCATTTATATATGGTTCAACTTTCTTATTTATATTAAATATTAAACTTAAATTAGTACTTAAATTTCTAAGAAATTATTTTCTTTTTTTATTTTGTATCAAAAGTGCTGAAATGGATTTCTTCCGTAGTTTTAGATGGCAGCAAAGTTAAAGAGAATGACATAATATATCACTATCCACATTATGGTAAGTTAAATGAAAAAATAATTGCAGATAACTATCTTTGATTTTTATTGTAAATGAGATGGTGTGACCATGCTGAAGAAAAGAATGTCTTGAGTTGATTAACGAATTAGAAACAGGAAAACAAAAGTATTGACTAAGTCATCTCATGACAACAGAATAAAATGACAGAATATTTAGACAAAAATAAAATAAAATTTAATCATTCAATATAATAATTTTTTTTAGTAAAAATTCATTTAAGAATACTAAAATCGATAAGATATTAATTAATATTAACAAAACTATGCATGAGAGTGTTTGGAGTCATCATCTCAATCTTTCACTTAATTAATTAGTTAAAATATTAAATGTTAAAATTAAATTTCTAAGAAATGAAACATTTTTTTATTTTGTCCCAAAAGCGCTGGAAAGAATCTCTTCCGTAGTGTTAGATGGCATGGCAAATTTAAAGACAATTCTTCACATTATGGTAAGGAAAATGAAAATAAAAATAAAAATTGGAGACTGGAAGTAGAATAAGAAAGTAAAAGAATAACAAGATTTTGCATGGCATTAGGAGCAATGTTTTTTACTTCCTGTAAGATCACAGCAAAGGCAGACGAAAGCCAACATGTAAATATCCTCCAAATTTCATTGCACCCTCTCCCCTTATCTCAGCCACTCTCCCATCTTCATCTAAAATTCTTCAGAAAAACCAAACTTCAGATATGTCTAGCAGAGAATTTGAAATGGCTAGCAGCTAAAGAGTATGCAAGTGCCTTCGAATTAAAATGACATGAATGCTCACTGTAAATAAAATATGTAAAAAAATTTATGTTTTTCATGGTTAGATGTTGATGACCTGAGTGAAAGAAGGAGAATTACCTGCTCATCATCCTTCTTCGTTAAATCCATCTACCGTCAATATTTATCCCACGAACATGGCACATTTTAGGCCAAATTTCACTGTCCTTTCTGTGGCATCGTTTTTGCAGCAACGGACATCCCTCTATTCTTAATTTTATTAGAGAAACGGGCAGCCTTTCTCCTCCGATATTCTCCAGCTTTTCACAATCTTCAATGTACAATTGTTGTAGCGATGTGAGATGGAGAAGGCCCTTGCACTCCAACGTCTCCAGACTTGACAAACCAAATAGGTGCAGAGACGTGAGGGAGGGAGGCAGCAATCCCTCCTTTGGGAAGGAGTTGATGCCATCACATGGACCGTCAACAAAGACAGAGGTAACCATCTCCATGGATACCCATGCTTGGCCGCTCACTAGTTTCTCACAGTTCCTGATCTCAACTGTTCTCAAGTTCGGTGGCATACTCCCTCCTGGAAATGACTCAATTTGTTGGCAGTTCGATATGTCAAGATATTCCATCTTTGGGAGAAGAGTTCCCATCTGATCGGGCAACGACTTCAACTTATCACAATCATTAACACTGAAACGAGTCAAATTGGGCGCAGATAATCCTTCTTTCGGGAATGATACAAAGTTGGGGCAGTGGGAAATCACAAAAGAATTCAGACTCTTAAACGACTCGGACCCTACGACCAAAAGAGATTCCATATTTTCACAGTTTGTGATATGAAGACTAATGAGATTTGGAAACGTAACCAGTGGGAGAGACTTTAGCGAATCACAACTATTATCTATAACCAGTGATTCCAGTAATTCGTTTCGGTGTTGCATCGGGAATTTCAATTTGTTTAAACCACTGATATTAAGAGTTTCCAACGATGCAGGAAGACGATCACCTGGAAAAGATATGGCTGACGAACAATCCTTTAATGTTAAAGATTGGAGGCAAGTAGGTTGGATGTTAATGATGGCCTCCATCATGGACTCCACCATTGGGCCTCCTTCTATCTCTATATCTTTCACTGAAAGAGGAAAGACACCAAACGCTACCTTGTTGCTTTTAGATATCTCTAATGTTTGAAGGGTGGGAGCCCTTGGGACGGAAGAGACAAGAAGCTCGCAATTTGTAATTCTGAGTGTTTGCAGAGAAGGAAGGTGATTAGGCAAGTCTCCCTTTAGTTTGGGGCAGTCTGTTATATAAAGATCCTTAAGCTCAGGAAAAGCTTCTGATTCGATTGAACTCCACACCTCCCAACGAGGCATATAAGAAATGTATAGAGATTGAAGGGAGGGAAAGGGCGTCACAGATGAACAATCTTCCTTCTTATAAAAGCCTGCATCAATAGTCTTCACTGAATCCATGTCTGAAATACATAAATGCTTGAGAGATGGTAGTTGCCCAAGTGAAGGAAGCGTGCAACAGTTGTTACAATTATCTAAATACAGATATGTTATATTTTGGTAGGAAAAATTCCCCACCCATTCCGGCAATCTGGTTCCTTTATAACCCCTGATTGACAGCGCTTTCAGGTCTTGGTGAGGTTTTAAGTTGCTGAGTACATCTAATTCAATTTCGAAGTCGATGCCATCGTAGTTATCTATAGACCATTCCAAGGATAGATGATTAATGTGCTTTTTGTCCATTATCCTGGCCTCTGATGCTTCTTCACCTTTCGTAACATTTTCTAATTTCTCAATACGAAACGAACCATGGAGATTTGGAAGTCCTCCCAGTTCTTTGATGCTATTCTCTTTTTGCTTGCCCACAATATATAAATCCAAGCTGTGTAATTGATTTAGTTTTCCCATTCTCTTAGGCATCTCTTTTATGAGAGTCTGAGCAATTTGAAGATGACGCAAGTTTACAAGATTTTGCATGGCACTAGGCAACTTAGTCAGATGCGAGCAACAATCCAACTTCAAAGTTTGTAGATTGTACAAATTGCACAATGACTCTGGCAGTGTTTCTATTCTGGTATGAGAGACATTTAAATAACGCAAATGGATCAATTGACCTATTGAATCAGGCAGAGCAAGCTGATTTTGGAAGTTACAAAATGATAAAACTCTCAAGTACTTAAGCATTGACACTATAATAAGTGGTGCCTTTTCGTTGTTGAATGGAGTCTCTTTACAATTGATCAGCAGTAAAGTTCTTGGAAATTTTACTGTGTCGAAAACTTCAATATCCGAGACTGGATCACTGAATCTTGTAAACGACAAATGACGAGTCTTTCTATCGATCTTGGTTTCTTTTCCAAGTTCATCTGCTCTGAAATAAAATTCCCCGCCAATGAATGTTGCTAGATCATGCATTAGGTCATGCATCACAAAATAACGACCCCAAGATTGAAAAAAGGATCTGGAAAGCAAATCGTCAAAGTACTCCAGACCAAATTCTTCTAAAGTCTTCCCCTTTTTTTGTGCTTTTACAAGATCTTCAGCCATCCATAGAAGGATCAATTCATCTTTTCGAAATAGATAATCCTTGGGGTAAAGGGAGCAATATACAAAACACCGTTTTAAATGTGGAGGGAGATAATTATAACTAATTCTGAGTGCTGGAATAATTTTACACTGACTTTCAGGAAGTTCCCAAATGTCACTTTCAAGTACATTATTCCAATCCCTGATAGCGTGCTTTCTTCTCAACATTCCTCCAAGTGACTGTGCAGCTAAAGGCAACCCGTTACACTTTTTAACAATCTTCTTCCCAATCTTTTCTAGAGTTCCTCTATTTTCACTGCCTTCTGGGAGAGGAAAAACATGGTTTGCAAACACCAACCAACAATCTTCATTTGACAATTTCTTTAAATGATATACTTTAACAGTATGAAAAGGGACTACAGCCGCTACATTTTCATTGCGGGTTGTGACCAGAATTTTACTTCCCCTCATCCCACTTAGAAAGGGTTTTGTAAGACTACTCCAGCTATCACAATCCTCGATCCAAACATCATCCAGGACAATTAAGAATTTTTTATTTATCATCTTGTCCATCAACTCAAGTTGAAGTGAATTTAGATCATTCAAATTACAGGACATCTTGGTAACTTCCTCTATCATACTTTTTGTCACCTTCACAATATCAAATATATCAGAAACACAAACCCATGCCTTTAAATCAAATATCTGCTGCTTCAATTTGTCATCGTTATACACAGATCGGGCCAAAGTGGTTTTTCCGACCCCACCCATGCCTACAATAGATATCACGGACACTTCTTCACCATCACTGTTGTCCTCTAGCACCATCTTCATTATGGCATCCTTGTCTTTATCCCTACCATACATACCATATCCATCTTCCAGAGATGTTGGCTTAGCTTTCCATGGCTGGTGTCTCTCCACTGGAATGTCCTTCAAATCAAGACTCTCCTTTTGTTTTAAAAGGTCATCTAATCTTTCAACTATGTCTTCCAACTTACTAATACTAACAATCTTCTTCCTGTTGAAAAGGCGAGAAAAGGAATCGCTTACCTCCTTTTGAGTAGCAGCTTTAGTAGAAACTTCATCAAGTAAGTCGTCAACCTCGTACACAACATCTCTGAGAACATCGAGCCACTTTTTGACATTGGAGTCTGAGATTTGTCGATTCTCAGCGTCAGCAAGTACCACTCTAACAACTATCAGCTGGTTCTCCACCTTTCGAAGCAACTTGTCAGGCTTCTTTCCACGGATGAAGTTGACAAACTCAGGGGAAGCTAGCCTTTCAAAAAGAACGTCAAGGAAAGCAGAGAGAAGTGCACCACCTACCACGGCTAAAGCCATGATCACAGGAACAAACAAACAAGTGATGATCAAAGTAGAAGCGCAAAGGAAAGGAATTGGTTGCAAAAGTTGGGTTGGTTCTTGATTCAGTGACTTTTATGAGGAGATTTGGCTTGCTTCAACACTATTTAAGTCTTACCTCAATAAGACAACCGTGGTGGTGGTGAATATTTTATCTTTTCTAAAAGACAAGGTTCTTCATTGGATGCTTTTTAAAGACTTTTTCTTTTTTGTTCCCCACAAGTGGGTTAAAGCTACAATGATGTACCTAACCATTATAAGTAACTAAATTGACCTAAACTTACTGGATTGCAATTTTTCCATTTTTGCAAAGAAGTCCTAAAAGTATTTTATGTTGTCAAAAGACAAGAATTTAGCTGTAAAAATGCTTTGTTGTGCTTTTGTCCAATATTCACTTTCATATTCTCCAATAAAATTTCATCATAAAGCCAATTGGTATTATGTAAAATTGACCAACATATATATAAACTACATTTTAAGAATTGATGTAGGTAACTACACCATTTTTTCACTTTGAACAACACCTAAAAACGTTGTCTAAAGTAGGAATAGCATTGCCTTAACTTTAGACAACGCTTTTTTAGGCATGAAATATGCAAAAGTGGGATTAAGTTTAGACAATGTTATTTTTTTGCATCTATTGTCTTATATTGGTAGAATATGCAACATTTTTCGAAAAAACTTTTAGAGAACGTTTTTTCTAATAATCTTTATGCAACACATTTTTAGTGTTGCCTGTTGTTTAGACAACGTTTATTTAGATGTTGTTTATATTTTTAGACAACACTTATTTACATGTTGTTTATCTTTTAGGCAACACATTTTCAGGGTTGCATATTGATAGAATAAGCTATGCATTTTCAGTGTTGCATATTTATAAAATAGGCAACGTTTTTTTTTTCATAATGTTTAGGCAATGGTTATTTACAAGTTGTTTGTCTTTTTAGACAATATTTATTTACATGTTGTATATATTTTTAGACAACACTTTTTTAACGCGACAAATTATAAAATTACGTAATTGCACATTTAGACCATATTTCTAATTTAACTAAGAAAAATGTATATAATATTAATATTTCAAATGTGTAAGTTAAATACTCCATTGTATACAAAAATAATAGAAGTTGTAATCATTACAAATAATTAGAGTTAGAAAATCTCTCAAAATTTCTACATTTCTTCAATCAATTATAAATCTTTCTCATGTCCATTATTAGTTTTATCTTGACATCTAACCTGAAAAATTAAACAAAATGTACAAACTTTCTAAATAGTATCAAGTTTATAAATAAAATAAGATAAATACAAAATACCTAGCCGATAACATTGAATGCAAATTATATGTCTATATACCTGGTCCAAATAAGGAACATGAGTGAAAGTAGATGAACCTGGATCAACTACACTGTTTTCTTTCCCTAAAACCCGTGACATCATATGTTCTATATCCCCCTCATTCAAATATGGGTTTTGTTGCTTAAGCACGAATTTCATAATTGCTTCTAAACCTTCAACCTTTTGAGTCAAAGAATTTACTTCAATAGCATATCATTATGGATAACTGCAATTTCTTGATTCCTATTAATATTGTTGGTGTCACAGTCCTTCCATAACAACAAACTCGACTAGGCCTTTCTTTTCCAGATTGATTCATATGTTTTTTTCACAATTTCACTTTATGTGTTTTGCATAGAACCTTCAAGCATGGAATGAAATAAATGTACATATATTAAAATTAATGATGAAAAAAAGAAGCACATAATCACATTTTTAAATTAAAATAAACTTACAATAGCATCTAGTGTTTCTTCATCGACTGCTTTTTCCTTTCCGAGTAGGACGACTTTGATGTGTTTAAACATTTAAGCTCTAGTGACTTCTTCACCATCCTTCTTTTCAGCACTCTATAAGAATTGAAAATTAAAAGTGAGGATTTTTAATTTTAAGTTGTAGGAAATAATGATATAGCAATGTTTATTGGTCCCATTTTGTGCACCCATGCAAATCACTCTGGTGCAGAAAAGCAAAACGAATGCGGCTATTTTACATTTATAAGGGCGGTTATATAATAACATTTGATGAGCATGCATTTATAAATGGAAGAGATAAGAAGACGACTATATATATCGCCGCATTCGTAAATTCGATTTATAAATGTGGCTATGTAAATAGCCGCATTTATAAATCGCAGTTATGAGAGGCGTTTAGGGTTTCTTTTCTTTTTTGCTTTTGATTGGGTTTCTAATCAAAGTTCTAAACTTTGATCTTTTCCGAAGAACTTGGTCATTATTTTAGCATTTCTTTTAATCTCTTGGTGCATATTATACATCTTCGTATTTCATCCCAATGGAAGTCCAAAAAGCGCAAATAAAAATTCTCCAATGAAACGCAAATATATGACGGAGCAAGGCGGCAACAGCGACGAGGAAGGCACAACAGAAAGCGCAAACAAAAACCTTCCCATGCATGACCTTAGCAATGGCATAAGACAAAACATAAAAGAAACGCAAAACATACAAAAATCAATGGTGAAGAAGAAGAGAGGAAGATAATGCTTACCGATGGCACGAATACAATGCAAAGAAGAGAGGAAGAAAAGAGGAAGCACATAAGAGAAACAAAGTGCGAGAGAAAGGAGAGTATCAAAACGTGGCGCGTTTCTCAATTAGGGTTAAAAAGGTTTTAAGAAGGCGACTATTTGTAAAGCCGCATTCATAAATCAAGCGTTTTGATTTACAAGGGCGGCTATTTGTAAATCCAAACGCTTGGTTTACAAGTGCGGCTTTACTAATAGTTGCACTTGTAAATAAACTTGATTACAAAAATGTCACCGTGTTTTTTACTTAAGCGTTTGAGCGCAAAGCCGCACTAAATAAACTGCACTTGTTTATACATTTTGCACTAGTGTCATAACGAACATTAATATGATCTTTTGTCTTTCCTGAAAATGTCCAAAAGTTTGCCAATAATACTATCACATTTTTGTTTCAATGTGCCTTACATCAAAATTGTGATGTAATATTTTGAGCCCAATAAGGTAGTTCGAAAAAATATTGATCTCTTTTTCTATCCCTTTTGTTTCTGTTTTTCTTTCCAAATTCATTCATGAAATCTTTTAATATTTCTACGATGTCTGTTTCTGTGTTAACATATTAGGTGGATGTGTTAGTTCTTTCTTTCCATTAAAAGACTTCTCATTGCCTCTCCAAGTGTGGCTTTTTGGTAAAAGACACGATGGTATACATAACACATCTTATGATTGTGTTTTAGGTAGGATGAATGTGTTTCATAATTGCAACATGCACATGCGATCTTTCCTTTAGTACTCCAACCTGACAATATAGCATATCAATGTTGAAGGTATATATCAATATCATTTCCTGGTGAATATGGACCATGGATCAATAATGATAACATTGTATTTTCAGCTTTCTTGCACAACCACGGTGGAAAGTTATACACTACCATCATGAAAGACCATGTACTGTGGCATATGCTCATAGATATAAATAGATTGAATTTGTCACTCGTTATACCAAGTCTTACATTACATGGCTCAAGTGAAAAATCAAAATGAATTCTATCAAAGTGCTTCCAAGCTTGACCATCAGCAGGATGTCTCATTTTTCTATCTTTTGAGCATTTTTCTTCATGACATCTCATTGGTTCAACAGTCTTTGAGCACATAAATAGCCTTTGAAGTTTGGGAACCACTAGAAAATATTAATTCCTTTAAATTTTTGCAAGAACTATATATTCATTTTTTGGTTCCTCAACATCTGAATTGACCGTAGGAATTCTTTCCATTGAGAAGCTTTACAAATATTGCAGACATCATCACTCTCATGCTCTTTTCAAAATAATATGCAATCATTTGGACATGTTTGGAATCTTTTTATATTTGAGGCAATTGTAGCCCTTTTTGTTGAAAGACATTGGAATATTTAAGTTTGGCATGACTTCTTTCAATAATTGTAAGAAGTTGGTAGCATTACTCCACCCATGAAGACACTTTAATAGATAAATTTGAATCATGAAAGATAAAGTGGAGAAGTTTTTACAACCACGATAAAATTCTTGTTTTGACTCATTAATTGAATTGTAAAACTTCTTAGCTTCCTCATTTGGACCTCACTCCTTGTGTTTGCGTCTTCCATATTTCTAAATGTGTCATACTACAAACCATCAATGTCATCATGCGAGTCTTCTTGATAGTCCATTTCATCATCACTTACAATAGGTGATGGTATTTCCTCCACATGATTTACCTAAATATTGTAGTCCTTTAGAAAGTCCATAGCTATCAAATGATCATAAACCACACTTTTTATTGTCCAACATCGTGGACATAAAATCTCATTTCATTAAGGTCTTCCCGTAGTATATTCAAAATCCAAGAAAGACTCGACACCATTGATGTACTCTATACTAAATCTTGGAAGTTTTAGTCTTTCTCCAAGACCCTTAATATAATAAATAATAGAATTTTGCGATACAATGTAAGTTATTTAATAATTTATTTTTGGTTAATAAAATAAACTTGACATTGTCATTGCTAAAGGTACTTGACTAAGTTAAGTAATAATTTATATGTGATAGAAAGAATGCATAATATACATGTAATGGAACAATTATACAAAATAAGAATGACAAAACAAAATGTTCAATGTTCATAACAGAATTAAAATGGGTTCTTAGCTTAACATATTTTTCTTAGATTCTATACCCATCTCTTTCTTTATGATTTTAATAACATTCACGTGTACACCTCATATAGTCACGTTATGCACCAAAGTCATTTGTGAACAACTAGAACTGTTAAAACAATTTTATATATGATAGTTTCGTCTTATTGTAGAAGTTTAACAAATCTTTTATGTACTGATTACATATTTAAGCAATTCCTTATTTAACTTAATTCTTTTGTGCACAGAGTACATATTTAAGCTTTAGGAGAAAAACAAAATTAGGTTCTTCTTTGTCTATGACAGTTTACACACACACACACACATATATATATATATATATATATATATATATATTTTATTTATTTATTTATTTATTTATTTTATT
>Ga0123341_1004327_pt1 | contig 12441 bp, 9 predicted proteins | sample Turbeapinknodule_FD_89959 | JGI IMG/M metagenome (GOLD analysis project Ga0123341, IMG submission 89959) | Root nodule microbial communities of legume samples collected from Mexico - Turtle bean Mexico pink nodule | ecosystem: Host-associated > Plants > Roots > Nodule | place: Mexico: Nepantla... | reverse complement strand
TTGCATATGTTTGTTTGTATTATGAATATTTTCAAGAGCAACATCTAAAAAGATAAAAAAAATTATTTTTTATCCTTTATTTATACTTATTAATGTGTATATTTAAGTTTATATTTTGACCATAAATTGTGTGCATGATCTTTAATAGGTTTACAATATAGTGTGAAAGCTATTTTTGAAGTGTTATAAATGTCACATTTAAATTGTTTATGCTAATTTGAAAAAATAAGTGTACCGAATTTCATTATCTTTGTTTATCTCATGTTCTACTTACTTAAATATTATATAGTCATTTTTAGATGAATTTTCCCTTCACATTAGAGACCAACTGAGAGCTCGTTACGTGAGGAACATCCAGTTCCCACCAAGTTGCACTTTCAAATCATTTTCGGTAAAAACAACTACATTAAGTAATTTCTTTTATAAAATTTAAAAATAGAATAATATTTTAAAAAAAATGAAAAAATTAAAGTATTCAATGATAATGGAATGCAATGAACTATTAATAACTTTTTATAAGAAATAACTCATTAAGTAGAACAGTTTCTTATAAGAAAAAACTTACATAAGGTAATATGTGGTATAATTTGTGTCATACTTTAATTTAAATTAGAGCTTTATTTACCAATTTATATTTTATATAATATCATTAAAGATTTATTCTCGGATCAAATAAATTTATAATAATAATAATAATAATAATAATAATAATAATAATAATAATAATTTAAGAGAAAAAGACAGTTTGGTACTGATAAGTTCAGAGTTGATTCATCCAGCACAGCCACGCGGGTCCTGGGATCGAGAGAGACAGGGAATTTGTTGGTTAGGTCTCTTCTTAACCTCATTTTACTAAAAATATTACAAGATACCTACTATTTATTTTCTTTTTCTATTTTTTTTCCTGGATTTAATTTAATCGCTCCTTCCTTGAGAAAGGAAGATAAAGAATGCAGAGAGAGATGATGGAGGAGACCCAGCAGAGAAGTAAAGTACATTAATAACGACAAGACGCATCACGCTACGAATGGAATCTGGTTTCCTTTTCCCTCATTTCGTGCCATTTGCTCATAAAGATCGTTATCGTTAATATCAATGTCATCGTCACCATCTTCACAACGCTTACACTTTCACTGACTGACTGAGTGAGAGCGCTGTCCTGTAAAAACACTCTGCACAATCTTCAAGTTAGTGAGCATCGATCCAACTCCAAGCCCTAGGTGTTGCTGGTTTTCATCCGATTGAATCTGCGAATTTCCATTTCGTATTGAATTTCCAAATTTCCAATGGCGTTTTGGTGGCCATTGCTCGTTTTAGCCTTAGCTTACGGTATCTGTAGGTTCCTTCTCATGCTCATTCCTCCTAAGGTTCCTTCCATCGACGTTGACACTTCCGATGGTACTCTATCACTATATCTATCTATCTATCTATCTATACATTCATACATACGATGTTGTGTTGTGACGCTGAAATTGTGATAATTGCAGTACTGGACGATGGAAACCTGATGCAGGAGAATAGTTTCATATATGTGAGTCTCTCTCTCTCTGCTTTGGTACACATTGTATATGATGGAAAGAATCTTGCTAATTGTTGCATGGTAAAGTATTGCGTTTATTTTTCACAATCGCTGGGATTTGTCGTTGTTTCAAATCCAGGTACCTCCGAGGGGAACGTCGCAGCAATCAGGGCAGATAGTTCAGTGCTATGAGCCAGCAACTATGAAATATTTGGGATACGTTCCTGCATTGACGCATGATGAGGTCAGTGAGTATTTGTCTATATTGCCGAAGCTCGTAATCGTTTGATAAGGAACTATGAAGCACCAATAGTTTAGTTTGCTTAAAGTATTTGTATCCATAACGTATCCTATATTGATATTGATACTCCTGGATACTTGACCAATACACATATGTGAAGTATCCAAGCCTTTAACAGCATATGTGAAGCATACAAGTCTTTTAACAAAAGTTATGAAAATCCACTTTAGTTGTATATGAAATATAGAAGCATGTGCAGTAATAAAAATCATCATTGTCCCTTGATGAACCAAAATATTAGAAATTTGTCCTCTTTAGGAATGATTTCAAGAAAGGAATGAGATTGATACTGTTCCTATATGTAGACAATACGAAGTGATTAACGATGACAATGATTCAAACTTTTTGTTTAGTTTAGTGTTGTCCTGGAATTATGTTCCTAATTTGAACTTGCATAATTGCAATTATATATTTATTATGTATTATGAGTTATATATGTGTGTGTGTATTGCGTTGCAGTACTGATATACACATCTTATCTCATCATAGACTTGGAAGAACATTTAGTTTTCAATTCAAGCAATCTTCCATTTAAAGTGGTGCAAACTGGTTTCAAGCACAGTCGAAATCTACTAGGACATCATTTCCATGCAAGAAATATGCTAGTTGTGCTGAAGAAAATCTGTCTGATCATATATTCTGCCTTCTGGATAAAATTTTATACTAAACTAGAGCAGCGCTGGTGTGCGTGTGCAATAATGACAGCACGGTCCAAAAAGAATATTTCTTCTTTACAATAATGTTTACCAGAATATTAACACCATTTGAGTGGGAAGCCGAATTGTTGGTGATTGGCATTAGCACATCGTTGGTCAGTTTTAATGTGATTGCTGATTGTTCATTTTGTTGTCTAGTTGAGGTACAAGTTTTATGTTATTCCTTTTATATCTTTGTTGTCACAAATTTTCCTGATGTTGACATATTTTGTTTCCATTCATTTTTTTCTTGTTTATGAATGTTTGCACTTGTTTTAAAAATGATTTACCATTAGCATTCATATTGGTCATTATACATATGGAAACATTAATGACAAGGCATCCAGATCAACTAAGATGACAATATTGATGTGAATACCAGTTATTGCAGAGCATGCACCTTCAAATATGGTTCCTAGTTTTTAAGTAAATTTTTTGCAAGTAAAATATTGCCAGATTAACTATAACTGATTTTGCATTAATGGATAGGTCAAGGATCGAGTGGCAAAAGTAAGGAAGGCACAGAAAATGTGGGCAAAGTCCAGCTTCAAGCAAAGACGCTTATTTTTGCGTATACTTTTGAAGTATATAATTAAACATCAAGCACTTATATGCGAGTAAGAGCTCTTGTTTTTCCATGGTTGTGGGGGAAATTTTATATTCTATTTACACTGCTTGGAACCTTTTGTGGTATAAACTTCTGTATCACTTTTGTGACATTTTAGGAAATATATGAATCTTTCGTAACCATACACTGTTTTTATTATCGTAATCTTAATTCATTTTGTAGTAGATGTACATGGTGGTCATTGCATAAGAATGTTGATAACATACTCTAGTTTATGTTCTTTCATTAGAATATCTTCCCGAGATACTGGAAAGACAATGGTAGATGCCTCTTTAGGAGAAATAATGACAACTTGTGAGAAGATCAATTGGCTACTGTCAGAGGGTGAGCAGTGGTTAAAGCCTGAATATCGGTACCTTCTTTTGCCAGTAGTTAACTTGTTTCTTTCCTTAAACTGATAATCATGTATTATCTGTCTCATTATATTTTCGGTTCTCCCTGTGCCTTTCTTACACCAAAATTAAGCCTTATAACTTGTAAGACATCCATTGTTTTATAAAAAAAAGTGATAATTTCTTCCTTATACATTCATTTAATATCTCTACTATATAATAGAAAATTATCTAAAGTCACTTCCACAATCACTTTCTTTTTTTTTCTCCAGCGTTTGATAAATAAAAATCTTTGTAGGTCTTCCGGGAGATCAATGCTCCATAAAAGAGCTAAAGTAGAGTTTCATCCCCTTGGTGTTATTGGCGCAATTGTTTCATGGAATTATCCTTTCCACAATATTTTTAATCCTATGCTGGCGGCAATTTTTTCTGGAAATGGTATTGTTATTAAGGTATAAACTATATTGTTATCTACCTATCCACAATTATTCTTCATGCTGTGTGTGTACTATGTTGTTTTATACATTGCTTACATTTGTACTTAATGGCAATTAGGTTATATTCCTTGGTAAAAATATATTAAAAAATGAAAATATCTTGCATTGTGCAATACTCACTCTTGAGATATAAAACTTATGATGAACGTGCACCTAATAACCATTTAAAAGATTGATATAGTTTCTGCTAATAAAATTAAGCTGAATTTCAGCACAAGGCTATTGCACTATCTATGCATTATCTATGCACAAGTTTAGGGTTTAATATGGGCTGTGCACTATCTATGCATTAAGCCCGAAAAGGCTATTGCACAAGGATCATGCTAGAGTCAGAGACACGAAACCATTTTTGAGCTTCCGCCTACTACTCTCTTGAGCTTTCAGGAGAATGGGTATTTAACTGTATAAATCGCTTTTATGTTTTTTCAATTTGACTGAAAATTATATGCTTCTTATTGTAGATATCAGAACATGCAAGTTGGTCTGGATGCTTTTACTTCCGGATCATCCAATCAGCCCTAGCTGCCATAGGAGCTCCAGAGGACCTTGTTGAGGTGATAACAGGGTATGGCCATTTGTCTTATCATTCTTTTTTCCTTTCTGTTCTTTGGTTGTTTTTATCATCCATGGCACTGATTGGACCTTCTTCCAGGTTTGCTGAAACAGGAGAAGCATTAGTATCTTCTGTTGATAAAGTCATATTTGTTGGATCGCCTGGTGTTGGTAAGATGGTATGATTCTTCTGGTCAGTTGAATGTGTTCTCACCTAGAATTGTGTCATAATTTATTACTTCAATCATTCCATTCATTGTTTATGATGGCATCCTATTTCACATGAATTGTGCTATGTTAATACGCTTTGGCTTTTTATGCAGATAATGAACAATGCTGCCAACACACTTATACCAGTGACACTGGAGCTTGGTGGGAAAGATGCATTTATTGTCTGTGAAGATGTTGATCTAGATCATGTATGAATAATTTCTACCTGTTCAGATTCCCCAAAGCTTGGATGTGATTATTAATCATAAAAGCTTCATGAGATCTCCATTCTTGAGTACCTTAGTTTTAACAGGCTTTGATTGGCTGAATATAGGTCGCACAAATTGCTGTCAGGGCTGTTCTTCAGTCAAGTGGACAGAACTGTGCTGGGGCAGAGCGATTATATGTCCACAGGGAAATTTATTCTTCTTTTGTCAGTAAAGTCACTAAAATTGTGAAGTCTGTTACAGCTGTAAGTGTTTTTAATAAAAGGTCGTTGATAAAATAATTCTTTACTCTCTGTAACTTTCACAATGGGCTTCTGACGCATAAAATCATTTATGTTTGCACCTCATTGCCACAAGTTTGCTCTTATCAGAAACCTATCATAGTGTTTATACATCTGCTGTTTCTGTTCTCGTTCATTGCCAAAAACTATGAGAAATAGTCATCTATTTGATTCAGAATACATTGCATTTGTCCTCTATTTTTTGTTGAACTTCTGCATGTCTTTTGTTTCTCCCATTTCTCCTCTTCTTTATCAGTACAACCCCAAGCATCCATTTGATGCATAAACCTTCGAAAAAAAATGTTAGCATTATGTGTGTGTTCTGTGTATTTGGAACTCTTCAAAATAAATTGTATCTGTGAATTGTTGATGTATAGCAATGAAATAGAATTTTTAGTGATGAACAAATTAAATTTAAATAGCATCACTGGCATACTCCAATTCTCTTCTGAGATGATATTTTCCCTTGGAAGAGAAAGTGCTGAAATCTGGATTTCATGATTATATACTGTTTGAGAGTAGCGGCAAAAGAATTAGAAATTTATGTTCATTCAGAGTGCTTTAACATTCCTCAATAAAATAAGAGCTTGGTGCTAATTGGTTATTGAGGAATAGACTTCTGTTGTAGAAGTAGAGTATGAAGAAGTCAATATTTTTATTTAATTTGTTCGTTATTGATTTCTTACAGGGCCCACCGCTTGCTGGAAAGTATGATATGGGAGCTTTATGCATGCATGAGCATTCTGAAAAACTTGATGGCCTATTAAATGATGCTATAGACAAAGGAGCCGAGATTGTTGCCCGTGGGAGTCTTGGAAATATAGGTGAAGACGCAGTTGATCAATATTTTCCCCCTACTGTGATTGTGAATGTGAACCACTCAATGAGATTGATGCAAGAAGAGGTAACGAAACTGGCCATCTTTTCTACTTCACATTGGCACGATTTTCATCATCTAATTACAGTCAGTTACTCCAATTTTTTTTTTTCACAATTACACTGGTTTTGCTACATAATACTATATTAGTGCAACTCAATGACAATGTGAGCCATCAAGTACAAGAAGCGTTATTACTATTGTTGTATCTAATTGCTAGAATTACTGACTAGGTACCCATACATTCCATACCTAGACTGCAACCATTTGAGATTTTATTAAATTTAGGTACTCATCCCGTAATATGCATGCATCGCATTTACACATTTACATTCAAGAATTCCCCTTCTATATTGTCTCCTTCAGCAACTGCTTACCAAATTCATCGGTGAAATTCATTGCTTAACTAGGTATTTGGACCAATCATGCCGATAATGAAATTCAGCTCTGATGAGGAGGTTGTCAAGCTTGCAAATGACTCAAAGTATGGGCTCGGCTGTGCTGTTTTCTCAGGCAATCAGAGTCGTGCGAGAGAGATAGCTTCCCAGATACATGCTGGGGTAGCTGCAGTTAATGATTTTGCATCAACATACATGTGTCAGGTAAATTTCTGCAATGATATGATTTATCTTGTCTATGTTGCTTATTAACTTCTAGTTTAGTATGTGTTGATCTCGTGATCATTCAACAAGTAGGCTGACTGCACAATTTCTCTGATCATGAGAATTATATTAGAGAAGCTCTGGCAAATATTATTAAGCCACTTATTTAGGTTAGGAGAGATAGATTACTGTGCAAGTGTGTGCTAAGAAGATGAAAAAATAAGCTACACCTGAGGGCTAACAAGGAAGTTAGTCTAAGCAAGGTTTGAAATGGTTGATTCATACAATTAGGCTCAACAACCTAGTACTGGATTTTAGTTCAAAAGGTAAGAACATAAAAAGGCAGAGAAATTTCACAGGCGTGTTAATCAGCTTATCACTTTATATTATGAGAAAATAATATGTATTTGCTGTTGCAAAATTTCCTGTTACATCCATTTTGTTATGACCTACTTGTGTAGGAAATAACGTGTGTGGCATCATGTGTAGTTTCGAATCATGTAAAGATACATGTTTAAGAGAAGGATATGCCATTTTTATTTGGGAAAATTGTGTTTTTAGTTTCAATACCTTTTGGTTAAATGTGGTCAAGGTCCTTATACTTTCATATAGATGAATCTGGTTCTCAAACTTAAAAATAACATGTGAATTTAGTCTTCTCTCCAAGAATTCATCATGTTTTTTGAAGTTAAGAAGGATTAAACTTGATTTTTTTTTTTAGTTTGAGAACCAAGTTCATCATTATGCGAGTAGAAGGATCAACTTTTAACTTTTGCCAATTACCCCTTCAAGTTCTAATTTTGGCAATTTACCCATTTGAACTTTAAACAACCAGCAAGTAACTGTTTTTATTCCCAAAATTTAAATTAAAATGATAGCCCTAAAACTTCCATATTTTGCTTCTATATTGGAAGTATTTGGTTTGCAAAGAAGATGTATAAACACAATAACATGTTTGATATTAAAAATGCAAAGGAAGATTGATAAATAAAGTTAATAAATTACAAATGATTACCTGGTGGAAAATAGAAATCGAAAGTGGATAGCCTGTTTAACTCAGCCTAGGTTATCATTCAATTTTCACTGAAGTAATTATGCATTATAATTTTGCAGTCCCTTCCATTTGGGGGTGTGAAACACAGTGGATTTGGACGATTTGGTGGTGTAGAAGGTTTGCGAGCTTGTTGTCTTGTTAAAGCAGTTGTTGAAGATAGATGGTGGCCATTTGTTAAAACCAAGATACCTAAGCCTATTCAGGTGAGTCAGGAACACTTTTTGTCATAACATACTACTATCTCCTTTCCGTATCTTTAGATGTTGAAGGTTAATGCTCACAGATTAAGAAATATTTAATGGAAGCAAATAGCTAAATATCCCATTAAATAGTAATAAATTATATTACAAATTCGTAATCTCAACTATTGTACTGTATAATTGAGAAAAAAAATTAATAATTAGACTCATATTGTAAAACATCAATTGTTTGTGATAAAAAAGAAAAGGAAGGCGGCTAAAACATCTAAATATATGGAAATGAGGTAGTATTTGTTACTTTACTGTGAATAGAAACTTTAATGGGCCTTTTGTCTGTCACAGTATCCCCTTGCAGAGAATGGCTTCGAATTTCAGGAGTCACTTGTTGAAGCGCTTTATGGTCTTGGCGTAAGGGATCGTTTGCGAGCATTAGTAAACGTTATAAAAATGCTTACTGAGCAGAATTCTAGTGGCAGCAGCAATAAGAGAAGAAATGACTGATTGTCAGGTCGGGTAACGTGCTACATTGCTGATATTCTCATACTGAAACCCTGATGATGCTATTGGTTGTGAAAGAAGAAATGAACAATTGGATGGTTGCTCTTGCTTCTCAGATTTATCTCTCTAACTAGAATTTTTGTACATCTGTATACTGTTCTGTTCCCTCTTTTTGTTGAGCTTTATTTTTAAATGCTCCCCCACCCCGCTTCCCAAATCAAACTTATCTTTCTCTTTGTTCTTATCAAAGAAGTCGTCTAAAAATTACCCATGATTAGAGCCCCCATTTAAGCTTGTTGTTTTTGTCTTTCTTTTCAAATGTTAAAGGAGATTTAAACTCAAACTATTTAGTTGGGTTATCTGAATTGTAGGAGACATCTTAGTGTGATTTCGAACTACATAGTTGTCTAGTTTTGAGCCCGACAAGTGAATGAACTATGGGATGAAGGTTAGCCTAAAGGCCTCAAACCTCAGTGTTCACAATCCAATCTTTACGTCAAACAGGTGTGTAGGGCTAAAATTCAAGTTATTATAGGTGTTTATTTGATGATCGTAAACCGCATTCGATTGTCTGTAGATTTTCCTTTTTTATTATGGTCGGTATGATTGGCTTTTATCTCGGTACTTTCTAAGATGCAATGTTCAATATGATTGGCTTTTATCTTGGTAACTTATCTCGCAAGATATAATTAGATCTCTTCCTCGGATACATCCTGTGCAAATGTTTCAAAATGGGTGAGATATTAGTCGAGTTCCTACAACTAGAAATGTAGATGTTCTAAGGAGGTTGAGAAAGTTACTGTAGAACTAGATACATCCACAGCAAATGTCTAACAAGGGCCTAGATATTTGTCGAGGGTTACAATTGGGTATCCAGTGAAGATGTTCCGAAGAGGTCGATATATGCTCTAAAGGAGTCAATTTTTGAGGGTTTTTCTTTCTGCACCTCTACATTTTTCTTCCCCACTCTCCTACATTTTTAAAAAACATACTAGCCTTGTCATTTTTATTTGAAAAGGTACCGTTATGGGGTTTAGAGCTTTCTGAAACAACTATGGATTGGTGAATCTAGAATGCATTTTTTTTCATTTATGGATTGATAGATCCAGAATGTATTTTTTGACTTATGGATTAGTGAATCTAGAATGCTTAGTGGATTCATAATGCATTTTTAACTTATGGATTGGTGGATTTGGAATGCATTTTTTGACTTTTGATAATTGGTTGTGGTTTTCAATAATTTGTTGCAATTTTATGGTAAGATGTTAATTTGTAGATGAATAATATTGAAGGATTTGTTGAACTTCACTATTAATCAATTTTAGGAGTCATTGGAAAACATAAACATTTTTATCCAATCGTCAAAGTTTGGTCTTCATATGTATATGAGGTTGTAATTGAATTCATAAATGAATATGTAAACATACATTGTGACTATTATAAATACGAAAGAACAAATTCACTCACGATCATATAAGAACTAATTCCATTAGCCTTAAAAGTAATAATGTAAACAAAGTGTAGCTTCGTCAAATTACAAAATAAAACTACAACTAAAAACATAAAAGATATAAATACTCATCATCGTCCATGTCGTGGTCTATGGATATACATACAAATGGGCTTCATAAGCAGTCAACAATGACCCATCCACTTGAATATTATACGTTGGGTGTTTCTTCTTGCACCCCTTCAATATTTTACAATTTAGTGGATGAGTCATGGTTGACAACTTATTGATTTATGAATTTGATTATAATCTCATAACTACATATGTAGACCAAGCTTTAGCGATTGGATCTTCCCTTTGTTTGTAAAGTAGGCCTTTTGTTAACAAATAAGAGTTGACATGAAATGGATCACGAAATGTTTATGTTTATGGTTTTCAATGAATCTTAAAATTGACTAATAGTGAACTTTAACAAATCCTTTGGTATTATCCATACTTTTACAAATTATTGAAAACCATAACCATAAATAAAAAAATGTATTCTGGATCTACCAATCCATAAGTCAACAAATCTGGATCCACCAACTTATCTGTAAAAAAATACATTCCAGACCCACCAATCCATAAGTAAAAATGCATTTCGGATCCACCAATCCATAAGTCAAAAAATATATTTCGGATCCACCAATCCATAAGTCAAAAAATGCATTTTGAATATGTCAATCCCATAAGTCGAAAAATGCATTTTGGATCCCACCAATCCATAGATGTTGCGGAGCCCCATTTTTGAAAATCTCTAAACTCCATAACAATGTATTTTCAAATAAAAATGTCAAAGCTAATTTTGGTATTTTAAAAAATATACGGATGCAGGAAAAAACACCCATTTTCATTATGAGATTTTACTGATTTCACAAGTCAAGCCGCTATTCTAATGGCTTTTCAAGCCCATATGTAATTTGTTTAAAGACATTCATTCATAACTTCCATTAAACAAAACAGGTTGTTTCTTCTAGCACTTTCATAGTTTTTTATGGCACACCATACTTTTTAAAATACCAAAAATAACCTTTATTTTATTGATGCTTTTAATTTCAGAATGGGTGATCCAGAAAAGTCAACATTGTAGAATCTGGTTGGAAATACCATTTGGATTATATAATCCATAAGGAATTTCTTTAAAAAAATACATTCTGAATTATGAAATCTGGATGGTATTTTCGGATTATAGAACTTGGAAAGTATTTCTAGTTTCGAAAATACCTTCTGGATTTTGTAATCTAGAATATATTATGGAGATGCGGAAAGAAATAACCAATAAAAAAACCCTTCAAAACGTAGTGTTGGACAAGATAGGGTATTTCTTTATTTTCTAGAACCGAAGTGTTAAAAAGTGGGTGCAAGATTGTTGAACAAGATGCTTTGATGTCTCCAAATCCAAGAGGAAAGCTTGAAGACCTTGCTATTGGGCGTGTGTGTGTTGTCTAGTTGTTTGAAACTAGTTAATTCACTCCTTAAGATGATCCAAGTTCATTTGAATCTTTAACCTTTTGAAAAGATGGGTTTTATAAAAAGCTGTTGAAATTTCAACAGGTTGTTTTATCTTAGTAGTTTTTGAAAAGGTTTTGAAAAGCTTGACTTTGCTGTCAAGTCAATTCAACCGATTATTTCGACAAAACAATCGATTGTTTTTCTGAAAACCTTAACAAAATTCTGTTACGTGCTTTTAATATGTTATAAATGATCCTAACTACCTTGACTCCTTTATTAAATGTTTTTGACCACTTGGTTGGTCCATATAAAGGTGGTTTTACGCTCTTAATCTTGAAGTAAGAAAAAAAGTTTATTAAAAACATTTTTTCCAAGATTTGAAAGAGCTTTGGATCATTCTTAAGTGTGTGGAATAGGATTGGGTTGTATTCTGAACTTTAAGCTTTGAAATACCAAGGTGTATTTTATTCTCTTCTTTCTTGATTACTCTATTTCTGTATTTGTGTTGCCAAGGAGTGTTGTGTTCTTGAGGTGTTCAAGATCAACACTCTTGGTGTGGTTTGGCAAAGGTAGTGTGTTTCTTGAGGGGTTCAAGGTCACTACTTTGGTGTGTGGTGTTTGTAATCTGGTTTTGATTGCTTAGTGAATTACCTAGTGGTTTCTGGGGACTAGATGTAGCTCTTGGTGTAAGAGTGAACTAGTATAAATATATTTGTGTGACTCTCTCTTTCCCTAATCTCACATATATCTGTTTTAAGTTGTTTTAATTAACTGCTGATAAAAACAACCGGTTGAATCGCAAAAACAACCGGTTGATTTTCTGGAAATCAACTAAAACAACTTTGTGCTTTGCTTTCCTTAGTTTCTTTCTCTGTGATTCTTCATTGACTTGTTGAACCAAGTGGTGTTCAAGCTTTGAAGAATCCAAACCCCTTTGAAGGATGTTGAAGGCTAGGCTGTGCTTGCTGTTGCTGAGCTGTCTTAGATAGGATCTGGGGTAGATTGTATATGTAATCCACTCTTGATT
>Ga0123341_1004326_pt1 | contig 12442 bp, 17 predicted proteins | sample Turbeapinknodule_FD_89959 | JGI IMG/M metagenome (GOLD analysis project Ga0123341, IMG submission 89959) | Root nodule microbial communities of legume samples collected from Mexico - Turtle bean Mexico pink nodule | ecosystem: Host-associated > Plants > Roots > Nodule | place: Mexico: Nepantla... | reverse complement strand
TTTGTCATATTTAATATTTTATTACATTTTATTCTATATATAAAATACATAAATAAAACAAAATAAACTCTTTATTAACGGATATAATTACTTTGTGATAAAGAGAATAATCAGAATCAATTTGTGATAGAGAGAATAATCATGATACAATTACTATTCATGGGTAATATATATCATGTATATTAACATATTTTGTAATATCAATTTTATCTATAATTAGGAACGTAATTATAGGATGCTAAGTTAGGAAAGAATGTGTATGATTCTACTGATATGGTGTATATATGGGGTGTATATATGGATCTCTACTATTGAGGAATAAGACTGGTTGAATAATATATTCCTTCATGGTATCAGACCAGAAAGCTCTAATGCCTGACAATCACAAAACAAAGGCAACGCTGCACAACCATAGCAGTCAAACCAAAGCACGAAAAAGGTGCTAAGAAGACCTACTCACCATATGATCTCAACGCGAGTGACAACCTTGGAAACATAATCACGCAAGTCCAATTGCGTGGTGAAAATTACGACGAATGGGCAAGAGCAGTGAAGATCTCGCTTCGTGCTCGGAGGAAATGGGGATTTATCAATGGAACACACATCCAACCAAAGGATGGGGCACCCGATCTTAAGACTGGTGGACCGTGCAGTCCATGATCGTCTCTTGGATTCTAAACACCATTGAACCAAGCTTACGATCCACAATAGCTTATGTTGAGACTGCACATAACTTGTGGGAAGACATTAAAGAAAGATTCTCGGTTGTGAATGGACCTAGAATTCAGCAACTAAGGTCGGACTTGTCAAGGTGCAAGCAGGAAGGAATGATGGTGGCAACTTACTTTGGAAAATTGAAGGTTCTTTGGGATGAGCTTGCTAACAGTGACAAAATTCCATCATGTACATGTGATGGATGCAAGTGTGGGATTCATTTGGAAAAATTAAGGGAGGAGGAGAAGGTTCATCAACTCCTTATGGGGTTGGACTATGCAAGTTACGGGATAGTGAGATCAAACATTTTGGCCTCAAGCCCATTGTCGTCTCTGAACCGCATATACGCAATGTTGATACAAGAAGAAAGAGTGAGAATGATGGCCAAATCCACATAAGAAAGGGGTTGGTTGTGTGTCTCGCGATGCAGGCCAACTACAAAGAAAAAGGGCACGAAGATACTGCAGAAAAATCAATGACATGCACTCATTGCGGTAAAAATGCTCACGACATGAAAGGATGCTTCCAACTAATCGGATATCCCGAATGATGGGTGACAGACCAAAAATGAAGGAAAATGGAACGACAAAGGACATTAAGGGATGAGGAAGAAAGGTAATCTAGCACGTGCAAATGTGGCACATGCTAGTGGAAGCAACAGTCAAACCAACAATAAAAACAAGAAACTTGAGATGGCAGGTTTGACCAATGAACAATGGAAGGTACTGGTTGATATGATCAACAAGCAAAAATCAAATGAATAAGAGAAAATGACTGGTAAGAGCATTTGGGATTTGTGGATTATTGACAGTGGGGCATCCAATCATATGACCGGATCTCTGGAAAATTTGTGTGAAAAAGAAACTATATAAGGGTGCCCCATGGGGTTTCCCGATGGTGAACGTGTTCTAGCTTGCAAGCAAGGAACAATGACTCTTGAAGAAGGACTTGAATTGAAAAATGTCCTTCATGTTCCCAAATTAAAATGCAATTTACTTTCACTACCTCAATTGACGGATGAAGAAAATTGTGTTGTAACATTCACTGATAAAATGTGTATTATGCAGGATCGCACTTCGAGGACGCTGATTGGAGCAGGTGAATGGAAAGATGAGCTCTATTGGTATCGTGGGGTACGCAAGGCTCAAGCATGTCATGTCAAGATGGAAAATCAACTAAAACTTTGGCACCAGAGATTAGGACATGCGTCATTTAAAATTGTGGAAATGCTTCCTGATATAAGTGGGAAATGTACTCGTGATGAGTTGAATAAAGTTTGTGAAATTTTTGAAAAATCAAAACAAACAAGAGACAAGTTTTTCTTGAGTGATCATCAAGCTTTGAATGTTTTTTATTTAATCCATTGTGACTTGTAGGGTCTTTATAAAACTCCCTCTTCCTATGGTGCTTCATATTTTTTGACAATTGTGGATAATTGCTCACGAGCAGTTTGAATTTATTTGTTAAAGGAAAAAATAGAGGTATCAGTGACTTTGAAATTTTTGTTTACACTCGTTGAGCGCCAATACAACAAGTATGTTAAAATAGTTCGCTCTGACAATGGAACCGAATTCATGTGTCTAAAACAATATTTCATTAAGCAATGTATTCTTCACCAAACTTCCTGTGTCGGGACCCCGCAACAAAATAGGCACATAGAACGCAAGCATCGACATATTCTAAATGTTGCTCGATCATTACGGTTTCAAGGCAATCTTCCTATTAAATTTTGGGGGGAATGTGTTTTGATTGCGGGCTACTTAATCAATCTCAAGCCATCCTCCATTCTCAAAGGAAAATCTCCCTCTGAAGTGATCCATGGATGTGTACCCAATTACGCGCACTTACGGGTATTTGGCTCATTATGTTATGCTCACAATCAAAATAGACAGCGGGATAAATTTGATAGTCATAGCCGGAAATGTGTGTTTGTCGGGTATCCATTTGAGCAAAAAGGATGGAAACTATTTGATTTGGACACAGAAATTTTCTTTGTCTCTCGTGATGTACGTTTTATAGAAAATGAATTTTCATATTTTGAAGTCCAAAAGAAGGTCATTACACTTCTTGAGCCACCATTGCAAGATCTAATTGTTGAAGAGCCTTTAGAAAATGACGTTGGCTCACACCTCCGTCATGACGTTGCCTCCTCAAACCCAGTTGAATGCACAGTCAACCAACCTATTGCATCTCCCATCCAAGACAGGAGGGGTATTGCCCTCACAGACGACTGCGACCCTATTGTCAGCATCTCCGATCTGCACGCAGAAGACTCGAGCACAGACCCACCGTCGTGTACGAAGGAAACTGCGTCGTCTACTTCTTCACCACCAACGACGGTCATGGTTCCTCTTGGGTGAGGGCACCATGCGAAGACGCCTTCAATCCAGTTGCGCGATTTTGTCGCCGCCACCACGATACCATCGAGCCCCTCTATCCAGTCACCTTCTCCAACAAAATCCTCACGTGTGTCGTATCCTATACATGATTTTGTGAATTGTGATTCCTTTTCTAACCACCACCAAAGTTTTCTTGCCTCTTTGCACACAGAACAGGAACCCATGTCTTTTGGTCAAGCGGTCCTCAATGAAACCTGGAAACTCACCCCTCTCCCTCTAGGAAAGAAGGCACTTGGGTGTAAGTGGATCTACAAAATCAAATACAACTTTGATGGAACAATTGAAAGATTCAAGGCTCGATTGGTAATTCTTGGCAATCATCAAGTGGAGGGTTTGGATTACAACGAGACATTTTCTCCTGTCGCAATATGGTAACCATTCGCAAAACTCTAGCCAAGCAACCGCAAAAGATTGGGAGCTTCATCAGATGGACGTTCACAATGTGTTTCTCCATGGCGATCTTGATGATGAGGTTTATATGAAACTCCCTCCTGGCTTCCAAGAATCTCAACCAGGGGCAGTGTGCAAGCTTCAAAAGTCTCTTTATGGCCTCCGACAGACCCCCATGTGTTGGTTTGTTAAATTATCTTCTGCTTTAACTCATTACGGGTTTCAACAATCACAAAAGGATCATTCCCTATTTACTCTCAATAATAATGACATACAATTGGTTGTGCTGGTTTATGATCTTGTGATTCCAGGGTATAATGGCACTATCATCTAATGTTTTAAAAGCTACTTAAATCAATGCTTTCCTATGAAAGATTTAGGCCACCTCAAGTACTTTTTGGGATTGAAGTTGCTCGCTCCCCCAACGGAATCTTCCTTTGTCAAAGGAAATATGCCTTAGATATAATTACTGAAGTCGGATTGTTGGGTGCAAAGCCCGCCACCACACCATGTGAAAAAAATCACAAATTGGGATCTGCTATCGGTTCTTTTCTTTCTGACCCTGCTACTTATTGTAGACTTGTTGGGAGGTTAATTTATATGTGTTTCACTCGACCTTACCTTACCTACTGTGTCCAAGTTTATCTCAATTTATGCAAAATCCACGCTCCGAGCATTGACAAGCTGTTCTTCGTGTTGTTTGATATTTAAAGGGGCATCCTGGACAAGGCATACTCCTACCTCGAGAGAACAACTTACAACGGGTGGTGTGATTCTAATTGGGCAAGTTGTCCTCTGACACGAAAATCTCTCACGAGGTGGTTTATTCAACTCGACACTTCCCCAATCTCTTGGAAAACCCAGAAACAACAAAACGGTTTTTGCCTCTTCTACTGAGGTTGAATATCGTTCAATGGCTAAGACCACCCGAGAATTAAAGTGGATTAAAGACATTCTCGTTTCTCTTCATGTCCCTCATCCTGATCCAATTCGTCTTTACTGCGATAGTCAAGCGGCGCTTCACATTTCTAAAAATTCGGTCTTCCACGAACACACCAAACACATTGAAGTTGACTGCCACCTTGTTCGAGATGAAATCATTCACAAGCGTCTTCTTCCATCATATGTGCCCACACATACGCAACTAGCTGATATCTTCACCAAAGCTCTTGGTGCTAAAAAGTTTGGGGCCATCCTAGTCAAGTTGGGAATTCAAGACTTACATGCAACACCTTGAGGGTATTAACGAATATAATTACTTTGTGATAGAGAGAATAATCATAATAGAATAAATTTGTGATAGAGAGAATAATCAGAATACAATCACTATTAATGGGTAATATATAATGTATATTAGCATATTTTGTAATATCAATTTTATTTATAATTAGAAACGTAATTATAGGATGCTAAGTTAGAAAAGAATGTGTATGATTCTAGTATATGGTGTATATATGGATCTCTGCTATTGAGGAATGATATGGTGTATATATGGATCTCTGCTATTGAGGAATAAGACAGGTTGAATAATATATTCCTTCACTCTTATATATAACATATCTATTCTATTTCCAAAACCTCTAACCACCATATAAATTATCCAAGATAATCTAGTTCCACTATCTTCATTTGGAAACCTGAGTTCCTTGCTTACTTAATATAAATTATCCAAGATAATCTAGTTCCACTATCTTCATTTGGAAACCTGAGTTCCTTGCTTACTTAATAAGCATTAGTGTTTTTGCGTATAGCATCATCCCTTTCTTTACGTTGGAGATAATAAAGAGTGATGGAGCACCGACAATCGAAGTTGCCTGAATCTAACACAGCGAGATACAGGTAAGGAGGTTAATGTTTGAGAAAAAATACTTTTTGAAAATTGATGTTGTTAAAGACCATGGCCAGATCTGATTCTTTTGCAGTTTTAGTTACTAAATCTAATGTTAGATTAGAGCTTTGACAATAATTACAGTTACTTCTTTCCTTTGGAGTCTGGGATAATGATTCAAACTTAATATGAATAGGAACAGGCAACTACACTCGATCTCAGCAGCACGTGAATGGTGCATAACGTTAAGTTTTAAGTCTCCTACAGGAGTAACCAGCTTCAAGGAAGAAAACCTATACTTCCTTTCATTTACAAAGTACCTTAAGAATTCTATCTATAGGCTGTACAATATCCTGTCACAAAAACCATTTTTTATGACTATGTATCATTCATAACTACGTCAGAATCCTATATCAAATTCCAGAGAAGCCCTGGTCCAAACCAACCAAGAGAAACCCAAAAGAGTAAGGCAGAACAGAAATGGGTTAACACCATTAAGTTCCGCAACTACTGAGTCGCTGAGCTAATTGTTCAACCAAATCTACTTTTCGAAGCTTATAGTACTTTCTTACATTGTGTTCCTTTGCCATGGCCCTCAAATCAGTCAATGTCAAGCTATTCAAAGATGAGGTCTCATCATGGGAATCCACCAAGGAATGTGACTTGTTAGTATGAGGAGCTAACTGGTTTTTGTTGTCCAAAGAAACCCCCTCTGAATTTGGTACGTCTAAATTAACACTTGAATTTTGTATGTCCACGGTGATAGGCAACTTTGTAACTCTTCGTTTCTTTTGTAATTCAGAAAATTTACTATCGTAAAGAACAATAGCACGACCTTCAGTCTCATGCTTGTCTGGTTGCACTGTCCCTCTAGTAGTAATCTTCCGGTTCATTGGCTCATTTAAAATGGTAACATCAGTACAGGATTTGGATCTTCGCTGCCTCTTGGTTGATACAATTATAGATGTACTTGGAATAACTTCCGTACAACTGTCAAATGGTTCTCTGGAAGATAATGCCCCTAGTTCCAGTTTCTGCTTTTCCGAAGCTTTTAGCTTTGAAGGTAAAAGCATGTTGGACTTTCTGAGGTTAGTAGTAAGTTGGGATTTAAGGTCTTGTTCATGTTCTTCCCCTTCACCTTCATCCATCAGCTGTAACCCAGCATACAGTGCACTCTTGGTATGCATCCCTATCAGTGAAATCAATGCAGAATTTTCAGCATTAATAAGGGGTGGTGTTTTCAATGTTGAGCACTAGTCCAGAATTATTACCATTGCTATCTTTAAAGGAGCATAATTCTGTATCAGTGATACATAATGTTTTAGGATAAACAACTTGCAAAGGGAAATTCAGAGGCTTCAAATCTTCATCTGGAGCAACCTTGGGTTCTTTGTTGTCGTCTCTTTGTGCAGCTGTTGGAGCAAAATCACATAGATCTTTGTCTAAATTGAATTTTCCTCGTTTTTGTTGTTGTGAAGTATCTAAAATGGAATGTGGACCCGTTTTCTTCCTACTGATGTCAATTGCAGGTCTAAAATCATCTGGGCTAACATCTTTTTCTTTGACAAATTCATTTTCTTTCTGCACAATTTAAGAAAAATATGCACTAAAAACCTTGTCTAAAATTAAAAGTAAAATGCTAACTGATACATACAATAAGTTTAAATTGATTAGAAGGGGAGCAGCACTTCTTGCACCTTGGCTTCACTTTTGGCGCAAAACAAATCCATTTGACCTGTATTTGTATTAATGAGTTGGCTTTTTCTGACTTCATTTCCAGCAACTTGATCATCAAATGTTTCTGATAATTTCATTCTTTCAGAGTGGTAGGATGCAAGAATAATGCCCCCCAAATCAGGACTTCTCACAAGTGTTTCTTCAGACAATTCCTTAAGAAAAAAAGAAATCTAGTCAAATGTATCATGCATAAAAATGGCTACCAAGGTTAGACCTTAAAAAAATAGTAAAAATAAAACAATACAGTTTGTCAACGCAAGCTCAATGTAAAGTCAGAAACCTGCTATCGGCCTACCACTTACTGGGATTTACTCTATTTAGCTTAGGTTTCAACGCCAAACAAGTTCATACTGTCAGGTTAATCCCTTCTTAAATGCTCCTTAAAGTTAAAGTTCTAAAGAAAAGCTTAAAATAAAAATCTGTTTGACCATTATAGTTTGAAAGCTCCTTTAAAATTAAAACCTGCTTCTTTGTCCTATGCTGATTAGTTCAAGATAAGGAGGCCTAAATGTGAAGCTGTTTAGAAGCTACTTATTTACCCGCCATTTCTCTTATAGAAAATATTGTCCTTAATTTTACAGCTTCTCCTTATAAAGAGAAAAAAAAAAAAAAAAAACTAGAAAGAAAAAAACTAGGTCATAGCTGATATCTGATGGCTCATAGTTGACAGGCAACACAAGGTGGATCTAAAATTAACTTGTTTCTTGAGTTACTTCCTCAAGTTCCATCTGAATGGAGACTGCCAATATACTCTCCTCTACGGGTAGCCAGCTAGGTCATGGAATTTCGGGGTGTAAGCTTTTCATGTTCTTTGAAGTCTGCTTGTCATTAGACACAACTGTGAGCATTGACCAAAAATCAGTTTAGGTAATTGGACCTAAAAGTAACAATATATCAAGTTTTCAATTGGATAATGGAACACTCAAATTTTTTGAATGCTATTAGTAGTGACAAATATCCAATGCCTAAATCATGGCCTTAGATGTAGGCTAGAAAGAGCCAAAGAATCACTGCACACTTATGTTAAACTAGTACGATTAAGAGCAAATGCATATGAGATGTCAATCAATCATCACACAAACATATAAAATAAACATTATTCTTAAAAGTCTAATATTACAGACTCCATGTGCTAAAAAATTTGAGAAAAAAACATTGGTGCAGCAATTAATTATTTAAAATAAGTGTTTTTTAATTCGATTAACACATGGAGGAATAGAAAATAATTGTTTTTAAATTAAATTTAGTAACATCTTTCTCTACCTCAATCTTTTCAGGATTATCTGATTTCTTTTGAAGCTCCAAAAGAAGTTCCAAGCTTCCAGAGATTTCTGAGGTTCCATGGAGATCTTTTCCTTCCTCCTTAATGATCTTATTAGAATCAATGGTGCTAGAATCTTTGTCTAATGCATGTTCAGTAACATTCACAACTGGACTCAAGATATTCATATCTAGATACTGCTTCAAATCGGAAAGACAAGGAAGGAAAAAAAAATACCAGTTACATTCAAAAATCAAGTGTTAACAATTAAATACTTATACATCACATAATACTACCGGAAGATACACAACAAAGGAGACAGGAGTAAATATATTTCCTAAAAGGCAAGCAGGGGATAAATTAATATGTATTACTCTTTATCCAGCAAATACAAGACCGAGAAAATACATCCTTAAATTAAGAACTAAAAAATTACAGTTGTACAATGCATAAGTTATTATATATAGTAGTATAAGTTATAATCAATAGTAGCATAACAGTTACATCCTCCTGCATAAATATTTGAATAGTAGAAATTAGGAATATATGGCAGTGTTTCCAAAGAGCCAACTACTTTCAATCTTCCTTCTACCTTCTCATACAGCTCCTAATAGAAGAAGTGAAATTCCTCACGAGGTCACACAAGGTTCATATAGACCACTCAATATCCGCAACTTCAATAATTACTTTGAAGCTTAAGTCTTTGATTAGACTCTACCAAGCTTACTGAATTATTGTAGGAACAAAATTGTTCTGACACTGAAGTCCTCAGATAAACTACCCAGATTTAGATTCCACAAGGACTGCATTGCATTAGGTCTCTTATTTACTAGTAGTGTCCTGTATACCCTCGTGATGTGCATATAATGTCATGCTTATGCTCAGTTTAAAAGGGACTTGGGAATGTTTGGTTTCCCATAACATAATCTGTTTTCATTTTTTAATCATAAAAATGCCATCTTATTTTACTTTTTTATAAGTTAATAAACATTAAAAACAATATTTATTTTTTCTGGTTTTGTAATGTTATATCTCCTACTATATTTGGAAACTTTTGAAGCATTTAATACTATCTTTATTTGGTAATAAGCAACAAGACTAATAGATATATTTTGTAAAAAGATTTCGAATTATCCTCTCTATTTCACTTTTCCGAAAAATTATCACAGAAAATGCTTTACAAAGTCTCCCCATTTGCTACAAAAAAAAAAACTTTAGAAGATAAACTATTCACAGTAAAGCTTTTAACTGTCAAAAAGAAACTCGACCAAAGACTACATATCATTATGCACGAAAAATATCAAAGACAATATCCCTATGGCTGGCGAATACACAGTTTTCATGTAAAACGAAATCCTCTTTTTCAATCATCAGAATCAAAAAATTAAATTTTAAACAGGATTCCAAATTCCAAACCTGGGCTAGTATTTCATGCAGTGTCCCAGCAGGTTCACTGTCTAGCAGTAACTTCACTTCAGCCTCATCAGCACAATCATTCTTTAAAGTGCTAATCGCCATATCAAGCTGATTGATTCTCTCATTGAGAATTCCACAGCATATATCAGGCCATTTTTCATGCTCAACACAGGCCAACTCCTTTTGAAGCAACAAGAGATCTCTTTCAAGTTCGTCAATCTCAGTATCCGCCTTGGTGATCAAAATTCTCAAAACCCGAATACAGGATTCCATGTTCAAGGCGTCCTCCTCTATTACATCTACAAAATTAACAGAAAGCCAGAGTAAACACAACACAAGGAGAACACAAAATGCACGGCGTGCGGGAGTAAGAAACAATGATTACCAGGGCCACACCCAAAGTAGAAGTCACATTCATGTTGCGGTGACCAGTAATTACTACCACTCGCATCTGAGAAAAGTAAACAAGTAAATTACACGTCAAAAGCAATTTGATTTGTTTGAATATACCTGTCGTCCACAATCATTTATAGGAAACAAGAAAATAAGAGGGAAAAAAAGTAGCAAGAGGGATCAAGTTACCGTGTATATACTCTTAGTTCAACAACTCCACGGCTCTATATTAAATTTTATTAATTCAACCCATAAATTAAAAATTGACTTAATTACTCGTTGTGTCCCAAAGTTTCACAGAGATAGCAACCTTAGTCCAGCACTGAAAAATCACCACAACTGGGACAATTTTGTGGCTAACTAATCACCACAACTGGGACAATTTTGTGGCTAACTTCCTTTATACCGCCTCAATTCAGACATTTTTGCAGTGATTTTTGCTTTAAGCAATTAAGAAATTGCGTTTCCTCAAAACAAAGACAAATTGCAAATATTTTATGGAAATCCGGTGCAAAATTTGCATAAAGAACAGTTCGGAGACACAACAAATTTCCATAAAATTCTAAATCTAGTTGATACTTCATTAAATAAATTCAAGATATAATATACAGTACTTTTAAAAAATAAAAGTAAATGTCAAATTTAAGATTACATAAGCACAAAAGCTGATTCTCTCTAAAATTTGGTATACATAGAAAAAATAAAAAATATTCAACGGATAGATTAATAAAATCTTATAAAATAAATACATCCACTCACAAAAAAATTAAAACAAACCCTTTTCACAGAATGATTCTAAAGCGACTTTCAAAGAATTTATCAACCCACAAAACTATCAATTAATTACATCACAGATACCAGCAATACAAACTAACAAGAATGCAAATAGCAGAGAAGAAAGGGAGAAATAGAAACCTTGGTCATACGTCGAACTCCACAGATCCCACTCCATGAACTGCAAGTCCCTACAACCTGAAACATAAACTATTCCTTTGATAGGTGGCAGAAAAAAAAAAAGCAGGGTCCTCAGAAATAGAATAGTAAGAAATAACAATACACAACATGCAAGCACAGAAACTGAAGGAAGAAATGTGCAATAAAAATCAAACGAACATGCGGTTGTTGTGGTTGCTAATGTTGTTGAGTTGGAACGACGAAGGCATCAGTGGCGTGGAAGGAGAGAAGGGATTTGGAAAAAGAGAAAGAGTGAAAGAGGAATTTAAAAGGGGTGGAATTAGTGCTTACCAACCACGCTAAGTGCATGCCATTAATTGATAATGAATGAAGAGAGAAGGAAGCATTAAGAATGATCGTCACATCACACACCACAACGCACTCTCTCTCCGCATCCACCGAGTCACGCTCATAAATGCAATGCAACTATGAAAACGAAGGTGCCAAAAGGGGACAAAACCAGAGTAAATCGGTAGAGTGCAAAACGAGGAACCGCATTTTGACTTCACCTGGAAAACGAGTCCGCGAAATGCGACGAAAGTGAATGAACGCCTAGGGTTTCGCAATCCCCATAAATTCAGAGCCTCGCCATAGATAAAGCAGCAGAAGAAGAAAATTGGAGTGTGTGATTCTCTGTGCGTGCGCCTTCTGTGCAGCAAAAAAGCTGCAAGTGAAAATGAAAGCGGTGGGAGGGGTTGTCTTGTAAATTCCCTCACTGTGACCACGTGGGCCCTGCCTCCTGTGGGGCCCTGTTTGACTGGGCCCCTTCTGGGCCGTCTTTTTTTTTTCAGGTGCTATTTTTATCGGCTAACCAATAGGGGTCCACACGTCTATTCTATTTTCCTATTACATTTTTTTATTTTATTTACCAAATACATAAAAAAAAAGTATATATTATTTTTTCAATATATTAAATGTATCTCCATTAGATACAATATTAAAAACCATTTCTAGTTAAACAATGTTGATTTAATAAAATTATTCTCATTATTCAACTTTTAAATAAATATTTATGAATGACTTCTTCTCACTCTTCTTCTTTGTCAATTATAGAATGTCTCTCTATTTAAGTTATTTACTATTTAAAATACAATGAAGTTTCTATTTTTTTTATTTTCTTATCGCCTAAGGTTATTAATTATATTCGTATCTTTCTCTTCTTTATTTGTTGTTGAGTGTTCAAATTTTTTTCCTTTCAAATATGGAAATATGTTAACTTTTACTTTTTTATTTTATATTTCTTGTTTTAGAGTTTTTGCGTCTTAACTTCGTTTTATTTTTTAAAATATTGAAAATGTTAATTATTTTCTAATGCTACTCTTATTTATTAATGTTTTCAATATATTATAC
>Ga0123341_1004325_pt1 | contig 12444 bp, 10 predicted proteins | sample Turbeapinknodule_FD_89959 | JGI IMG/M metagenome (GOLD analysis project Ga0123341, IMG submission 89959) | Root nodule microbial communities of legume samples collected from Mexico - Turtle bean Mexico pink nodule | ecosystem: Host-associated > Plants > Roots > Nodule | place: Mexico: Nepantla... | reverse complement strand
GCACGATTGGTAAAACCTATCCATAACCACCCTGAGCCCAAGAGGTAGAAAGCCCATTTAGCAATCCTATAAATACAGTGCTCAAGCCAGAGAAAGGTACGTTTTGATTCACTTACTAAACCTCACTTAGGATCTCATACTTACTTGAGCGTCGGAGTGCCTTCGCAGGTACCCTCCCCCGCCCGACCGAAGGAGACACCAAGAAGGAGCGACCGACCAAAAGAGAAGAAGACCGACACATCAGCAACTACACTACATCAACCGACCGCGCCTGGGCCCCATCTCTCCACTCAGGTACAATATTTACATGTTTCTATTTTGTTATCAGGTTTATTGGATACAAAAGTGTAGATTAATCTAGAGGGTAAAAAAGACCCAAAGGAGAAAATACAAAGATGATGAAGATGACAATAAGAGTGTTTATTTATTTCTATTGACTCTTTTATTTATCTAAAGAAAAAATATATGATTAGTTGAAGATGATGCAATAATACATTGTTTAGATGTAGCATTATCACTTACACTTTAATAAAATATATTATTTTTTACTTATACATTTAATTAATAGATTTAGTTTTAATAAATCTTATTAAACATATAATAAATATATATAACCTTATTAAACACAACTATACATAAATAATATAATAAAAAATGAGGATAGACGAATCATAATTTAATATTTAATATTTTAAAATATTATAATTTAGTTGTATTTATGATTGAATTAAAATTTATTAACTTAGTGTGTATATGTGTGTTTGCAAATATAATAATTATGTATTGACCCATGAAACAATATGCAATACTCACAAAAGAAACATCGGAAAATATGTTCTTCTAATATCACACCATAGAAAGAATTTTTCATCGCAAATACTAGGCAATTGCTCATAACTTACAACAACTTCTATTTAAATATTTTAAAAATCTGAAAACTTCCAATCACTTTAATTATTTTCATCACAGTGGGACATTGAAAATGATAGAAAATTATTCATGACATTTTAATAGAAGTAAAAGAGAGACACAGAAACTTCCATGAAGTTTAAGATGAACCTTCTCAGAACCCAAACCTCAAATCACAACTTCCTTTATAAGACCAACAATTTTGCTTTCCTACATTCACCAAAACAAACACTTCACACTTCACACTGCAACAATGACTTCACCACCACCACTTCTCCCCGTCACTACCTCCACCGACGCCCACGCGCCACCCATCCGTGTTAACCCACTCTACGTTCTAGGGTTCCTCGCCACCACAATAAGCACCTCCCTCATAACCTACCTCGCCTACAACCAAAACGACACCCCGATGCTCCTTTTCACCTCCTTCATCTACGTCGTTTACTTCTCCGTCGACTTCTCCCCTCTCCCACCCGCTCCCTCGGCGCGTGCCACCCACGTCAGGCTCTTCCTCTGGGCGATCTTCAGCGCCGGCATGTTAGCATTCGCGTGTTCCTTCTGGACCGTTCTAACGCTCCACGAGAGCTTGTGCTTCTTCTGGGTGGTGATCGGCGGCAGCGCTTTGCTGTTCAGCGCGTGGAGCGGCGACAGTAAATTTGCGGCGAAAAAGGAACAGTATTCCGACATGGTGCAGTCTTTTGGTCCCATAATGTTGATGTTTTTTGGGTTGGGAAGACGCTATGTGACCACTCAACTTATCCTCCACGCCGCCATTATGAACGCCAGAAAGCTCGTTGGACCAACCACAACGCTCTCTGTCAATACTCAAATTTTAACTGCTACCTTTCGTTTCTCTTCTTAAAACTTCTCTTTTTTTTTCATGAAGTTTAATTCTACTTTATTGGAAAACAAAAAAAAATAAAAATCCTTCATAATAAAATGTAACTAAAGTACCAATTCTTAAAGTAGAGATAATTAAGTTTCTAACAACAAATTTAATTGAAACATGATTAAGTCAAGGTAAAAAAATATAAACATATGAAATAAAGGTCACGAAATTAAGATAAACAATTCATTTAAAACGTGGTTATAAAAAAATATTGTTTGTATAAGTAATTTTCTTGGGGTTGGGTTGGAGTCAAGAGAACGATTCTCTCTTTTCTTAGTTGGTTTACCTTTTTCTCTCTCAAAAAATGATTTTTGTGCTTTCTTTTAACTGTTTTACTTATCGTCTTGGTAAACTCTAAACTCAGACGATATCTATAAAAGGACACTCCGACGCTCAAGTGAGATTTCGATGTTCGACAGTCAGTGCTATTAATACTGGATGATGACGATACCTATAAAAGGATACTCCGACGCTCAAGTGAAATTTCGATGTTCGATAGTCAGTGTTATTAATACTAGAGGATGACATACCTAATCTTTGAAATATGTATCTATTTATATGAATATCATAAATCTTTTATTGTTGGAATGAATATCATAAACCCTTTTATTATTGTGTGAAATTGGAGAATTTGATCATGATTAAAAGTGTATTACTTAATGTTAAACCTATAAATTCCGTATAACCTGCTCCAACTAATATTGTCGGAGAAAAGAAACCATGTTTCGAATATAAGAAATTAGTAAAAAAATATTTCAAGTGTTAATATAAATATTACTGGTAAGACTCACCATTAAATTAACTATTTTGTTTAAACTATTTTATAATTAAATTGGATTTTTTTATATTAAAGGTTTAAATTATGTTATATCGAAGAATTTACAAAAGCTAGGTTCTTGCTCATAACGACTCTGGAAGTCTGCAACGGTTTTTCGTTGAGTTCTACATGAAAATGTCCTATGATTTCTATAACTTTTAACTTTTCTTTAACATGTTTTACTGTCAAACATAAATTTAAGTGATTAGAATTCATTGAATATATTTAATTATTCAATGGGAATAATCCAACATGTAACAGGTTTAGAAAGATGATAAGAAATTCTTCGATAAAAACTCCCATGTTCAAATCACTAATGGAGACACATTGAAAGTTATTAAAAAGACAAACAACCATTTTCTTAGAACACTTGTTAGATGTTATCATTGTAGTATGATACAAGAAATTTATTATAAAAACAGAGAAAATAGAAACATTGATTAGTCAGGTTTGTAAATTGCAACAAATTTGTGGAAGAAGTTTTTTAGTGAAATCTCTATTTCCAATCACAAATTAGACTGATGATTTGTTGATTGATTAGTAGACTTCAAATTGTAAGCATAAACAAAACTCTGAAAATGCTATTAATAGTTTCATGTCTACAAAAAGTAGACACACAGAAGAACACAGTTCACCAAAACTGTTAGAACAAACATACATAGAGTGTAGACACATTGTCTTGCACTCAGTGGAGGAGACAAAGGTTTAAAGGATGTATTTGTTGCTGCTCTGTGCTCACACTCATTTATACACAAATGACTCATGCATAAAATTCTTATATATTCTAGACAGTGTATGATTGTTGTATTGTATCAATGTCAAGACCCTTCAGTCTAACCACAGACTCAACATGGCCCTTCAATGTATGCAGTTCTCTCAGTCTGCAAAGAGAAAACAAAGAGGGATAAAAAGTGATACAAGCATGTGCAAGAAGCTGAAGATTCTTAGCATTTTCTTTCACACCAAAACACAATGATGTAATAATTGCTATACTATACAGGTAAACAACTTTAGATTGAGAGAAAGAGAGAGAACACCATAAGACTGAGGAACTGGCTGAGAAAAATGAATAACAAGTAAGATATATGGAATTCTTCATGACAAGATTTTCAGCCATAGATTCCTTTCATTTTTGAATCCGTAACATTTACATGTTTAACAACTTGAGGTAGGACTTCTAGGAGAGAAAAATAAGAAGAAATGGATGAGTTAAAAATAAGAATTTAGGTAAACTATGTGAGAGAGCTTCTACAAATTAGCTCACCCGTAAGTTAATTTTGGTTATTAGAGAAACTCATTTAAATGGGCACATCATAATCTTTTCCAAAGCACTTGCACAAAGTAATTTTGTCACAAGTCTAAACAAGTTTACAAAGGATCTGAGGTGCATATTATCAGCAAAAATTCACTTGGAAGTTGGAAGTGATATCTATAAGACATGAAAACTACCTCATAGACCATAATCATTACAGAAAAGCATGGATTCATACCTTGCAATCTCTGCTCTTCTTTTAGCTTCTTCAGCCATGTGATTAAGTTCCGTGTGAGGTGTTCGTTCGCCGAACATCTTAGTCTCTGGTGGATGAAGGCCATGGAGTGTTCTCTGTGCATGTGCCCATTTAAGTTCACGTTCCTCCCTTCCAAAATTTTTCTTCCTTGTAAAAGCAATCTGGCAAAGATTCCACACTAGAAGGTTAGCAACAAGTTCAAATGTTGAATTAGTCTTTTCAACTGGTTGAGAACACATACCCTTTGTTCAATAACAAGATCCCAAGCCCTTCCACTCAAGGCATACCGAATTACGAACTTAATAAAGTCAAGTGGCATGTAAAAGATGAGGTTATAAAGCCAAACAACACCAGCCCAACCCCATCCAATCCCTTCAATCGCAGCAAAACTCCAATTTGCATAAACTGCGATCAAGGTAGCTATCTGCTCCATCAAAGCACATGTTCAAGTTATTATCTTACTATTATACTTACAATGTAAACATGCTAAAAAAGTAGTGTTGTGTTGATTTCACTCACTAGCTGGGCGACAACAAAAGCTGCTACTAGTAACAAACCCGGACGTTCGACATAAGACCAACTTCGTGCTCGTGTAACGAATATGAGAGCCTGACTAATTGTGCTAACTTGTAGGTATACTGCTGAGGCAAGCTTTCTATAGTCATCCCTATCCTTTTTCTGAAGGCTTGAAACTCCAAAAGTTTGCTGAATATTTCATTAGGACAGTCAATACAAGCATTTGAGCAATGTTAGTAACTCAAAGCACTAGATATTATACAAATGATATGGATCATCGGCTTAACAAACATGATACAATTAGGTTGATGAAAGAATGTTTTCTTCTTACAGGGAAAAAATCTGTCTTATATGCTGCCCAAAAGAAAATAACTGTCATCATAGCCAAATAACCACCAAGAATTATTCCAGTAGTAAAGATCTCCGCCAACTTCCAGCTATCTGGATATGGAGATGGTTTTACCCTGTCCTTTGATATTGTCATAATGGTACCTGACATATTCAAAGATTGTATAATGTAAGGGAGGAAAAAAAGGTGACAAGTGTTATTTGACAATAATTATGAGGTAATAGTGACAAAATATTCATGGTTTCATTAGTAAAAAGAAGGGATCTATATTAGCATAAAAAATTAATGTGCATACCGTCATTAAGAATAGCAATAATCAGCACCATGAATGGTGGAAAATCAAATTGCCATATGAGGGCCAGTAACATGAAACCAAGCTGTCAAAATAAAAGCAAAGTTGGCATCAAAGTCGTATGTCTGCAAGAATAATAGCTTATAATCAATCTTAGACCATAAAACTTACCACAATACGAATTGTGATGGAAACAGCGTAGATCTGGTCAAAAGAAAATCATAACCGACGAGTTAATAATCATAATGATCACTTTTTTAACTAAGAGGTGAGATAACTATTCTTAGGTAGGGATTTTCCATTTACTGGGAAGATGATGCAACAGAACATCCAACTTCCAAAGGTAAAAAGAAGAAGTTAGAACTGAATGTAGGCTCACCGTGTAATTCTTCATCCTTTGGAATATGGATCGACTAGTCAATACAGCACTGATGATAACACTGAGACCAGGTTCAGTTAGAACAATGTCAGAAGCACTACGAGCTGCATCAGTAGCATCAGCAACAGCTATTCCAATATCTGCCTTTTTAAGAGCAGGAGCATCATTAACTCCATCACCAGTCATCCCACATATGTGTTTTCTAGCTTGCAAACGTTTCACAATCTCATATTTGTGTTCTGTATTAAATGAGCTCATTGAGTCAAACAAATAAAAGAGAATGATATCGTATGAAAGTAAACCATCAGAAAACAATGGTGTTATACCAGGAAAAACACCAGCAAATCCATCTGCTTTTTCAATCAACTCATCAACAGGCAAGGTAGCAATTGCTTCATCCTTGTTTTGGCCCAATAAAGCCGATGAAGGGTACATGTTGGTTCCCATTCCCAGACGGCGCCCTGTTTCTTTTCCTATCGCTAGTTGATCGCCTAAAGAAATTGGTACCACATAAAGATATTATATATTATATCGAAAAATCCATAAACACTCCTATTATTATGTTCAAAGCACAAGTGATACATCCAAAAGAGACAAGACTTTCTACAAAGATTGCTTTACAAACAATTAGAAAATCAAGGACTTAGTGGAGAGGCCAAAACTGTTGATATTATCCACACTTGTAATAACAAGTGTTGTTCAAGTTGGAAGCAAAAATATTCCCTTCTGTACAAGTTTTCTTAGCTTCAATTACTTAACCAACAACAAGTTTGACACCAATGCCACTACATTCTTCAATATTATAATTTAATATAAAAATATAGAACCATCAAAAGCAACATCAACATATACTGGAGAAAATTTAAGGAATGCATCAAACTTTAATGTATTACTTGCAGCCTCAGAATAAATAATACATTGCAGAGGACAAATACCTGTTATCATTTTAACATTTACTCCAAGATTTAATGCCCTTCGTATTGTCTCAGCACTATCATGTCTAGGGGGGTCAAACAGAGGCAAGAGTCCAATAAATTGCCAAGGCCCTCCTTGGCTTTCTTTTATCCCTTCTGGAACTTCCTGTGACATAGGAATAAACGCTGTCAGCAGTGACATGCATTGCAACTTAAATTGCTATTTCCACTACAAAAGTAAGATCACAAATACACATGTACCTGGTAAGCCACTGCAAGAGACCGTAAGCCGCGCTCTGCAAACCTATCAATGACAGAATGAACTCTGCGTTCTATCTCTGACTTATTGAGTGAAAGATTCAAAATCTGATAGTAATTAAAACTATGAATCAGTTCTGTAGTTATGTGGAACCATTACACAAAAAGCAGTGAGATGGCTTATAGAAGTACCTGCTCCGGTGCGCCTTTGCTGACCCGATGCATTTTACCTGCACTGTCGATATAAGTCATGGCAGTCCGCTTGTCAGTTGGATTGAAGGGAAGGAAGTGAACCTCTTGAATACCAGCCCTTGCCTAAGTTTAAGACAAATCAGATACAACAGCATGTAGCAAAAAGAAAAGGAAATGGTAATGAGCACCATACTACAACAACAATTAAATTTATCAACATGTTTGTTTTACATGCACGAAAAAGAGATGGATTATCATATATGAATCTACCTCTTTTGGATCACCTAACATCCCTACAACAGCAGCATCTATAGCATCTTGGTTCTCCAATCGTGCAGCCCGAGCAGCCATGAGCACAACTGTATCTACATCAACTCCTTTAGCAAAAATCTACAGAGAACATTAAAAACACTTGTGTAAGAATAATGCCACAAACAAATCAGCAAACAACACAATTCAAAACTGACTACTCCTAACCTCAATAAGATTCTTGTCAACTGACAGTTTATTCAAGGTCAAAGTTCCAGTTTTGTCACTGCATAATACATCCATTCCTGCCATCTCTTCTATGGCTGTCATTCTTTTAGTAATAGCACCCTGCAATGATTATATAAAGCATAACCTGTAAATTCTAAACTATTTTGATCAAAAAATGAGACAACCACTTTTCAAGAAGCGCTAATGTCTACCTGTTGAGCTAAGCGATGGGATCCAATAGCCATTGTCACTGACAAAACAGTAGGCATGGCTATAGGAATTCCTCCAATAAGAAGCACAAGCAGATTGTCAATCCCGGGACGATATTGTCGGTGTTGAATTGGGTACATGACAATGATCTCTATTATCATTCCCAGAGCAATGGAACATATGCAGAAGTTCCCAATAGCAGTCAGGACCTATTTAAGTAACTCAGAACAAGATAAGTGTCAATGTGAAGCAAACCATTTGATATATAAAGGAGAAAACAAAAATCAAAAGGGGGCTTTTTGGGAGCCAACAGATTAAAATCACATAATTCATTGTGACATCTAATTGCATCTTTCCCCTAAAATTATTCATTTCCTTCTTATTTTTGAAGGAATACAGTTTTAAAGATATTGAATTCAGGTTCATTTTACCTTCTGAAAATGACCAACTTGATTTGTGGAGTCCACAAGGTGAGCAGCTTTGCCAAAGAAGGTATGAACTCCAGTGGCGATAACAACTGCATTGATCTCTCCCTGCTTGCATGTGGAGCCTGAATAAACACTATCACCAGGGCCTTTTGTGACGGGAAGAGACTCGCCTGTAAGTGCAGACTGCAACCCGAACAGAAACTTAAGCAACCAACAAAATAAATATGATAACCAAATAGCAGAAGATAAAACAGTAAAGGCAGCAAGTTGTACCTGATCAATCTTCAACGGATCACCTTCAAGTAGACGAGAATCCGCAGGGATAATGTCACCTAGCTTAACACTAACTATATCCCCTGGAACAAGAACACAAGCATCCTCCTCAATCCATTTTCCATCTCGAAGGACCTGAATAAGTATTTTATGGAATATTATTAGTAAAAGTCAAATTAAGACAAAACATAGATAAATCTAATGTTTAAGCTGAAATTTCACACCAAAGTCTATCATTATATGCTATCAACGACAACATAGGATCTCTTAGGAATCATGTTAGCCCAACATGACACAAGTTATTATGGCTGATATTAATTGGTGCATGAATGGAGATACATCAAATGGAATCAAATTATTTTCACTTTCTTGAAAATGAGTTACCTAACAATACAAACATACTACCAATAAGCTTCTAACAACTAATACCTTAGCTTTAGGTGCTAGACGAGCCATCAAAGCTGCTGCGGCATTACCAGCATTGTTCTCCTCAATGAAACTTATCGTTGAATTGATAATAAGGAGTGTGATAATCCCAACAAAGTCTTGCCAATCAGGAGGTTTGCCCTGATGAATGTGAAGATAAAAAATTCAGGAAATTGGCAAAACCAATAACAATATGCAATTCCAAAAGAAACTTGTACTACCATTTCTGAACGTCTTTCTTCCATTCTCAGCATTCACACACAGAAATCAAAATAAACATTTCCAACAAAATAAATTATTAAAGGTGTGCAGCAACATACTCCTCCATTGGCCAAAGCAATGGCCATGATTGCTGCAGCTTCCATGACCCATGAAAGAGGATTCCACATAAATCCCAGAAACTTCAGAACCTTGCTCTCCTGCAAAAACAACAAAAGCTCAGCAGAAAAACAAAAGTTGCAACTAGGAACAAGCTTCCAATTAAAAGTAGGAGCAGCTCTCTTCAAAGTTCTCCAAAAAAATTAACCAACAGCTCATAATATCATATCAACTCTCTTTCATTTCCTTCCTCCTCATTTTCCTTCTATATATATTCCTTTTTCATCATATCACCTACCATATATGTCACTTTCCTTACACTTTTTTCCTTTCACCCCAAAATGGAGGTGTACTTTACATTTTTCCCATCAAAAAATGGAGAAAGGGGTTTGTTTCCCATCTGCAAATACGAAGTTCCTTCCCCTACTGAGGAGGGAAGAGGCATAAGAAGAAGAGGAAGAAAATTGAAGGGAAGGACCTGTTTCTCCTCAAGTTTGTTGTGACCAAAAATGGACAACCTCTCCTCAGCAGATTTTGTTGTGAGTCCATTTGAATCACACCTCAGAGTCTGAAAAACCTCTTCAAGTGGCACGTTTTCCTGCAAAGAAAATCAACCAAATGTAACAAAAAAAATAAAAATAAAAAATCAAACTTAAACAGAGGAAATTTGCCAAAAACAGAACAAAACTTGAAACTCCCAACTCCAAAAAGAACAAAACAAAACCCAGAAAACACTCACCAACCCCATTTTTTTTTCTTTAAAAACTACACAAAAAAACACTCTAAAATCAGAGTACAAGAACCAAACATAAACAGTTCACAAAGCTCAAATAATTCCATGAACACAGAAGAAAAAAACAGAGGTATGAGTTGGTTTTTTTGGTACCAAATCCACAGCCTCCTTCAAAACAGCATGCATGGCTTCTTCCTTGTCAGCCATCTCAACCAAAAACTGATCTACAACTCTAAAGGTGAGAGCTTTTGATGAATATCACAACACCCAGAGAAACCACACAATGAAAACCGAGCACTTCCTCTGTTTTTTTGGTTTTTTTTTCTCTTCACCTCTTCCTCCCAATTTAGAATGTGTGTTGTGACGTTTCTTCTGCTTTTGGTTTGTTCGTGTGTCCTAACTATTGATGTGGCAGCTTTTTAAGGACAGCATGGTAAACACCTCTACAAGGATTTCATGTACTTGCAGGTACACTCTGTTTCTATAATATTCCACACTTGGACTCTTTGTGTCTTTATCTCTTATTTATTCTTTAGCTTTTCTACCACAATGTTCAATATAGACTATTTATTAATCATAAAAAATTATACTTTTCTACTTTTCTACCACATTGATATTTTTCTAATTTTTTTGTTTAAGTTATATATTTGTGCTCTGTTCTCATTACAGTGTCCTGCTATTTTACTTTTGCAGTAGTTACATTGATAGTGATATCATTTTAAGCAAGGTTAATCAATGTTTGGAATTTAATTTTTCTAAATATAATTTAAAATAAATTAATAATTTTTCATTAGGTGTTTTGAATGTTGTTTTACATATAATTATAATTCTACTTTAGTAACTTCTATCAGAAAAATCAAGGTTAAGATAATTTTTTTAATTTTTATAATATAGAGCTGTTTTTATTTTTTAATGGTGTTTTAGCTTTCATTTTTTTATTTGTTTTAGTCTATTTATTATTTCACTTATTCAATATTATAACTTTGGAAGAACGATAGAGGTGGCCACACATACACAAATGATGATTAGGTACTGCAAAAGACAACACACAACTACCAATTACAATCAAATAATTTCAACCACACATTTTTTGCTTAATAATTAGGATTAGTAAAGAGATTAATGTCTACACTCTTCAGTTCGAATATTGCTTTTAAGGAATTTGATGGTTCATTACTATTTTACTATTAATCAGATTGCTTAACCATCATTTGAATCAAACTTCAGATGCTCATGATGTTGGTTCTAAACTCCATTCAAATGAGATTCTACTAAACTCAACATTAATTAGTTCTAAAACTTAGATTTAAATTTCATTGATGTTATTATACTCACCAATTAAGTTTGTTTGTGTTTAGAGATGTTTCAGTACAGTAAATATAGTCTTGACTAGTTTAGAAGTTTGAGATTAAAGACATTTTAAATACACTATTTTTTTCAAATTTACCAAGATATTCTTTAAGGACGAAATTATGATTAGGGGTGGCAATACGGGTTGGTCCGTCCTGCATAAGGGTTGGTCTGCGGGCCAGCCCGCATAAAAAATATATTTTTTAGATATAATTTTTGAATTTTTTTATAAGCATTAGGTAAATTGTCTCATAATATTATTTTCACGAGACATGCATTGTAAGATGTTATTAAAATTTTCAGAATGTAAAATATGAGTCTACATGAAGAAAATATGGAGGTGCAGAAAAAAATTTCTACATTTTAAAGTTATGTGGGTTATGCGAACTAACTCGCCCTGCCCCACGTTTTTTTCAGCGGGTCGCGGACCGGCCTGCACGATCCATTCCACTTTGTTACTCCTAATCGTGACAGAGTTTCAAGTTTCTTGATGGACAATATCTTTGATATGATGATTAACCATAACAATACTATCTAAATAAAATAATAAAAAAAGTCAAATGAGATAATAAAACATAAAAAAAAACTAATAATACAATAGAAAAGTAAAATTGTAGAATTAGACATCATAAAGAAAATATTTTTTTTTTCTAAAATATGATTGAGTTGGTAAGCTTGAAAGCTATCTACTTTTTAAGTTTCTTGTGGAATAAAAAATGATTGGCTTTAAGAATAGTAAAATAGAGGCATGAAGTGTCGTGTCTCACTTGAATTTCTAAGGGCCAAACAAGGGTTAGTGACCATAGATGGTGGAAACATGAGTTGTGCAAGTTATTTAAAAGAAGACACTTCATCTTCACTATAGACATTGTTGCCTTGCTTATCTTCTCCATTCTCACCTTCACATAAGACAAAATGGTGAGGTTCTCAATTAAAGGATTTTGATGTTATCTTCTTTTGTAGGGTTGCAAAACCTTACCTAATACCTACTCTTTCCAATTGAAGCATTGGATTGAACAAGTATACATGTGACTTTTAGGTTTCATGTTTCAGGAGTTCTTATACATAATTTGACTATTGTGTTTTTTTATTAAAAAAAAATAAGTTTTAAAAATGATTTCTACAACATCAAATTAGACCATGAAAGAGTTTAACATATTAATACAGTTTACTTATTATTTATTCAACTAAAAAATAACTTATAAT
>Ga0123341_1004323_pt1 | contig 12445 bp, 13 predicted proteins | sample Turbeapinknodule_FD_89959 | JGI IMG/M metagenome (GOLD analysis project Ga0123341, IMG submission 89959) | Root nodule microbial communities of legume samples collected from Mexico - Turtle bean Mexico pink nodule | ecosystem: Host-associated > Plants > Roots > Nodule | place: Mexico: Nepantla... | reverse complement strand
TTTTTAAACTTAGTTATTATTTAATTGTTATTGTATGATATGTAAGAAATTGCTTACATAGCAGTCTTAAAAGATTTATTTTATAACTAGTTTTATTAACATAGTTTTTAACACTTTAATATAAATTTTAGTAATAGATTTTTATTTTAATAATTATGTTTTTTTATTGTCATATAAAAAAATGGAAACAGCATGTAATGTGTCTCCATTAGTGATATATAATGAATTTTGATCATTTATGGGTATACAAGAGCAATTGCAAAACATATATAATTGATAATTTTCTTCAGTAAAACACTATTTAAAATACAATTCCTTTGTTTCTCATTATTAGAGTTGTTATTGCATGGTGTGCAGTTTTTTTGTTGGGACTGAGAGAATCTTGATTCTATAAATTTATATTGATAGCATGTTTTTTTTATATAATTTTTTAAAAAGAAATATTGAAATTTAATTTCAAATTAAAAATCAAAATTAAGAAACTAAGAAGCATATATTATATTATGTGTGTGTAGGAGGGTGATAAACACACATTTTGGTTTGATTTTGAAGTTGGGAAGCAACATGAGTGAAAATGAGTAATTTATATCGAGGCTTATGGTCACTATGAGTATAAACAGAGATTAAGATTTGAATAAGGATAATGATGCACTAAGAAGAGAATTGCCTCTTAAATAATGTTGCAATATGTGAGGGACTATACAAATTTTATACGTTAATTATTTAAATGGATAAAATTTTAAAATTTATTGACTAACACTGAAATTTGAGTTGAAATCTAATTACACTAAAATCGTGTCAGATTGATATAATTTCAATTTATATATAGTGTCAACTTACACAATTTTTTCGTATCAACTTGACACGATATACTCTTTTCGTAATTTTTTAAAATTTTATTTATTTTGATAATTAACCTATATTAGATATATTCTATTGTGTTGTAATGTCTGGTGAATCCTTAATTAGTTGGGTGTTAAGAAACTTTGTTTTGAGTGTTTTGTATAAAGGTTGGAGCACCTCTAAAGTACCTCATTTTATTTTATTTATCCAAGAAAGAAATATTCTATTTGAATAAAAAAAATCTCTAATGAGATTTTATGCTATAATAATTTTATTACTCATGCTTTTACAATTTTCTTACATGCCTTTGACAGAAAGACTTCATTCTTCTCATACCCTCTCCAAGAGCACATGGATCAGCAGCAAAGGTAATACGAAGCCAATCTTTCAGCCCTACTGCAGTTCCTGCAAAGAATGCACACTTTTCTTTGTTAAAAAATTCATTTTACCAAGTTTGTTTGGGAATCATGCTTAAGATAACTGGTATTTTAGTTTGTACATTACAAAAAATAAATAACTAAATGCTATTATAATTAAAATTTATTTTTCTGCATAAAGGAAATTACTCTCCAAATAGGAGATAAGGCAGTACCTGGAAGAATGATCACAGATTCCTCCTTTGCAAGTTTGAAACAGAAGTCTATATCATCACTAATATCTTCTAGAAGTGAAAGGTTTAGTTTCACCTGCATTCAAGAACAAATAATAAATGAGTTCCCCTGTTAAGACATTTATTCTCCTCCCAAAGAACCATAAATTGATGAATCCTCAGTTTCTCACCATCATAGCCATGGACCCTTCTGGTCTATAAGGGCAAAAAATGCATGGAATATCCTTTATCTCTGTGCAACATATATCTGCAGTATGCCTTAAATTGTCAATGGTTTTATTGAAGAAAATCTCTTCAGTATTTGCAATTATCTGAGGTACAGCAGCCTGTAAAACCAGAAAAGTCACCAATTAGATAGAAGAAATAAGTAACAGATGAATGCATGCATGCAAGAAAATTCTGCTTAACCAAGATGAAATGCTGACATGTATCAGCAACACCAAACCAAATAACTTGGATTTGATAGCAGCAACCCTTGAATAATACTAGTCTAGTCTTTCATCAGTTAAAACATGTTTCTTCAAGAATGCTTCTCATAATTTCAATTTAAGGTATACAAGTTTTGAGTTTAAACGTTTCTTTCCTTTCATTGTTTTATATTTTTTACTTTTGCATAAATGAGATCGAGTTCCCTTGATTTGAAGCCATGCATCCATTTATGTGTTAAAATAATTGTGCAAGAGAAAGTTACAAAACCTGGATGAAAGTGGCTGGACCTCCCAAAAGATCAAAATACTTTTTAATGCGCTCAACTACCTGCATAGGAAACATGTGGTTTATGAAATCGCATAAGGATGATGAAATAATATTGGGTTCAAATCAACGATAACAATAAAATACAAGAATAAGATTGGAAGAAAGAAACTTTTATTTAATGGAAGGTTTTATATATGGAGTCTGATCACAAATAGTGCATCATACCATATATAAAAAGCTCTCTCTGTATAAAACATAAGAAATGGAATAATAGAAAATCATTAAGCAATTAAGCCTAAACATCAATTAATACATACATTAAACGGTCTATCTAAATTTAACACTACTAGACGCTCTCTAAGTAGACAGGTCTTTTGTGTTCTTTACTGAACGCATGATTTGAGAATCAATCATCACAATGCTCCACCTTAACTCCAAATCATGGAAAAACTTCTGCATCTCCTTCCTTTATCCTCAAAAGAAAATTAATCCACTTCTAACATGGTTTGAATCTCAATCTCGAAAAGAAGTTTATAAACACATTCATCGGCTCTCATATGAAGCTACCTTCACTATCATGACCTCCTCAGACTCAAAGACATCTCTCCTGAAGTGCAATCTAAGTCTATGTATTTAGTCCTCTTGTGGTAGATCTAATGATCATCTACATGGATGACACTTTGACTATCGCAATAGTCACACACTCCTTCAGCCATAATGCCTCATTCACTCCTTCTGTGAGTGTGATACATTTGGCCTCGGTAGTAGATAAAGCCACTAAGAAAACAATGTAAAAATGTATCCAAAAAAAGGACTTTTTGGAATCAACATTTCTTGTATAGTTTGCGTCTATAAACCTTTCATAGTTTTTTCTCCATCGGTGGATCATCTATACACCAGACGATACAATTCCTCTCATGTACCTCAACACCCACTTGAAAGCCCCAATAAGCATGTCCAAGATCTTCCATGATCCTGCTAATCATCACAGCATGCACCAAATCTGGTTTGCTATAGATCATCCTATATATTATGTTCCTTACTCCATTACCATACGAAATAATCTCTCTCCTACCTTCATGTTGTTGCATGTAAATAGTCTCCTCCAAAATTGCATGCAAAAAAGGTGTCTTCACGTCCCATTGTTCCAACCCCAGATTGTACTGGTTATCAATTGACATCAAAATCCTTATCAAACAATATTTTACCACAAGTGCAAAGATTTTGCTATAGTCTACTCCCTCCACTTGTGTAAAACCCTAAACTTTGTGGTCATCTTTTCAACCTTACACTTCTTCTTGACTTTCTTCTTCTAGTTCCCATAAAAGACGCAATTTATTGGGTTCAAATAAATAATAACAAGAAAACACAATAACAAGATTGAAAGAATGAAAATTTTATTCACAAAAAGGTTCTATGTATAAAGTTTTATCAAATATAGTGTATGTACTATACACAAAAAGCTCTCTCTATATAAACCCTAGAAAACAGATTAATAGAAAATCATTAAGAAAATTAAGCCTAAATACCAACAAACACATAAATTATACAGTATATAAAAAGATTAAAAGGTGAGCTACACAGAGTAGAAAGACAAGCACCTTTGGTTCTCTAAAAGTTCCAGATGGATCATTCGTGACGAACCAACCAAGCCTCCATCCAGGAACTATCCATCTCTTAGACAGTGAGCCAAGAGTGAGAACAGGAACAACTGAGCCAAAAACTCCCATTGGCACAAATGGCTTGGCCCCAAATGCAAGGTGACCATATACTTCATCAGAAATCACAATTGTTCCAACCCGTTTTGCAGTTTCAGCTATCTAAGTCCAACATACAAACAATTCAATGACTCCAGTTAATGCTGTAAACTTTCAGAAACATAGTCTCAAAAGAAACCTATAATGTTAGGCAACCAAGAACAAACCTTTTCCAAATGATGGTAACTGTACACATTCCCACAAGGATTGCCAGGATTTATGATCACCAATGCAGCCGTGTTCTGATCAGCACTAGCTTCAACAGCATCTAGATCAACCTCCCAACCTTTCTCTGGAAGCAGATCGTAATGCCTCACTTCAATCCCTCTAAATGCAGCACTAAGTTCATAGATTGGGAAGCCTGGTCTTGGAAGCAAGATGTTTGCACCGGGGCGAGCAAGCATCGCCACTGAAACATCAATGGCTTGTGTGCATCCACTAGTGATGAAAACATCATCACTTGATAATTGGTAAGGAAGGTCACGAGATAGATATTCAGCAATTGCTCTGTCACCAAAATGAAAGTAACTTTAGATAGTATTCAATTTTAGAATAAGGTGCTAAAAATATAGATAGATGAAACAAAACAAACAACCACATGACTTTGTTTCTTAGTTACTAACAGAACTTCATAGGAACTGGAGAAAAAACATATGCATTGAAGCAAAAACTGTTACGCGTGTTTAAAGTTCAGTGACTACCAAACGAACATGTTTATGCGAATAGTACGATGAAACCATGTTTGTTGAATGAAACTGATCCTGGTCCCAATTGGACTCGCTATTTACCAGCAGAGTCAGCTTGGAATATTATTCAATAATAAGAAAAAATGTTGAAAAAATAGTTTTAGATATTGATTATACTGATAAACATGAAAAGAAATGGGGAACAAAATCTGAAATAAGCTAATGGCATCTTGTGAAATACCGAACCAAATGACCAAATGCAAAATCCAAAAGGAAAACGCAAAGTTAAGAACAAATGCCATACAATTTCACACTTGACAAAATTTGATGCAAACCTGAAAACAGTGAGCCAAAGTCAGAACTAACTAACCAAAACGGTCATCAATCTCGACAAATTATAAAAAAAGTAATTCTCCAAAAGTAGACTAATTAAGACTATGTTATCCCTAAGCACTTTTAGAAAAAGAAAACAAAAATTTAACTTACATTTCATATTATAAGTGAGTTCAAACCTTCTAAAAAAGAAAGTAAGCAACAATAAAACCAAAGCTAAACAAAATTGAGAATTCAAAGAGACATTAATAGAGTGACAGAAGTGTTTTAAAGACCAATACAGTTGCATACAAGTTTTGGACAACCAAATTGAACATTCTCTGAAAGATGAACAGGGTTAGAAAGAAAATTTTGAAATTCAGAAGAGAGAGGCAAAGAAGCATAGCATTACATTCGAGCCTGGAGAAGACCAGCAGTGGGGGCATAGCCATGAAACTTGTGAGAGTGAAGAGAGTCAGCAACAGCTTCTTCAACAACCTTAGGTGCGTGGAATAATGTGGTGAGAGTTGGGTCACCCATACCGAGAGAAATAACTTTCTTGGTTCCACCATCCAAATTCTCATCAATGTTTTCCATTAGAAGGCTGAGCATGCCCTTAATGGTGATGGTGGAAGTTGCTCTGGCTTCATGGTGGTGGTTGACGATGTTGTTGTTGTTGTTCATAGCTACAGCCCCAGTTTCCATACTTTGCTTGGTTTCTCTTTGTAGCCTCTGTCTTTTTGGATTTGTAAAGGCCCTAGTGGAGAATTCTGAGTTTGATTTCCCCAACACCACACGTTATGTTGTTTCTACGCATGAAAACCGAGGTTTTGGCAGTTTATATAGTTGCGTGACTGTCTTACGAACCTTGTTACGTGTCAAAATGTACCTTAATGGTTTTTTTCAGCAAATATGTGGAAGGAACCTAATCATCATCTTGCTAACATGTGAACCTCTGACATTTTACATTTAGGCTTATTTTTAGTACGCTCATATTGATGAATTAAAATAATCCAAATACTAAAAATAGTTGAACTTTTCAAATTTAATTACATATTTGATTATCCAACTATATAATTTCACAAATCTTATTACATAATTAATTATTTATTGTATTTGATTTGACAAATTCTTCCGGTTCCTGTAACTTCATATCTTCTTATTACATCTTTATATTTTTTTTTAATTTGAACAATACTATCTGAATATGATTAAGAATAATTTTTTTTTTCTTTTTCAAGTGGTTGTGGTGGTAGCTGTTAAGATAAGTTTTGTAGTGTTTTTAACGGTGATATGTGTATTTTTGTTTATTTTTTTGGAAGTCAAAAAATCCAAAAAAAAAATAACCAACTATGTGCAAAAGTTGAATACAAAACTTAAAAAAAAAGTTATCTTCTCATGGGAAATATGGAATACAAAAAACAATCTTTTCGTAAATCTTCTCAGATACTCAAATGATGAAATTGTTTTCAAACGTTATGACTGAAAGAGAGGTATGAGTTATCAAGTGGAGCTGAGATTATTTGAAAATATGAGATTATGGTTCGAGTTATTTAAAAATTTTAAAAAAATCAAAATTAATATGGGGATGCATGGAAAAGGTATGGAGGCCGAGAAATAATTTTCCTTCCACTTTTATGTATTTCATCAACATGTTAATAGTAAAACGATATTGTTTTGCAAATAGCGAAAATTAATTTATAGAGACTTATTACTTTGTTACAAATGTAATATATTTCTATAATCGGCTAAAATTAAAAAATGTAACAGTAAATTATGTTGAAAAAACACTTTATAAAACTTGTAAAACAATTATACTTAGTAGTAAAATGTTTACATTTTTTTATCAAAACTATAAATAAAAATCTAAAATTTTAACTTAATTAGCATTATTAAAAATGTATAAAATAGAGACAAATTAACTTCTTTTATATTTATTAATTTATTCTTTTTTAATTTTTTTATATTTGATTAAATGGTGTATTCAAAAGACAAATAGGTAATTGTTTTATAGTAAAAATATGTATAATGATATCACTTATTTATAGATTTTGCTACTAGAGGAATTTAGGACACGGGACCAACAAAGATTTCTTCATTGGTGATAAAGATATCTTCAGGGAAATTCGGAATGTGTTGTATGCTATATGCTACTACTCTTGCCCTGAGAATTTTTAGGGGAGATTTTTTTCTAAAGTTTAGTTGGAGTGATTCTTTATCCATATGTTTAGGTTTTGAGATTTTAATAAATCAGTTTTTTTTATAATATCACAATAAAATCATTAAATAAATATTAGATTATTTATTAATAACAAAAATTATTTTAAATATAAATAATTTATTTAATTTTTAAAATAGTATTTAAGTTAGTTTTTAAAATAGTATTTAAGTTGTTTAATATAGTGGCTAGTTATTTTTTATTTTTAGGATTTATGTCACTCTCTTGGAAGGTTGGATGTTTTAGAAATTGTTATAACCTCCCAAAGTTTAGATTTATTAGCCTTTTTTGGATAAATGTTGTTTTCTTTGGGGTTTGATTCAGGTCTCTTTTTTTTTCTTCTTTTATTGATGTTGATGTATTATGGTTGAAGTTTTAATGTATACCAACTTGATTGGGATGTCATGTTTTGAAAATTGAATGTTAATTATTTTGTTGGTTGGAGAGAAAGTTCTTACTTGGTGATTTGGTGGGTCTAATTATTCTTAACCTTGTTTTTGTTAATTTCATCCATTTTGAATTTTTTTTAAAAAAAGATGTTTGTTTAACAAAATAATCTTATCGAAAATATAGTTCTCATCTTTTTTATTAAAAACAACTGTAAAAACTAATCGAAGGAAATAACAGAAGATAAAATATTGTAGAAACTGATTGAACCTAATTGCACGAAATTGCAAAATTGCAGAACTGATACATACATTTTGATTTACTTTGAATAATATATATAATAAAATTACAAATACTAGAAAAGATATAAAATAGGAATACTAACAGCCTTGTAAACTAACCATTAATGTAATAATAACGGTAAATAATTTAAGGATAATAAAATCTGAATTAATAACCAACATCCTCCCTTAATTCTGATTTGGAACAACCTTCATGTCCAACATATCTCTTAACTTGATGAAAGCATCGATCTTCAATGACTTAGTGAAAATATCTGCAATCTGATCTTTTGATCTGCAGTATTCCAATTTGATCATGTTTTTCTCAACTTGGTCTCGCAGGAAGTGATATCGAATATCAATGTGTTTACTTCTTTGATGAAAAATCGGATTCTTTGCAAGATTAATTGCAGAGACATTGTCAACATAAATCTTGATTGGAACATCTAGATTAAAACCAATTTGAGTCATGATATTGTTGAGCCAAACTGATTGACAAACATTTGTTGCTGCTACATACTCAGCTTCACAAGTAGATAATGCAACAATGGACTGTTTCTTTGATGACCACAAGCAAACAGTCTTTCTGATCATAAAACAATTACCACTAGTGCTCTTCCTCTCGTATAAATCTCCATAATCATTAGTCTTTACATAAAGACCATGATCTAATGCACATATTTTGAATCCAGTGGCATGAAGAAATGAATCAATCCTTTTGTTCCAAGCTCTTGGTGCCTATTTAAGACCATATAAAGCCTTAGTTAGTCTGTACATCTTCTCCTCTTTGCCAGATTGTATGAAACTCGGCGACTGCTTTGCATAAACCTCTTCATCAAGTGGGCCATTTAAAAACGCAGACTTGACGTCCATTTGGTGAATTTTCCATTGCCTTTGTGCAGCTAAAGCAATGATTAATATCACTGTTTCCATTCGAACTACAGGAGAAAATATTTCTTCGTAATCATAGCCTTTTTCTTTGCTCGAATCCCTTTGCCACCAACCTTGCCTTGTATCTATCAATCTCACCACTTGCTTTCACTTTAATCTTGTACACCCACTTCACATCAATTACTTTGTGTCCTTCTGAAAGATCAATGAGCTGCCATGTATTGTTTTTCTCAATCGCCATTAATTCTTCATTCATAGCCTCTTGCCATTTGGAGTGTTGAATGGCATCTGCAAGTCTCATGAGTTCTGAATCTGCAAGAAAAGCAAAGTGAACCAAATCTCCATTGTCATCAACTTCATCATCAAGATTTACTTTGCAATCTTGAAGGTGTACAACTTGTCGTTGCTGCCTTCTTGGTCGCTTCATCATAATTACAATTGGAGTTGCAACTTCAGGTTGAATTACAACTTCAAGTAACTTCAGGTGCTTCAAGAGTGACTTCATCTTCCACATCATCGTTCAAAACGTAAATATATCATTTTTCGAATCCATTTCAGTTGTTGCATTCCATTGTCATTTCTCATCTTCGGCAAATGTAACATCACAACTAACAATCACCTTCTTTGTCATTGGATTGTACAATTTGTATCCCCCATGCTTATATCCAATGTAAATGGTTTTCTCTGCCTTATCATCCAACTTCGATCTTGCTACCTTGGGGACATGAGCATAAGTAATTGACCTAAATACCCTCAAGTGTTGCACATTGGGTTTGAATCCACTCCATGCCTCAATCGGAGTTGTGTTAGGAACACTCTAAGTGTGATCTGTTTATCAAATATACCGCAAATGTTACGGCCTCAGTCCAAAAATAATTTGGCTTACCTTTCGCTTTAAGCATGCTCCTCGCCATGTCCATGATTGTTCTATTCTTTCTCTTGGCAACTCCGTTGTGTTGAGGTGTGCAGGGACAAGTTATGTTATGCTGCAACCCAAGTTCTTCACAGTGTCTCTTGAACTCATTAGACTTGTACTCACCCCCTCCATCATTACGCACCATCTTAATTAGTTTGCCAACAAATGCTTTAAATATTTTAAAGTAGTTGAATACCTCATCCTTGCTTTTCAAATAGATAAATCCAGGTTTTCCATGAAAAATCATCAATAAAGGTTAAAAAATAGTTATTACCTCCAATTGATGATATGTTCATCGGGCCACAAACATCTATATGAACAAGCTCCAAAGGAAATTTTGCACACCAAGACTCCTTAACAAATGCTATCCTGTGATTCTTTCCAAAAATGCAAGCCTCACACAATTGATCAGGGTGATGAATATGGGGTAAACCGTTCACTAAATTTCATTTGGAGAGATTTTCCAAACTCTGAAAATTTAAGTGCCCAAAGCGTAAATGCCACAACCACGATTCATTATTCACTATTGCATTCAAGCACTTGAAATCACCCTAATGAAAATCTAATGGAAACATGCGGTTTTTTGATAAAAAGTTTTTAAGAATCAAACTACCTTTTTTATCAAAAATTGAGAATTGATTTTCAACTATGTGCATCACGTAACCCTTTTCGGCCAGTTGTCCCATACTCAACAAATTACTTTTCATATCAGGTACATAGAAAACATCATAGATGTACCTGTGATCACCATTCTTCAATGTGATAAGAATTCTCCCTTTTTTAGTGACCGAAACGAACCTGCCATCATCGAATTTCACTTTTGTGTAAAATGAGTCATCTAAATCTGCAAACAGCTCCTTCTGACCACACATATGATTCGTGCTACCTGTATCCAAATACCAATTCTGATTGTTTGGAGTTTCATTTGACGTGGCTGCCATTAGTACTGCATGATCCTCTTCATCTTGTTTGTGATTACTATCTTCTTGAGCATAATTGGCAGCATGATTATCACCTTTTGATCTGCACTCATTTGCATAATGGTCGCGTTTATGGCAGTTATAACACTCCACATTTGATTTATTATACATGCCTCCTCGTCCTACGCGCAAGAGTTATTTGAACTTGGATTGTGATTGGAACCAATGTTGTTTTGCTCAGGGCCTCCATGATTCTGGCCACCACGACCTTTGCTGAAATATCTATCACCACGTCTTTGTCCTTTACCTCGTGAACTACTGTGTTTATGATAGAAGCTATACCAATTGAGGCTTGTGCTTGTAAAGTCTGTTCAATTGGTTTTTCAATCTTATTGTCATTCATCCACTGCTCATGCGCTGGTAGGGAACCGGACAATAACCATACTGTCATTGTTGAAATTTCATTGGCCTCTTCAGTTACGACAGCAACATGTTCAAATCTGGGAGTTAAAGACCTCAAAATCTTCTCCACCTTTGCCTGCTCTGAATGTGTTTCACCATTGTTCTTCATCTAATTTGTCAAGGCAAGAACTTTATTTAAATAGACATCAACAGTCTTTGTGGTTTCCATCTGCAACAGTTCATATTGGCGTCTTAGGGTTTGAAGACGCACCCTCTTGATCTTGTCATCACCTTTATAATTGATTGACAAAATGATTCAAGCCTCACTTGCAGTTGTTGCTCCTTCTATCTGCTCAAACGTCTCGTCATTCATCCTTTGATGGATGAGATACAAAGCCTTCTTGTCCTTCTTCTTCTGGTCACGATGCGTTACTCGTTGCGCCTCAGTTGCATTATCAGCTAATGCTGACACTCCACTCTCAACCACATCCCATAACTCATGATAATCAAACAAAACTCTCATTTGCACACACCACCGATTGTAATTTTTTCCATCAAGGATAGGGACTGATAATTAGGTAGAGTTCATTATTTATATAAAACTTAAAGATCAACACGTAGGTCAGAATTTTATTTTTTTCCTAAACTAAATTCTCAGTTATTTTTATACATTTGAGAAAAAAAAGGTCACTTACTTACAAATATAATTTGAATTCTTTTAAATTTTAAAATAATTCTTACTTCTATTAAGTTCGTTAATATTATGTTATTAGAGTTAATAATGAGATATAATTTACTATAAAATTTGGAATTTTATCACCATTTTGTCATTAAAAGACGTTTTTCTAATTGTTGATTGTAGGGTGGTGTAGTAAGATCATAACACTCGTCGTAAACTCCTTTTTTTCAACTTCCTTTTATTGCTTCCAGGCCCTTTGTAAAATCACACATGCCTATTTGTCTAAGTGTGCTCTACTAATATAAAGATTTACTTTATGTTGACGGGTGTGACACATTTGTTTGACCTAGTTGCTTACAAAGTTGTTATGGAGCTTTGTGCTCAAAGACGAACAATACATCGAATGCGGTGATTGACCCTAAAGATGTTATTTCAATAGATTTGAGGTCAAAATATTGACATTATCTGTGAGAATGGAAAGGTGCTAACAAAGACGAACCCGTGTTCCCTTTGCCCTTGACTAAGAAACTTTTTCCGATAGCCCAATAATTTCACATGCCTTAGAAGTTGAGGTCAATGATAATTTAAATACATCTTTGTCTTAACTAACTTAAACACTTTTTAAGAACAAAATTATAACGAAGCTATATGAATTTCAAAATGGATAAGACTTCAAATACAATCATTAATTTTAATAATATTTTTCAATAGACTTTATATTAAAATAATTTGAGATGGAAGCAATTTTAAGACAAAAATGAGGCAGGTTTTATCACATGCTACCTTTTTAGGGAAAATATTGGCCTACTTTTCATGAACGAAGGCACGTATTACCATGAAATAGAGA
>Ga0123341_1004321_pt1 | contig 12446 bp, 11 predicted proteins | sample Turbeapinknodule_FD_89959 | JGI IMG/M metagenome (GOLD analysis project Ga0123341, IMG submission 89959) | Root nodule microbial communities of legume samples collected from Mexico - Turtle bean Mexico pink nodule | ecosystem: Host-associated > Plants > Roots > Nodule | place: Mexico: Nepantla... | reverse complement strand
GGGAAAAGGGAAAAAATGGGCAGCCTTAGGGTTTGACTAAGTCAAACCCGCATCCTAGGCTTGTCCTTCTAGAAACTAGGTCAAAATGTCTTCCAAAAGGGCTAGGAACAAGCTAAAATGCTATCCACACCCCTTGTTATGATAAAGGCACCTTATTCTAGCCTATCTTTGCTATTTGGACCCCTAAAGTGAGCCCAAATTCTTTACAACATGTTTTATTCTTAAGTAGACCAGCAGGAAGAACTTGAGATGCTTTGGTCTTTGTTCATTTCTCCCTCTGGTGAGGTCTTCACTTGAATGTTGAGATGACCTTTCATAGTGTGCATCCTTGGTCATCTTCTTGTTGTCTTGGTTTGTATCACAAACTCACTATGTTACTTGCACGAGTTCTAAATTCGAGGACGAATTCTTTCGAACCTGGGGAGCATGATACAAACCGACAGATATCTAAGGACACAATAAGCACTTACCAAAAGGGTCAGTCATCTCAAGATACAAGGTCAGGCCCCACCAAGCCTCGAGAAAGAACCAACAAAAGAAGAAGAAGTTATAAACCCGAATATCAAAAGTTCTTCTTTGGTCTTCTTAAAAAATAGAATATGTTTGTAAATAATTTGGGCTCCTTGTAGGGGTCCAAATAGCACAGATATGCTAGAATAAGGTGCCTTTAGTATAATAGGGGGTGTAGGTAGCATTTTAGCTTGTTCTTAGCCCTATTGAAAGGCACTTTGACCTGGTTTCTAGAAGGACGAGCCTAGGATGCGGGTTTGACTTAGTCAAACCCTAAGGCTACCCATTTTTTCCCTTTTCCCATCCTATCCCTTTAGCTTGTTCTCCAAGGCCTTTTCACCTATAAATAAGAGACCTACCTAGTGTATTTATGAAGTTGAAATTAATAGAAGAAGAGTTACTCTGCACAAATTGTGTGAGGTGTTAATGAGGTTTGAATTCCTCTTAGCATTTAGGTCTTATCTTGTGAGTATTAAGAGCTCTCAGGTGGTGGCTATCTTCACTTATCTTAGAAGCCAATCACACTCCAAGTGGCGGCTATCTTCACTTATCTTGGAGGTCAATCACACTCCAAGTGGTGTGTTCCACTTCTCAAATCCATCACATAAGTTTTTTCCTTTCTTCGTTTATTCTTCCATTGTCATTCCATTTTCACTCTTTGTATCATGTTCTTGTTTGGTTTTATTTGTTTCCATTCGGCAATTCTATTTTGGTTTCTTTTCCTTGTTCTTTAATTATGCACCTTTTAGCATCATTTTCACCTTATAATTGTCTTTTCCTTTTGTCTTTGTGAAATGAACATTCACATTTACTTAACCAATTGGTTAAGTTAGTGTCCAGTGGAGATTTTCCTAAGGTCTTCACTCTTAAATTCCTAAAATCTCAATCTAAGTAAAGTGTCACACCATAAAATGAACAATCCTAAAATCAACTCACATCACTCCTCACTTCAAGTCTCCACCTTTAATTGTTGGTGCTCGGTCAGGGTTGACTTGAAAAAGGTACTCCGATGATCAAGTAAGTACTCTATGTTAAAAGTGTATAGTGAAAGCTACTAATTAAAGTGTACCTTACACCTCTGTAGAATGTTTATTCATGGGCCTTTTTTGTGATGGATTGAATCTATCAAATATTAGTGTTAACTGATTTCTAGCATGATCCCTGATTTATAGGGAGGTATATTGGTATGTTGTTTTATTGTTATATTGGTATGTTGGTATATTTGAAAAATATCTTTAATAAATCAATATCTTCCCCTAAATCAATGTTAGCTAATTTCTCAGGGATGTCACCCGAATTCGGTGGGACATGATCATGATTCGTAGGGAGTTTCTATAATTGTCAATGCTTTCATTTATTGAGCGCCTTTAATATATATTAATGTGGTCGGTTGGTCACCGAGACTGAGTGATATGGCTTGTCCGGTACTGACCAGTACACGGACAATACCTCGGATGTGGTGATTGATCTTAGCGATGTTATCTCAAAGGTAGGTCGAAACATTAGTGTCGTTTGTGAGAATCGTAAATTCTTTTCTAAGGATCGTAAAATCTTTCATTTAGCCCTCGAATGGGGGTTATTGTTGCAGTACGACCAAAATATAGTCTCACATCGCTTAGAAATTAAGGTCAATGGCAGTTTAAATACACATTTCCACCGAGACACCTTTTAAGGTCAAAATCGTGACGGAGCACCAATTTTTAAAGCGGATAATACCTCGAATGTGGTGATTGATCTTAGTGATGTTATCTCAACGGACTTGAGGTCGGAACACGTTTACGACAAAACAAAAACCCTAACCACCATACTTTATTAATTTGTGTCAAACTCAATCTCATGCCTACAAACCTTAAACACCCAATCTAATGTCTTTTAATTGACAGTCCACATCACCCCTCCTCCCTGCCAGATACACACCACTTGACACGGTTTGGTGCAACTTAACAAAAAGGACCAATTTAATTTTTTTAAAAACCACTCTACTAAATTAAATATTGATCTTATATCTATGAACGAATAAGGTATTATACCTAATATTAATTATCCTTAAAATTAATTTTTAATAATAAAATGATCTCATAAAACAAGGATAAAACAAACGTAACTTGCTAATATTTATATATTCTAGAACTAGATCAATAGAACCTCACCTGAAATACCAGACCTATCATTTACTCACAGAAGAACGAAATAAATCGTTTACTCTATGTTGCTCTACCGCCCTTTCAACCATTAAAGGGAACAATGGAGTCTTGATTTTACAATCGACTTAAATAAAGGGAAAACAAAATATAAGTTTATAAGTTGAAATATATTCTATTTATCTTATTCCGAACATATATAACTTTTTCTATGTTGAAATCTTTCATTTAGTGTGAACTTAGAGTAACTCGACTATGTCCTTTAAACTTATCTGTTTAAAATTTAAAGAGTTTTGCAAATCAGCTCTCAAAGTATAAAGGAAAAAGAAAAACATCCGTTCTATTGTATCCCACAGCAATTATTAAAACAGATTGTCTGCCAACATTTTCCTTTCTCTGTTTAGAAAACCTTCTCTTATTCATAAGCAATTCAATTCTCACGTGTTCGATAAATTAATATTAGAATTAGAATACATTTTCCATATTTTTAGAACATACATAAAAAGGCCCTCGGCCATTCCATTCTTAACCTCTCCCACATATATAAGAAAAAAATCCATAAATCTAGCATAAAAAACTAAAATTATTGGAAAAACAATAAAATAAAATACGTGTCCCAATATAAACATGAACATCATTTCTGCATCTGCATTCATAAATGATCAAGAAGTCAACTGAAAATGCACAGGATCTCTGCTGAATTCTTAAAATTACGGAACAGCAATAGCCTACTAATACCAGTACAAACACTTCAAAGCCTGAATTGATCTGATCTAACAAGCATTTGTATTATTGCTGTCTGAAATTTCTCATACCTGACAAGATTTAAGGGGAGAGAAGATATCAATAACAATGAGCAAACAGAAATGTCAAAGAAACACTTCAGACAATTCCAGGTAATCGCAGATACCCTGGTTACTCATATCCACTAATCAGAGTGACACCATATCTCTGAATTGCAACATCCTGTAAGAGAAATAAGAGACAGCAGAAAATCTGTGGCCGCTTATAAAATTAGCCATCAGCTTGTGTATTTGTATTGCACTATATATGTTTCTTTCTTTTAGCCTAGCATGAATTTGGGTGCGAGAGACACAAAATAAGACTAGCAACCCAAAATAAATGCATGTACTTCAGCCCAACTACTGACTGTGTAAAGAACGCCAGATAAACCCTTCCAATTAGAAGTGGTTCCTTCAACGTATTCTTTCTGTTTCTTAACCAAGCCAGAATACAATGGAACAAACGAAATACCAAACTGCGTCCCTACTCTCCTAAGGCTTGAACTTGAACCAATCACAATTCCTATATCTGCTTCAAGTAGGCAAAGTAGATCACCCACCGAATCTCCAATGTAAACAGTCAATTTCTTCTTGTCATCATTGCAATTTTTCCATATGTTCCTAAAAGCTTCAACCTTGTCAATGGGAGACTCCATCTTCTTAACAATTTCACCCGTGGAAACAGATCCCTCATAAGTGAACTCATTAGCATGAACATCCAACTCATTTAAATTAGCTGCTCAATAATTAGAAAAATATAATTACAAGACAATAGGAAACTACAACATAAACAATTGCCAAATATCAATCAAGTTGGAAAGTTTTAAGAAAATGTGATTATAAAGAATGAATTACTTGGTTAAACAAGAAAGACAAACTATTATTTAAACTACAGAGAAGCAATGAAGGTTTAATAACGGAAATCAGTGCTAGACAACAGAAAACATGTATTTCGATAGAAAATTAAGCATATGGTCCAACCAAATAACAAAAATAGATCAAGACAAAGATGGATGAATCCATGACGCCCAATTCATTCTCAGCTACCACAACAACAAAAAGTTCATGCTTTCCATGTAACATAGAAATACACAACTTTAACAGATAATACCATGTCTGGTTGCATGATAAAAGTTGAATCTGTAACCTGTATTGGTTGTTTTTTTCACTGGCTCTCTACTGTAGTTAAAATCACTAAAAGTTGAAAACGAATTATATATCTAGTAGCAAAATAGAAGGTAGCTAAAGTGGATCAAAATTCCAGCAGAGCTTTCCACTTTTATTACATAACAGTAACAAAAAAGTCCCTTAGCATAACCAAGGGTAGAACAGGATGAGAAGCACTAAAAAATAGTATTCCCAAGTGAAAGTATAGATTTTAAAAAACGGAAATATAGTTCACTCTCCAACAAATACATCAAAGTTGCATAAACCTCACAATACCATTATCTGCCATATTCCGTACAATCTAAAAAACATCATAAGAAATGCTCAGCACTGAAAAGACACGATTGTTCATCAACATCCCAAACACGTTACTCTGTGCAACATGGCTTGATAAGGATGACTCTCAGAATTCAAAATTAACATGATAATATGATTCACTATTAGCAGGAATTGGAAATTAAAGCTCATGGCAAGGGATATGTACCTGAAGAGAAAGCAGACCTGATGAGGTCAACACACCAGCAGTATGAAAGAACATGCACATTGGCATTCAAATTTTCATTCTTAACAATGCTCTGAAAGAAGTTAGTGCAACCATCCTGAAGGATCAGACGTTCTCCAGCACGCTTTATATCTTCTAGACTAATACCTTTGAGTACCCCAGACTCGACAACCCTATTATTTGCCGTGTTCTCAAATTTTGAAAGTTGCTCAAGGGCAACAGACAATTCTTTATAATCAAAATAGTTCACTGCAAAAGCACAAGATCAAAGCCAATTAACAAAGTCTGAGTAAAACAATCACTGCCTAAACCATTTAAGACTACTGGAGAAACAATAGTAGAAAAACACCATACATCTATCGGAAGGCATAATGTTTTCTATACATTGCTCATACTCTTCTGTATACTGTTTAGACAAAAAGCCCCATGTATTCCTGAGATCAGAAGACGACATCCGAACAATTTGATCTTCAGAGTGATTCTGATCAGATCGTGGTGCCGTCACTATAGCTATTTCAGCCAAGATGGCAGACGAATCAACAACAGTGCATGTTAAATCAAAATCAGAAAAAATTATGAGATGATCTTCCACAGGCTTATGTTCTTTAGTCAAGGGTACTACAGTCGGCTGAAAGAGTGGCTGAGCAGAGAAGAACTCTATTTCAAGTTTCATTGCTTGGGAATAAAGCTTTTCAATGACATCAAGTTCTTCACCAGTCAAAGAGACACTTAGTTTGTCGAGCAAATCTTCAGTTTGCAGAGTAGTAGCCTAAATTCAAATATAAGAATAACTGAGTAGTTGGGGTGCAAGAATGCCATGACTAAAATGTATATTTGACCAAGATTCAAAATAGTATCCAAGCACCCACAAGGGCAATATGGTATGGCTCTACTGTCAATATGACAAACCTGGAAACCATCAGAGGAATAGTTGTCGATCCACTTGTTATACGGATGAGTACCTTCATTGGAATGCAAAAGTTCCTGGAACTTCTTTCCCAAAACGGCATAAAGCCTCATGCAAGGAGTCATGGCACCTAAAGTATAAGCAGAAATTTTTGTTTTCTCAAATGGTGTAGCAAGTTTTCCAGGACCTTTTAGTCCTTCAATCTTCCCAGAGGCTGTAGCCAGCAGGAAATCTGTGTACTTAACAGTTGCAGAATTAATACTGTGCTCTTTGGTAAGGTCCAACCCCCATTCCTACACACCATTAGCAAAAAACCAAAATAATATAAGCTAAATGGGTGGGAAAAGGAAAAGAAATCAGAGCATGTAAAGTATAAATTGGCTTTTTGAAAATTCATAAGTTAGCACATCATGTTGCATACGTTTTATTCATTTGAAGTTTAAAAGATTTGTTTAATCTCATAGAAGACGCTGACTAGAAGTTCAGGCAAATATTATACATTTCTTTTCTTCCCAGAAATAATTTACAAGCACTCATTGCCTTGCTCCACTGGAATGGATGTCCCGTGTGGTCAAGCTCAAACATGATAAAACAATGCAAATTTATTGAGGTTTTTAGAAAGTGAAAAGGGATCCAATCAGTATACAGAAGAGTTTTATTTCCTTTGCTATCAACACACAAACCCAACAATATGTTTTGGGGGGGCTATCCTATTTACAAGTTGAAAATCATGGCAAATGACGTTCTTAACCTGGAATTATTCACATCTAGTGTAACGATTTACAAATATAAGTAACATAACCATATTGAGTAAGATGAAGACCCTAATCCAGTCCAGTACCATGATAATGTGGAAATTGTCTTACCTGTACCAACGAGTTGTGCATCCTCAACTCCTCTAGGACTGCCTTCCTCAACTGGCAGATTCCAAGTTTCGCATCGTCATCATCAGCACAATCTTCAGCCAACTCATACCTAAGTAACAATTAAACACAAAGAAGAAACTTCAAGCAACCAAATTATTTTGCACAACCTTCTAACATATTTTTTTTATTAAGTAGAGTAGGTCTCGCACGGTTTCTTTTCTAGATTTAAAGACCAAAACTCACTTCAATGAATGCATATGCAATATCACCAAATAATCTAACCATCCAGTTTTGGTTGCAAAGAAAACTGACAAAAAGAAAAAAGAAAAAAAAAACAACCAAACTTATGAATTGAGCGGCACTAACTTGGAAAACCATAAATTGAGTGAGACGACTAATAACGTTGAGTGACGAGAAGATTTTCGCACTCTACCATCTCAGACAGACAGATAGATAGATAATTTCAATATAATTGTAAAGCTTCTCCGCAACCAAACTGGAGAGAATAAGAACCTCTGGAAGCCATTGTTTGTGGATAAGCACGTATGTGTGTATGAATAGTATGAATTGAAGAGAGTGAACTCACGCTTGAGCAAAGGCGCGTAGGAAATGGACGTCTTGGGCGATGTAATGGTGGAAGGAATCGATATTCAAATTCCCGGAGGCCAAGGCGATGGCGAAGGGAGTGTACATGGCGAAGATGGATTGGCGCGTGAACTTGATCCAGAAGCGTCTGGCAAGTCCAGCTTCGCTGTTGCTGTGGTTGTGGATGGCTGCCATTGGAATTGACGATCTCGGAAGGGAGATAGGAGAAGCGGGACTCGGCCACTGAGGAACCAAAGCTCTCAACGAGAATGAACGACTCGGGCTCAGGTTCAGATTCAGCGGGTTTTTGATTGGGCTTCGGAGGAACCACCGCATGCGCATCAAATATCAATTACACACAAGCGCCGATGCCTCTCTCTCTCCCTTGTCCTGTGTGTTTGTTTTACAATCTACAGTGAGTAAGATGGAGAAAGAGACGAGTGCTACTAGTACTGGGTCTCTTCGCTGCTGCCCTACACGGGCTAGCCTTTTTCTTTCTGCACCTCCAAAATTGTGCATGCACAACTTCCATAGAGTACGAAATCACTAAAGTACCCTTAAAGTAAAAGTTACTATTCACTCAAGTGCATCTTCTTATAATCTTCCCATCTCGGGCCAAAAAGCTCTCGTTTTGTAACTCGGAAAAAATAAGGCTTTTTGATTTCTGCATCTAGTCTATTGGAACCTACGCCCATCATTCTTTGAAATATTGAAATTGTTCTTTTATTTGGTGGCTTGTGGAGGTGTTGCAAGGAAGGTTGAGCTTGGGTGAGGTGTGGTGGTGTTTAGAACATGTAGTTAGTAGTTTAATGTAAAAATTAGTTGTTTTGTCGTGATTCTGGGTGAAATAGTGGAAGTTGCATTTTCAAAATTCATATTCGAGTTTTGAAATACATAATCTAAAATGTTTTTGAGATGTGATTTGTGTATTTCAAAACTACATTTATGGAAGTGAATGTTATGTTCTGAAACAAGGAATTTAGAATGTTTATTATGTATAAACAATGTATTTTGGATTGGACATCCCATAATTGTTTCATATGCATTCTACAAATGAGTTTCTATAATAGGTTCATGAGACTTCTGGAGCATGTAACTCGAAACATAACATGACATTCCAAATTAGCTAATTTAGAAGAGGAAAAATGCCTTTTAGGATAGTGATACAAACCAAAACAATCAGCAGATGACTAAAGCCACATCAAGCATCTCACAAAATGGTCAGTCATCTCAGTATACAAAGTCGGGCCCCACCAAACCTCAAGAAAGCATCAGCGGAAGAAGAAGTTATAAACCAGAATATCAAAAGTTCTTCCTTCTGGTCTTTTCCACAAGAGAAAAGTTATGTAAATAAATTGGGCTCACTTTAGGGGTTCAAATAGCAAAGATAGGCTAGAATAAGGTACCATTAACATAATAGGGGGTGTGAGTAGCATTTTAGCTTATTCCTAGCCATTTTGGAAGGCATTTTGACCTAGTTTCTACAAAGACAAGCCTAGGATGCGGGTTTGACTTAATCAAACCCTAAGGCTGCCCATTTTTTCCATTTTTCCCATCCTACCCGTTTAGCTTGTTCTCCAAGACTCCTTCACCTATAAATAGGAGGCCTACCTAGTGTATTTGACAAGTTGAATGAAATAGAGAAAAGTTACTCTGCACATTTTGTGTGAGATGCTAGTGAGGCTTGTTTCTCTTAGTCTTTAGTCTTATCATGTGAGAATTTTACACATGGTTATCCTATGATGTTGATGTTAAGCACTCAATATCTTATAACGCATTAGATAATGAATGCGGGGCACATGAATGTACTGACGCATTTACGATAGATGAGGTAAAGGTCAAGTTGCAAAAGTATTTTGATATTGTGTATTATTTAGTAAATGAAATATGAAGTTGTTATAATTTTATGTAGGTTTTCTCGCTGGTTGACTCTCCTGTCGAACGAATAGGTTGAACGCCTTCTCTAGGAGCTACCTCAGCTAAGTATTGACTCGTGTCTTCCTGTGAAATTGAAATGTGGCTTCGTTATGACAGAGGGCACCCTACCTGTAGATTATTCTCTGACGCTTAAGTCAGTAAGGGTTCACAAAAATAACAATTCTCAAATAAGTGTGCAAAAACAGCGTACCTTCATCGGGGGTCCAAGGCCCCTCTTCTAATCGCACATGCAGCAGCTCTCACTTGAGATAAACAAATCTCAACTGAAAATAAGAACATTATCTTTTATCTTTAATAGAAAACCACTTGCCACGGGCACCAATGTTCTTCAACTGCTAAACTGCAGGTCAACATTCTATTATAAATGCAGGTCCCTATCTTTTTAGGGCTAACAACAACCATCAACAGGTATTAACATGTAACAAACATGCAACAAAAATATTGGTACGTAATAATAACATATATCAAAATAATAACAAATGCACACTATAATAACAAATATAACAACCGCTCATATCTATACGCACATATAAAATATTATCTCATACAACAACCTTATTATGCGTTTTGGGCCTATTATTGAGATGAGGCCAGTTACACAACTCTTACTCAAGCCCAATAGCCGAGCTGACCTCAACCTTACCGAGAACCGAGCTACCACAAACCCTCTGCCGAGAACCGAACTCCCGTCCAGCACACAAGCCCCTCAAGTTCGAGCTGAGCTTGACTTTCTATCTTTGTGCTAGTGGACCAAATTTCAAAAACGTGTTGATCAAGGATGATATCATGCTTTGATGTCTCCAAATCCATGGTGTTTGATGGAAGGCTGAGTTGTTGCTTATGTGGGTGGGTTCTGGCTAGATAGAATGTGCAATCCACTCTTTGTTTGAATCTAAAACTAATTTGAATCAAAACCTTTTTGAAAAATAATGTTTTCTAAAGAAGTGGAAAAACAACCAGTTGATTTCTCGTTTTAATTGGTTGTTTAACACTTAGTATTTTTTGAAAAGGGTTTAAAGCTGTTTGACTTGGTTGACTTTATTGTCAAGCCAATTCAACCGGTTGTTTTGATAAAACAACCAATTTTTTTTTAAAATCCTTAACAGAATTCTGTTAAGCTTGGTAAATCAGCTTTAAATGTTTCTAATTGTTTTGGTTTCTGCTTTAAATGTTTTTAACAAACCTTTGGAGTATAAAAAGGTTGTTTTACGCTCCTAAAGGTATAGAAACAGTTTGGACATTCTGAGATTGAGAAAATCAGGTTTGAGTTTTCAAGATTTGCATCAAGCTTTTGGATTTTCACAAAGAAGTGGACTAGGATTGCTGTAATCTTTCATTTTAATATTGATCAGGTGTAATCTTTTCTTTATCTCTTGTATTTCTGGATATTTCTGGTGTAAGCAGAATCAGAGGGTGTTCTGAATTCTGTGGTGTTGTGTGCCAAAGGAAGTGTGTGGCTTGAGGTGTTAAAGGTCACTTCTTTGGTGTGGTTGTTTGTAATTTGTGATTGATTGCTTAGTGGAATTCCCAGGGGTTTCTGGGGACTGGATGTAGCTCTTGGGATAAGAGTGAACCAGTATAAATTGCTTGTGTGCTTTTCTCTTACCCTGAACTCATTTACATTCTGCTTTTAAGTTGTTTTAATCATTGTTGATGAAACAACCAATTGAATCGCAAAAGCAACCGGTTGATTTTCTGGAAATCAACTTGAACAGTTTTGTTTCATTGTTTTCTTAATTTCTTTCTCTTTGATTCTGCATTAGATTTCATTATACCTTCAAAGTTTGCGAAAATCTTTCATAAACAATTCACTCCCCCTCTTGTTTAAGGCCATATATTCTAACAAAATGGCCCACTTTATTCCATGCCACAAAAAGGAAATCCAAACTTCTACCACGTGGTGATGGTCCTTTTCAAGTCATTAAAAGGATCAATGATAATGCTTATGAGTTAGATTTACTTGTCACCTTTTTAGGAAGTCATTCTTTTAATGTTAGTGGTCTAACTTCTTTCTTTGCAGGTGTTGCGAATTTGTGGACGAATTCTTTCCCACCGGAGAGCATGATAAGGACTTGAGAGAGAGCGCACCCACTGACCAAGCCCAGCCTTCCAGAAGGATGACTAGGAGCATGACTTAGGACTCAGGGCTAGATCAGGACCCATCACTAGTCGGTACTTCAGAACCCATGATTCCTTAGAGGATCACAAGGAGTAGAGTCCAAGCCATGGGAGTTGATCATCAACTAGTTTCTTTATTTTTAATTTCAGTAGAATATGGTCCATTTAGCATAATAGAGGGTTGTATTTATCATTTTAGCTTGTGCCTAGCCCCTTTAGGGTACAATGTAGCCATGGCTTCTAGAAGCTAGGACTAAGGGGTGGAATTGACTTACTCAATGACCTAGGCCACCCCTCTCTTCATGACTTTTATGCCCTCCCTCTTCTTGTCTTCCAAGGCACCCATTCCTATAAATAGGGTGCCATACTACATGTATTTTCATGTTGAATTTGAATAGTAAAGTTACTCTGCACAATTTGTGTGAGGTGTGTGTGAGGCTTGTGTCCTCTTAGCCTTAAGTCTTATCTAAATTGATTTGAGAGCTCTCAAGTGGCGGCCCTCTACACTTATATTGGAGGAAACCACACTTCAGGTGGCGTGTCCAACTCTCTTCCTTTCATCCATAAGCTTCCTTTTTTTCCTTCACTCTTTTCCATTCTTACATCTCGCCCTATTTCATCTCCATCTTATGTTATTGTTTATGTCTTTTTGCTTTAGCTAACTTCATTCATCTTTTACTTCCATCGTCATTTATTTTCGCCCTTCATCATCATTCACCATACACTTGTGTTTTTCCATTGCCCTCTAGAAGTGAACCTTCGCACTTACTTTAATGGAATTAGCACTTTGAATTTTAGGTGTTCCTACCGGTTGACCAAGCGTAAGAGCGTTGCCTCGTCACGGTCTTCCTTCACCAGCTTTAACGCCACGAGCGCTTCAAGTCCACACTACAGATTGTCTCTCTGAGAACCTGAAAACACAGTATGGCG
>Ga0123341_1004319_pt1 | contig 12449 bp, 10 predicted proteins | sample Turbeapinknodule_FD_89959 | JGI IMG/M metagenome (GOLD analysis project Ga0123341, IMG submission 89959) | Root nodule microbial communities of legume samples collected from Mexico - Turtle bean Mexico pink nodule | ecosystem: Host-associated > Plants > Roots > Nodule | place: Mexico: Nepantla... | reverse complement strand
TTGCCATCGCCTTCGTTCGGTATCGTTTCGAGTGGCGGCGGGCCGCCTATCGGGGTCAGCCATGAACGCCATCGAGTTCATTCTTGCCGGCATGCTGGCGGCTGCGACGCCGTTTCTTCTCGCTGCGCTCGGCGAGTTGGTAGTCGAGCGTGCCGGGGTTCTCAACCTCGGCGTGGAAGGACTGATGGCTCTCGGGGCAGCGCTCGCCTTCATCGTCGTCTATCACGGCGGAGGGCATTTTCTGGGCTTCGTGGCTGCGGGACTTGGCAGCGCAGTCCTCGCCCTGATCTTCGCGGCCATCACTCTTGGCTTTCGCGCCAACCAGGTGGCAACGGGCCTTGCTATTGGCATCCTTGGCCAGGGTCTCTCCGCGCTGTTCGGGAAGACCTATGAAAGCCTGACGGTCAAAGGGCTCCCGAAACTTTCAATCCCTGGGCTGTCGGACATTCCAATTGTCGGCGGGCTCTTCGTTCAAGACATCGTCGTGTGGCTGTCGATTACAGCAACAGTCACCATCTGGGCGATGTTTGCCTATTCGAAGATCGGCCTCGTTGTGCGCGCCGTCGGTGAAAATCCCAAGGCCGCCCACGCCATTGGCTATCACGTCATCGCCGTTCGATTTGCTGCCGTCGCCTTTGGTGGCGCGATGGCCGGCTTTGCTGGCGCCTATGCGGCAATCGTCTACACCCCGCTCTGGGCAGACGGGATGATCGCCGGACGTGGCTGGATCGCAATCGCACTCGTCGTCTTCGGAACCTGGCTTACCGGTCGGATTTTCCTCGGAGCATGCCTCTTTGGGGCCGTATCACTCATGAGCCTGGCGGCCCAGGCGACGGGGCTGAATGTTTCATCGCAGCTGTTGGCGAGCCTGCCTTATCTCGTCACCATCATCGTGCTTGGCATCATCTCGGCCGATCGTCGCCTGCTGAAGCTGAACGGCGTCGCCTCGCTCGGCGAACCCTTCGAACGTTAGGCAAAACGCCAAGCGGATCGCATTCCAGCCTTAGCGGGACTGCTCGGCGTGCGCCTGCCCATGGCGGCCCGCACGGGCAGGCGCCGATCTCGCGCAGGACTATGCGGTCTCCTCGGAGGTCGAAGACAGCCTGCCGCCATTCCTTGATTTGCCGCGAAGCGTCGATCCTACTTTCAGCCGGTGCCACTCGATCGGGGCAGTGGCATCGTCGGCGTTCGTGACCGACGGCAACAAGGGTGAATTGCCAAAGTCGACGTGTAAAATTCAAAGAGTGCATGACGATCCTGTTGACGCGATTGCCGCCGATTTGAGGATCCGGTCGCGCGAAATCTCATCCTTAGATGCAAAACCTCACCGAAGCAGGCACATGCTCAATACGCCGAGCGACAGCATATAATTTGAGCACATCGATTACTTGACACTTTTTTGGCCTCCTCCTATGGTTTTTACCAAATGATTAAAAACCAGGGGAACACAAAATGTCCAATGAAATCATATTGTCACGCCGAGCAGTCATTGCTTCCGGCCTTGCGCTCGGTGTCAGCGCTTTCGCATCGGTTGCGCGCGCCGCAGCACCACTCAAAGTCGCCGGCATTCACGCATCCCCGGTCGAAAACGCCTGGAATTCCTGTCTTCATAAGGCGCTTCAGGACGCGGCTAAGGAAGGTCTCATAGAGTACGTCTTTTCCGAAGGCGTCTCGGGCACGGACTATCCGCGCGCGATGCGCGAATATGCCGAACAGGGCAACAAGCTCATTATAGGCGAGGCCTATGCCGTGGAAAAGGAAGCACGCCAAGTTGCGGCCGACTATCCGGACACAGCCTTCGTTCTTGGATCCAGCGGCGAAGCAGCGGGCAGCAATTTTGGCGTCTTCGGCACTTGGAACTATGACGGCGCCTATCTCGCCGGCATGTTGGCGGGCAAGATGACCAAGTCCAATATCGTTGGCTCCGTTGGCGCCATTCCGATCCCCGAAGTCAACATGCTGATCAATGCCTTCGCCGCAGGCGTGAAGGCGGTCAACCCGGACTGCAAGCATCTGGTCTCTTTCATCGGCACCTTCTTCGATCCGCCGAAGGCGCGCGAGGCGGGCCTCGCACAGATCGATGCCGGTGCCGACGTTCTCTTCGGTGAGCGCATCGGCACTGCCGACGCTGCCAAGGAGCGCAATATCAAATCCGTGGGATCACTCATCGATTACACGCCGCGCTATCCCGATACGGTCTTTGCCAATGCCATGTGGTACTTCCGTCCCATTCTCAACGCAGCGATCGCCGATGTCGTCGCCGGCAAACCGGTTGGCCGCAACTACACGGCCTATGGCCTGATGAAGGAAGGCGGAAGCGACATCGTCTACAGCAAGGGTGTTGCGCCGGCGGAAGCCGAAGCCGCTATGGAGAAGGTTCGCGCCGATATCAAAGCAGGCGCCTTCGAAGTACCGAAGATTACAGATCAACCGAAGTAGCCAATCGGCTCGGTCATGAGCAGCCCGTTATCCGCCGATGCCACAGAGCTGGCCGGCGCCATCAAATCCGGCAAGCTTGCCTGCATGGATGCCATGCAGGCATCCCTTGCCGCTTGTGCGACGTATGAAGCCATCGGCGCCATAGCCTATCTCGATCCCGAAATGGGACGCCGCGCCGCGCAGGCCATGGACCGGGAAGCATTGGAACAACCTGAGCACTTTGCAATGCGGCAGTTCGCCGGCGTGCCGACGATTGCCAAGGATCTCGGTGGCCCCTTTGCGGGACTGCCGGTGGCGGCCGGGTCACGTCTGTTCGGGCGTAAAGGCAAAGGTGCAGACAGCGATCTTGCCAGCCGATTTCGCAAGGCCGGTCTCTGCCCGTTCGGATTGAGCACCAGCCCGGAATTCGGCTTTTCGCTCGCTTGCGAGCCGGCGATAGGTCCGATCTGTCGCAATCCATTGGATCCAACCCGCACCGCGGGCGGTTCCTCCGGTGGCGCGGCAGCAGCCACCGCCGCCGGCATCGTTGCGATCGCACATGCGACGGACGCGGGCGGCTCGATCCGTGTGCCAGCCGCATGTTGTGGTCTGGTCGGCCTGAAACCGACCCGCGGCGCTGTACCTGCCGGCCCCTCCTTCGGCAATCATCTCGGCGGCATTGCCAGCGAACTCGCCGTCACACGTTCCGTGCGCGACACGGCCCGGATTTTCGTCGCCGTCTCCGGCAACGCGAGGGGACCGTTCGCCGACATTCCACAACCCGACGCGCAAGCCGCCCCCCTTCGGATCGGTCTGCTGACAGATGCGGGCGATCGCTATCCGATCGCAAACGATCGGCTGCAGGCCGTGGAAGCGGCTGCGAAGCATCTTGAAAGGCAGGGACATCGGCTCATCGCACTCGGCTGGGTTCAATTCCAGGAAACAGTAGCAGCCAGCACTCGAGCGTTCGGCGACATTGTTTCTGTCAATATCGCCGGCTTGGTAAACGACCTCGAACTGGATATTGTGGCAGCCGAAGCAATGACGCAGGCTTTCGTCACGCGCGGACGCGCCATGCCGGCAACGGCTCTTTGGAACTCCCTCAATGGTGCGGTACAGGCAAGTCGCGTCTTGTGGGCCGCCTTCGACACGGTCGATGTCATTGTCATGCCCATGCTGTCGGCGGCTCCACCACCGGTTGGCTCCTTCCCGACGGATCACTTCGATACCGATCTGCATCTCGAGCGCATGGCAACTTTCGCTCCCTTGGCATCGCTGGCCAATGTTTCGGGCTTTCCGGCCATAACCCTTCCCTTCGGCACGGACGCCGACAACCTGCCCTTGCCAGTCCAGATCATGGCGCCAATGGGCAAGGAGGCGCTCTTGTTGTCGCTTGCGGCAAATCTTGAAGCGGATGGCCGTTGGCAGCACCGCTACCCGATCGCAGGGCTCGTCGCATGAACACACTCGTCCTCATGATCGACGGCGTCAGCAAACGGTTCGGCCGCACCGTTGCCAACGACAATATTTCGCTGACCTTGGCGAGGGGCGAAATCGTCGCCTTGCTCGGCGAGAATGGCGCCGGCAAGACGACGCTGATGAGCATTCTCTTTGGCCACTATGTGCCCGATACCGGCCGCATACTCATCGACAATGTGGAGCTGCCGCAGGGCAAGCCCCGCGCCGCGATCCGGGCCGGCGTCGGCATGGTCCACCAGCATTTTTCCCTCGCCCCCAATTTGACCGTTCTTGAAAACGTATTGACCGGCACGCAGACGCTCTGGTCGCTCCGATCGCAGACGAATACGGCCCGCAAAAAGCTGTTGGCGATCGCCGAGCGTTTCGGCCTTAAAGTCGATCCCGACGCACGCCTCGGCGACCTCTCGGTTGGCGAGCAACAGCGCGTGGAAATCCTTAAGGCACTCTATACCGATGCGCGCATCCTGATCCTCGACGAGCCGACCGCCGTTCTCACACAGATTGAAACCGAAACGCTCTTCTCGACGCTGAAACAGATGGCCGCACAAGGCCTGTCATTGATCTTCATCTCCCACAAGCTCGATGAGGTCATGGCGACTGCTGACCGTATCGTTGTCCTGCGTGGCGGGAAAGTTGCAGCCGAGCGACAAGCATCACAGACCAGCAAGGCCGAGCTTGCGGAGCTCATGGTTGGCCATCGGGTGACGCGGCCTACCCGCGAAGCAAACGTACCGGGCGAGATTTTGCTGGAGGCACGCGACCTCACAGTGAAGATTGGTGGTGTGGAGCGACTAAAAAGAGTGAGCTTCCACCTGCACGCGGGCGAGGTTCTTGGTATCATCGGCGTATCGGGCAACGGTCAGGCGGCATTGGGTCAAATCCTCTCTGGCACCCTATCTCGTTCGGCAGGCGAGCTGCTGCTGTTCGGCAAGCCCATGGACGATCTAGATGTAGCCGCCATCGTCGGCGCTGGCATCGGGCGCATTCCCGAGGACCGCAACGGGGACGGTGCAATCGGCGAGATGGCGATCTGGGAAAACGCCGTTCTGGAGCGTCTGTCATCCTTCTCGAAAAGCGGACTGGTCGACCGCAGGGCCGGCATGGCCTTTGCACAGCAGATCATCGACACGTTCGATGTGCGCGGAGGAAATCCCGCCAGCCGTACCCGGCTTCTGTCCGGCGGCAACATGCAGAAGCTGATCCTCGGTCGCAATCTTTACGAGCCCCCGCGCATCCTGATCGCCGCCCAGCCGGCGCGAGGGCTTGATGAAGGGGCTGTTGCCGCAGTTCACAGCCGTATCCTGGAAGCACGCCGCCAGGGTACCGCCGTGCTGTTGATCTCGGAGGACCTGGATGAAGTCATTGCCTTGGCCGATCGCATACAGGCGATTGTTGGCGGTCGCCTTTCGGCACCGATCAACGCGGATCAGACAAATGCACGCCTTTTGGGGCTTATGATGTCTGGGGAATGGAAAGACGAGAGCGGGGCCGATGATGCGATTTGAACCGCGCGAATACCGCCCGCTCTATATGATGGCCCTTGCCCCCCTGCTTGCGATCGCGGCGGCCCTGGTGTTGGCAGGCATCCTGATCGCCATTGCAGGTGCGCCGGTCATCGAAGCCTACCGGCGCATCTTGCTGGGCGCCTTCGGCTCGCGACTTTCAGCCACGGAAACGCTGACCCGCGCAACACCACTGATCCTGACGGGACTGGCAGCGGCAGTCGCCTTTCGCGCCCGCGTCTGGAATATCGGCGCCGAGGGGCAATTTTATTTCGGCGCGGTCGCAGTCGCAGCTTGCGGCTCGAAAATGCTCGGCAGCCTGCCTGCCCTTATCCTGATCCCGCTGTTATTGATCATCGGCGCCATCGCCGGAATGATACTGATCCTTGTTCCGCTCTGGTTGCGGCTGCGCTTTTCCGTTGACGAAGTCGTCACAAGCCTCATCCTCAATTTCATCGCCGTGCTATTCGTCTCCATGCTGATCGATGGCGTACTGAAGGATCCCATGGCGTTCGGCTGGCCACAATCTCAAGGCGTTGTCGATCACGCCATGCTACCGAAGCTGATTGCCCGCTCGCGCCTTCATATCGGCTTTGCAATTGCGGTGGCGCTTGCTGCGATCGTATATTTCATCCAATCGCGCACGGTCTTCGGCATGCAATCCCGGGCAGCCGGGCTCAATCCTTCGGGCGCGGCCTTTGCCGGCGTTCAACTCGGAGCGACGCTCGTAAAAGTCGCCTGCCTCTCAGGCGGGCTGGCAGGCCTTGCTGGTGCAATCGAGGTGATGGGCGTCAAGGGCTATGTCACGACGGACCTGTCACCGGGCTTCGGCTACGCCGGCATTGTCGTCGCCATGCTTGCTAACCTTAATCCGCTTGGTGTCGTGCTCGCGGCAATCTTCACTGCAACGATGTTCGTTGGCGCCGACGGCATGAGCCGCAGCCTCGGCATTCCCACCTATATCGCAGATGTCACCGTTGCCTTGTCGCTGCTGACCATGCTGATCGCGTTGTTTTTCACGCAATACAGGATCCGCCGATGGGCGCGCTGATCGACATCATCGCTTCCGCCGGGCTGTGGGCCGCCGTGTTGCGCATCGCCACGCCGCTGATCTTCGGCACACTCGGGGCGCTTCTGTGCGAGCGGGCAGGCGTTCTCAATCTCGGCATCGAAGGCATCATGACGTTCGGCGCGATGATCGGTTGGCTTTCAGTCTATCACGGCGCCGATCTGTGGACGGGACTTCTGATTGCGGCATTTGCCGGTGGCATCTTCGGCCTCCTGCATTCGGCATTGACGGTGACGCTGGGATTGTCTCAGCATGTCTCGGGCCTAGGCGTGACGCTTTTCGCATCGAGCTTCAGCTACTATATCTTCCGGCTGATCGTTCCCGTCGCGGGAACGCCGCCGACGATCGTGCCCTTCCAGCCAGTTGCCATTCCCGGGCTTTCGACCCTGCCCTTCGTCGGCCCTGCCTTGTTCACACAGACGGCACCGACCTACCTAGCGATCCTCGTGGCGCTCATCATGGCCTATATCCTTGTGCGTACACCGGTCGGGCTTGCGATTCGCATGACCGGCGAAAATCCGCATGCCGCCGAGGCCCAGGGGCTCAATCCGATGAGGGTTCGTTATGGCTCCGTGATCGCCGGCAGCGCGCTGATGGGCATGGGCGGCGCTTTCCTGACACTTTCGGCCTTCAACAGTTTCTTTCCGACCATGGTACAGGGTCGCGGCTGGATCTGCATCGCGCTTGTCGTCTTTGCGTCGTGGCGGCCGGGCCGCGCTCTATTCGGAGCACTGCTCTTTGCCTTTTTCGACGCCTTCCAACTGCGCCTACAAACAGCGGTGCAAGGCGTGCCCTACCAGATTTTCTTGATGACGCCCTACATCCTGTCCATCGTTGCACTCGCCGTCATGAGTAGGCGGGCTCGCGTACCCCAAGCACTCATGCAACCCTACCGCCGCGGCGAAAGATAATCTGAGGAGCCTTTCATGTTCGACCTGATCGTTCGCAATGGCAATCTGCCCGATGGGCGCAAAGGTATCGATATCGCGATCAAGGACGGCAAAATCACTGCCGTGGAAGCTTCGATTGTGGCCGAGACGAAAGAGGAGATCGACGCAACCAACCGGCTGGTGAGCCCACCCTTCGTCGATCCGCATTTCCATATGGATGCCACGCTTTCACTTGGCCTGCCGCGAATGAATGTCTCCGGCACACTTCTGGAAGGCATCGCGCTTTGGGCAGAGTTGCGCCCAATCGTGACGAAGGCGGAGCTCGTCGAGCGAGCCCTGCGCTATTGCGACCTTGCCGTGACGCAAGGGCTGCTGTTCATCCGCAGCCATGTCGACACCTCCGACCCTAAGCTCGTAACGGTCGAGGCGCTGCTCGAAGTGAAGGAAAAGGTCAAACCCTACATCGATCTGCAACTCGTCGCCTTCCCTCAGGACGGTTATTTTCGTGCCAAGGACGGGGTGGCCTCGCTCACACGCGCGCTGGACATGGGCATCGATATCGTCGGCGGCATCCCGCATTTCGAGCGCACCATGGACGAGGGCAGGGCTTCGGTCGAAGCGCTTTGCAGGATAGCAGCCGATCGCGGCCTGCCCGTCGATATGCATTGCGACGAGACCGACGATCCGATGTCGCGACACGTCGAGACTTTGGCAGCAGAAACGATCCGGTTCGGACTACAGAACCGCGTTGCCGGCTCGCACCTGACTTCGATGCATTCGATGGATAATTACTATGTCTCCAAGCTCATCCCCTTGATGGCGGAAGCAAAGATCAACATCATTCCCAACCCACTGATCAACATCATGCTGCAGGGCCGGCACGATACGTATCCGAAACGTCGTGGCATGACGCGCGTGCGTGAACTGATGGACGCGGGGCTCAACGTTTCGTTCGGTCATGATTGCGTAATGGATCCTTGGTATTCCATGGGGTCGGGCGACATGCTCGAAGTTGGCCATATGGCGATCCATATCGCCCAGATGGCCAGCATCGAAGACAGGAAGAGGATCTTCGATGCGCTGACGGTCAACTCCGCCAAGACGCTCGGCCTTGAGGGCTACGGCCTGGAGAAGGGCTGCAACGCCGATCTCGTGGTACTGCAAGCCGCCGACACACTTGAGGCTCTCCGTCTGAAGCCTAATCGCCTGGCCGTCATCAAACGTGGCAAGGTTATTGCCCGCTCCGCGCCACGCATTGGCGAGCTGTTCCTCGATAGCAGGCCCTCACGGATCGACGGTGGGGTCGATTTCGTTCCCATCCAGAGGTAATACGGCTCCTCACTGAATTTGACGCACGGGCTTCCCAAAATGTGATGAATCTCAACCGATGGTGCAAACCGAAGGTTTGCGATGAGTTCAGCGATTTCATTACGAGGAGATTTAGACGGGGAGCGTTGGCGGCGTCTGGCACGCCAGACAAAGGATGCCGCCCGGCCACGGCGTCTCTTGGCCCTTGCCTTGATCTATGACGGCGGTTCGCGCTCGGACGCGGCGCGGGCGGGCAGCGTCACTCTTCAGGTCGTGCGGGATTGGGTCATTCGCTTCAACGCGCATGGCCCCGAACGGCTGATCAATGGCAAGGCTCCCGGCCCGCAGTCATGGTTGAACGATGGCCAGCGGGCAGCCTTGGCGCAGGCTATCGGAATGCGCCGCCTACATCCCATTGATTCCGTATGTTTCTGAATTTTGAGGTTTCTGCCCGAAGGTTTTCGGCAAGCGCTGGAGATTTGGCATGGCGGATGGCAAGGGATTGTTGGGCGATGCGAAGGCGTCGAGCCTCGTCGTGGAAACCGGCGATGGCCCAATGCTGTGAAGGCGCGGCAGCGGAGAGCCTTCAGCCTGGAGTTAGGGTCGCTGACGTTGCGCGTCGTCATGATCTCGTTGCGCATCAGCTTTCTTGCTGGCGACGACAAGCACGTCAGGTCTTCTGACGCTGCGTGCTGAACTGATGCCATCGTCACGATCCGCCCGAAATACGCCTGCCCAAGGGCCGCACGGGCGTGGGTCAGGCCGGCCAGAGCGCCGGCGCATTTGGCGTGCCAGTTTCGGTCAAACGTTCACCTGCGCTTGAAAGCACCCCGGCTTCCCGCCAGATAATGCAGACTTCGTCTTCCTGACTTGAGCATTCGATCTGCACCTTCCCCGAAGGCTCCGCCAAGGCGCCGTATTTCAGCGCATTCGTCGCGAACTCGTGAAGGAGCAGAGCAATGTTCGTAACAGCGCTGCGCCCCAGCGGAATGTCGGGTCCGGTTACGACAATTCGGCGTTCGGAGTTCCTATCTTGGTTGTAGGGTTCGGTCACTTCGTTGACGAGCACGTGGAGCGTCGCAATCCGCTCTGAGTCTGGGTTTGCAGCTGACACCGTCAGCGAATGGGCTCGGCTAAGCACCAAGAACTTTCCCTGGAGGTCGGAAACCAGATCCTGAACGGATGTGGCGCCGCGGGCACTTAGATTGAGCAGCCCTCCAGCCAAAGCGAAAAGATTCTTCACGCGGTGGTTCATCTCGCCAAGCAACAGATCCTTTTGTGCCTCGGCGCGGCGTCCTTCCTCTGCCGGACCGTCTCATAATGGTCTATGCGTTCACCTCGTCGAATCCGGGCGAGGATTTCCGGCTCTTCGTCCTGCCGATCGTACGGGATGAGGATCGTGACGGGCTTTCCGACGACTTCATGTTCACGATAGCCGAAGAGCCGTTCAGCGCCCCCATTCCAACTCGTGATAATGCCGTTCACGTCCTTGGAAAGAATGGCGTCATCGGAGGATTCCACGATCGCGGTCAATCGCTGGCTAGCAAGTTCCACCGTTTTACGTCCGCTGATATCCACCAGCATGACGGCGCCAGTCAGCTTGCCCGCTTCATCGAACAGCGGTGTGGGATAGGCGAGAAACGGAGTACGTGTGCCGTCCGGTCTTTCGGCCATGGCCTCCTGGCCATCGATTGCTTTTTGCTCCCTCAGCGCAATCGCCATGGGACATTCATCATGTGGAAGGGGCGTTCCATCAGGCCAGTAAAGCCTCCATGAGCCACAGAACTCGCTGCGGCCAATTTCCGGGCGTCCCCCCCACATCCCGACAGCGGCTTCATTGTAGAATGATCCTGCCGGCGGCATCCGTTGTGTAGATAGCGGCTGGTAAAGCCTTTAAGATTGCCACGAGCGGACTCGCCATACCTTCGAAGGGCATCCGCGGCTTGTAGAGTGCGCTTTCCTGGCAGATGTTTACCGCCCCGATTACGTGTCCGTCGTGGTCCTTCAGCAGTTCGATATTCATCAACGCCGTAATTCGGCTTCCGTCCGGCCGCACAACCTGGTTGCGGTGATTGCGATATCCCTGGCCGGTCCTCACCGCCACGGCCATGGGGCTTTCGGCGTGGGGGATAGGTCTGTCGTCGAGGGCAAGCAGACGACAAGAGCCGCAGAAATACTCCTCGGGCTCCCCAGATCGGGGCTTCCGACCCCAGAGTTCGGCCGCCGCACTGTTGTAGCGGATGATTAGCCCATTCGCGTCGCACACACATACGCCGACAGGCAGGCTCTCCAACAGGTAGCCATCGTTCAGGAGCTCCGGAAGCTGGGACAGTATGCCAAATGGTGATCATATGTCGAGCCGTTCGACCACCCCAGTTCCCGATAAGCGGAATGCGGCGTCTTGCGGAACGTCTAAACTCAATTCGGCACCCCTTTCCAATCCAGAGCTTATTCCGCGCATAATTCGGCCAGTGACACCATGGCAAACAACAATCTTTGGGCCTATGTCGTCGCACAACAAACTTTCTAACACAGCAGTAACCCGCGCCAACATCTCATCATAGCTTTCACCATCTGGGGAATGGAAGAACCACTCATTCGCTCCAAGGCCATTTCGAGCATTTGGCCACCCGTCCTCTATTTCAGCGCTCGTTAGACCATCCCATGACCCCATACGAACCTCTTTCAGTCGATCATCAAAAATCACCGGCTGAGTGATCCTGAGTGCATCGGCTATAATTGCCGCTGTTTCGGCGGCGCGCCCTAGCGGACTAGAAAAAATTGTAGCTCCCGCATCAGCTATCTCGCGTCGAAGAATTGCCGCCACCGTTATGGCTTGTTCACGTCCCAGCCTTGTCAGGGGTGAATCGCTTTGGCCTTGCCATCGTCCTATGGCGTTAAACTCCGTTTGTCCGTATCGAACGAGATACAGCATATGGAAGGGTCCCTAGATTATGGAAAGCTGAAAATGGAGCTATGCGGAGCACGCAAAATAACCACTTTCGCAGACGCCACAATGACCGCTGTTGGAGCAATCCGGCCGAAGCGTTGGTCGGGAGTCGGCCCTATGGGGACGGAAGACCTAAAGCTTGGCAGGAGAAGCGATCCGGCGACGCTCACTCAGCGATGAGTGCGGACGCCTTGCAGATACGAAGCTCCGTATAACCAGGGCACGCGATGACGAATCTTGCGCCGAGGCACTCACACGAACGGTGATTATGTGTCGGCAGCCAAGAGCAGCTCATGAAACTGTGAGGCTCTTAGGCCCTGGCGTTGACGAGATTGCCCGCACTGAGAGGCAGTTTCGCAAAGGAGCCGCCGGTTTCGGCTCGAAACAGGTGAAAGCGCGCAGGTTCGACGACGAGAGCAAGCGATGAGCGGTCTTTGATCGCAACATGATCCGGCAGGTGGACGATTGTGGCCCTCCTGCTACCCTCGACCATTCCATACACGTAGGTGTCGGTGCCGATGCTTTCTGCATAATCGACATCCAAGCGGATCGGATATCCGTCTGCGCCCTTGCCTTTAGCGAGTTCGAAATGACTCGGCCGGACGCCGAGGATCACGGCCTCGCCGGCTGTCGCCTCCCCGAGCTCGGCTGGAATTTCCAGACGGCCGAAGCCCGGCACGTCGACTACGACATGACCCGAACCTGCACCGGCAAGCGTTCCTTCGAAGAAATTCATCTGCGGCGAACCGATGAAGCCTGCGACGAACTTGTTGGCAGGAGCTTCGAAGAGCTCCAGCGGAGTGCCGACCTGCTCGACCCGTCCTGCATTGAGG
>Ga0123341_1004316_pt1 | contig 12456 bp, 8 predicted proteins | sample Turbeapinknodule_FD_89959 | JGI IMG/M metagenome (GOLD analysis project Ga0123341, IMG submission 89959) | Root nodule microbial communities of legume samples collected from Mexico - Turtle bean Mexico pink nodule | ecosystem: Host-associated > Plants > Roots > Nodule | place: Mexico: Nepantla... | reverse complement strand
GGCTGACTCTTTATATGAATCATCTTTTTAAGATATATAAATATTCATTTTAAAAATTGGACTGGAATTTCATATAATATAAACTTTTAACACTAAGAAATTTCAAGAACCAATATATAAAAATTATATTTAGGAGGATTCCAGATCCTTCTCCTTCCACTTCTTTTCCAAATAAAAAACAATATGTATTGTAATAGTAACATCATGTAATTCTTTTAAAGTCACAAGGACACAATCAAATCATGGCAGGATTGAGAATTGCCACGTTTATGTTGGACATTTTTCAGAAAAATAATAATAACACCACTGGTAAAGTCAATATCGGACACTTGAGAGCTGAAAATATTTATATAAGCAAAAGAAACATTTAATGCCATAAATACCATAAGAAAAATCTGCAAAGCAGAATACCTAATTTATCAAGGTTGAAAACAACACTTTTTGGCTTGAAGCATTTTTTCACAAGTAGTGCTGTCCCTGCATACTTTGAATCTGCAAGAGACCACCAAACATGATAGTTGCAAAAAGGTGGAGCAGAGAGTGCACGCATCAATATCTGCATAGGTTTGAACAAATGTGCCCTAAAATATTAGAAAGTAACGTGAGAATGTAATTAGTCATTAGCTGTCACAGATTTGTTACTCATTAGCTATTACAGATTCTAGAAAATTAGGATTATTGATCCCTGATTATTAGGCAATAATTTACTGTATCTGATTCTGTAAATTGGTAAAAATACATACCATTTGGTCTGCATTAGACACACAACATTCAGATAACATTTCTTTATATAATACAATTTGGCATGACTAGGTGTGAGGCTGATCATTCTGTCTTCTTCTTTCATTCTCCTCCTAGTGGGTGCATTTATCTTCTTGTTTATGTTGATGACACTGTAACAAGTGAGCAAGATCAAGCTGATGTGGGCACCCATGGAAATAACGACATGGAAGGAGGAGCAGAATAAGTTAGTGTTAAGGAACACGTGGAGCCTGATCCTAAAAGTGTGGTAACAAGAAGGAGCACACAAATCAGGAGGGAGATAATGTCTTATTGGGAGGAATCAGGAGGGAGAATGTCTTATAGGGAGGAATCAGGAGGGATAATGTCTTATTGTGAGGAATCAGGAGGGAGAATGTTTTATTGAGAGGGTTAGCGAGATAAGAGGGACATTAGTCTAGTACTCTCTCTGATAATTCTTCTTTCCTCTGAGTTTTCTTCTCTCTGTTACTGTTTTTATGCTGATTATCATTGCTAGTAGGTTGTTCTCTGGTCATTACTTCTGCAAGGGCTCAAGCTGGAATCTATAAAGTGATCATTATTGTTTCTGTACAGAAGCCACTGCTACATTTTTTTCATAATTTTGTACGGAAATAAGATTTCATTACTTGTCTTGTTTCTTAATCGAACTCAAATTGTTTTATAATACATCACTGTTACATGTTATCTACTTCATCTAATTCATCCCCACTTCATCATTTGAAGCTCGACACTAATGATCAATAATGTCATCTATGTAATGCAAGGAAGCAATGAATATCACATACATGGTGTTAAGGCATTACATTTGATTGAGTGAGAAGGAAGATCATGAGGAGTCGACAAACTCAATGTTGAAGTAGCAGAGAGAAAGACAAGAATAGAGCACACATTTTGTGGTTTTCAATTTTCAAGGATTGCAAAGATGAGGGTATCAAATCTACCATTATAGACACAGAATCATAGCTGCTAAACAGAAGGTCAAATCTATTCAAAATATCTCGACAAAGATTTGGCACAAATCTAGAACACAAGAACAGGGAAACGGAGTTAGACAAAGCCAGTGCATATAAATAAAACCAGTTCTTTCATTCTCTTTCAATTCTAAGATGGTATCTAGAGCCTTTTGATCCCAATGGCTATTGAAAACCAACCATTCCTCCTCCACCATCATTTTGTGGTAGCTAGAAGGGCTTCTGGTGGGGATGGTTTATGAAAATGTTTTTTCATAAAGCACCTTTTGAGATGCTTTCCTATCTCACCCAAGCCCCTAAACCTATGTTTTTAAAGGTTCCAATGTATGATTCAGCTTTCCCTACATTCAATTTATAATTACTAGCAAATATGATTGTCATTAACAATCATCTCGCATCAATGTTTGATTTCAAGCAATTATTTTTCATTATTTTACTTGGCGTTCTCAATGGTAACCCTCCTGTGTCTTAAAACAGCATCAACGTTGAGAGAATTCCCAGATAATGCTAGTTTCCTGCACCACGTCTGAAGAAGACGATCAAGCTAATCCCCGCAACCCCTCCAAGATTATGCTAAACCCCAAAGCAGAAAATCTCATTCACCCAAGTCCCAATTTTTTTTTATCAATTCACCTCATTTCATTAAGTTACATAAAAGTTGTAATACACATACACAATAGATTGACCCCATCAACTCATGTCATGGGCACAATCAGCAAAAGAACATAAAGATACCTTCTTTTCTTCCCTGGCTGCACTTGTATCATCTTTTATTTCTCCCTGAACTTTAGATGCACCCTTTGCTCCAGCAGCAGGCATCCTCACTTCCTAATGAATATTTCATGCCACACCAAGTTTATTATTTGCACAAAGAAGCAATGCAATATATCCAAAGTTTCGTGCTTAAGGTAGAACACCTTGGCTTCAATGGTCCTCCAAATAGGTTCCACAACTATGATGAAGTAAAATGGAAAAAATGAAAAGGGGGTTGCATGAAAAGGAACCTGAATGGCAATGACATCAGGATCAAAAGTGGTGATGAGGTTGGTGAAGTTGGGCCAGTTGTTTTTGACCCGAAGAAGAAAACTGTTGGCATTCCATGTCATAAACTTCAACGGTTCCTTCTTCTTGTTCTCTTCAGCCTCGGCATCATTCTCATTCTCTCTTGGCTTCTTCGCAGACCCATCTGAATCTTTCTCCACTACTTTGAAAAACCGTTTCATTCTTCTCCTTCGTTCTTCACCCTTTGCTATTCACTCACTCTATTTGCCTCCACTGTCAAGTTTTTGCCTTCTGTTTTGATCCTTCCACCAAAACCTCACTCTGTTGCATTCTTTCTCGCACTCACGTCATCATATAATATTAATTAATATATTTCAAAAGGCATAAACTATAAAAGAATAGGTAAAAATAATGTATTTGAAATTTCGGCAAAATAAAGAAATATTTTCATTACAGACGTTAAAATTAGGGTCAAGCATTTTTTCTGAACTTTCTTATTTGATTAGTTATGATAACAATTTATTCATTTGCTTCATGTATTGTAAGGTAACCATGAGAGTGTTCTTCGTTGAGATATGACATTAATGTTTGGTTAATGAATTTAAGTTAACGGTACTATACTATCGTGATTTACCATTTATATGTACTAAAAAGAAATCACAAAAGAAAGTTGTGTGGACTAACGTGATTGCAAAAATTAAAAGAAGACTATATCTTTATAGTTATATGGTTACTTGTTTAATAAGATCATTATTATTAGAGAGGATGTCTCTGTTAAAAATGTCAAATAATATTTGTGTTCTCGTATGATAATATAGTTTCATATCTTTCAGAGTCAAGGTCAAGGGTTTGTTTCTGTATGTTAGGAGTCAAGGTCAAGGGCCTAGGAGTCGATGCCAATGACAGTTTATATACTTCCTCCTCCATTCATCCTTTGAGATGCCTTTTTAGGACAAAACTGTGATGGAGCACCAACTTCCAAAGCGGACAATACTTCAAATGCGTTAATTCACTCTCGGCATGACTTTAAAAGAAAATTTATTTTTTATTTATTTATTTGTCTTTCTTTTGTGGTTGTCGTATTTCTTGAAATTGCTCAATTTCTTTTGGCAGATCAACATAAAATTTATTTAAAGAAGAAGAGTTCAATGATTTTTCTTTTCTTTTTCTCCTTTACTCAAAATTTCTTTTTAGTTTTTCTTGTCCACCCTATCTTCCTAAGCTCTTGTCCTAGGAGAACCAGACAATTTTCTCTTTCTTTTCTTTTATTTCTTTTTCCATTTTCTAATGTGTTTGTTCTTGGGAAACTACCACTTGAGAAATTGATAAAGAATTAAGTACAAAATTAATTTTCTTTTAAGTGAAAATTATTTTATTAGTACGATCTTCATGAATGGTATTATCATCAAATTGTCAAGGTCGTCCTAACAAACATCACAAACTTCCATTGGTACTAAATCGCATAATTTTTTTTCCTCATAGTACCTTACGGAAAGCTTTACTTTCACCTGGTGGTTGACTACCATATTCTCATATTTTAAAATCGAATGAAGTTTATACGATGTTGGATGAGTAATGGTAGTCAAGTTCACTTTTGAACTAACCTAATACTACAAAAATTGTAGCATGATCCACTATCTACAACGAGATAACAAGTCAGGTTAGAAATTTGACAATATGTTTGAAAATGAGAGTTATCAATACTCAGTTGAGTCACGAGTGGCTTGAGATAGAATACGTAGTTGAGTTAGAAGTGGCTTGAGAAATAATACTTGGTTGAACTACGAGTCACTTGAAAAAGAATACTCAATACGGTCAACCATGAGTGATTGTGAGCTGAAAGAATACTCGTTATGTTTGGAATGACTTATGAAAAAAATACTTAAAGGATTAGTTAGGAGTGACTACGAGCCCAAACAATACTAAAAGGATTAGCTAAAAGTGAATACGATTCTAAAGAATACTCAAAATATTTTGGCAGCATTAGTCTACTTAATGGAACTCATTTTGTTGATTAAGAACTGGATGTAGTTTGTTTCGAAAGACAAACCAATATAAAAATTTTGTATGTATTTTCTCTCTTCCCTATCTCCATTATATTACATGTTATTATCACTTAAATTAATAGAAGAAGGAGAACTACTTTTGAAAATACATGTTCAAGATGCATTAGTTTAGAAAATTAGTTAAGTTGTAAAGTTATCTCTATTATACTCTACGAAATGCAAAAGTCTTTGTCTCATCATTAGACAAACAAAACCATCATCAAAACCATCATTTGAGTACTCATCATCACATGATAATTATGAATTTTTTTTTAAATATAATTAAAACATAATTCAACTCTCCTTATTGTGTCTTTCTTATTTTTCACATATTGTCATAATCTCTATTACAATAACAAATCTTAAACTGTAACTAAGATTATTTTTTAAAACATATATTATATAACATCATATGAATAAATAAATAAAATTATTTTAAGAAATAGAACTAATAAGGGACCTTCAATTAGGGATGACAATACTGGTGAACCTGCTCCGTATTGACCTGCCTCGCATGCATTGGCCCGTCCCTCATAAGGGATGGCCCGCAAACCTCCGTGCCAACCCGCGTAAGAAAATTAAAATTTTATTAAAAATAAAAAAAATATTAATGCAGTTGTAATATATATATATATATATATATATATATATATATATATTTCTTCATTTTTATTATTTTTCTGACTAGCAAACTGACCTGCCCTGCACTTATCTAATGTGGATTGTGAGTTATGCGAAACAGACCTAAGCGAGTGAACATGTCAAAATAGTGAATCTATTTTATTTTATTTTTTTATTGTGGGCTGGCATTGCCACCCTTACTTCGATACATATTTATTCACAAATGAAGTTATTATAGTAGTTTAGTACTATCATATAATTACGTGACATGAAATTAGCGCATTTCTTAAACGGAAACCATGCTGAGATTGAAATTTGGTCTCAAAGTCTAACAACTGCACCCTAAGTAAGTTTTTTTAGTTTACAAGAGATAGAAGCTTTAAACTTCCAGCGTCAATTTAAGGTTTTAAGCGTCTTCCATTCTATTTATTTGATAGTAAAAGAAGTATACTTGAAAAGAAATGAAGATTCTTTATTGAAGCCATGGTGATATTTTCATCATTGTCTTGGAAGGGTGGGGTTGAACACATAGGTCAAGATGGGCACAGATAGAAATATTAATGAAACAAAATCCTAGAGTTGTGCTACCTCACGTATTGCTTCTCAAGAAGGTTACCACAGAATGCCAAATCAAATCTCTCCTCAGGAGGATCACCAATGCAGTCAAAGACTGCATCTGCATTTAAAAAATCTTCATCTTCTGTATAGCTGCATTTGGATGAAACAATCAGTGTAAACCAACATCATCTTCACAAAACCAACTTCTATTTAAGAATGTTACTGAGAAAGTTTTTGCACAAACATCTTATAGGTAAATCAAAAGCCAAAAAAGGAAAAGTATTAAAATACACCAAGTTCTCTTTCATCTCTTATTTCTCTTCTTTTCCCATCACATATTGGCACTATCACTTGTAACATGTATCTATCTTTCCATTTTTTTTCTTCTATTTCTCTTTTCCTTTATTCCCATATACCTTAAAATTATGGGTGTATGTTTATCAGGTTCAAAAGTTTATTGGAACTGAATATGGTCAGCACTTAATTACCATGGAAAGCAGGTTCATGTGGAAAAGGGGTTGCATTATATTATACTGCAGATGTCCAACCACAGATAAGTTAACCATAAAATTTAAGAAAAAAAAGAAAATCTGCTAAGAATACCCTCAACCTAATCAGTTAAAAAAATAAATGTCTTCCAGTTATGTTAGGCCAAGATATTAATCACTGTGGAGGAGAAAAGCATGCTGAGACACTACCTGTCCCTAGAATCTTGAGGCATTAAACCCAATCTATTGTTAATGTTTAAGCTATGCATGAAAGCATTTAGCAACGTTGCTAGATATAGCATCATATACTGTGTCAATCAGTTGTTCATTTACTTTGTCAGTTACTTTATCTCACTTCAATAATGAAGACTGTGTCCACTTTAAACTTTTTGGTGGATAACAAGAAGGCATTAAGAGCTGTAACATCACTGTGCAGCCTTTACATCACAGACAAAAATAGTTCCACAAAGATGCTTATGTGCTGAAGTATTTTACGTTGTTTTCAAATATGATTAGATATTGTAAGGTTGGATAAACATTTTCATGGTATTCCTACAAAAGAATGTCATTTACTAATGGACAAAAAATGTAAGTATTAGGATTGCCTCAGTCACTCTAGCATGTTTAGCCGAAGTTAAATTGTTAGTATACCAACAAAATTGTCTGTTAGTATAGAGTTGCAATGTCTTTATCAGCACTTTAATTCCAATTAGGCAAAGGCTAATACTAATGAAGAGGCTAATCAAACAAGTAGTGTATTCATATTCCCTATCAGGTAGAAATTTAGAAAACACAAAGCTGCATCCATTTAGTAAGTAGAAACATACCCACTCTTTGTTACTATACATGTCATTCCAGCTGCTTTAGCAGCTGCTAGGCCTATGGCACTGTCTTCCACCACAACACATCTATAGAAAACAAATAATGAAATTTCACATTCAAATCTTACATGCCAATGAATAAAAAGTGAATGTAAAAGACTTGAGTTAAGCCATCATAAAATACACCTGCTGAGTCAAACCTAAACATGAAGTGTAGAAATTTATGGCTTCTTATTTGAATAATAATTTTAGCACAAGTTATTATCACCTAGGCACTACCATAGTGAGATACCTTGAAGATTCAACACCCAGAGTACTGGCTGCTAACAAATAGATGGCCTGTCAGAAAGAACATGATGCAATTAGATGCCTAGATCAAGCCATATTGTGAATTCAATCATTGAGTCATAACTCAGTTTTAACATACTACTAGGTAGCTTAGCTATACCCCAACAGAACTTTTTATAGAAAGAATCACTGAAGATTTCAGAACACTAAACTGGATACTTAACTTCATACTTGAGCATAGAAGTACTTCTAATAATTGAGTTTCGTTTTTTAATTGATTTCTATTGAATGGAATGTTAATATACAGGGTTGTAAAATAGGGCTCTGCATACTTTGATTGTGTCCCTGAAAAATCTAACAATTAGAAGGATGGAATTCTTACTGGATCAGGCTTTTTACGGGGAACCACATCTCCTGCAAATATCTTGATTTTTTCTGCTTTCTCAGGTCCCAGCAAGAATGATACTATTGCAGAGACCTAAAATCAACTCACAACTTAGGTCTGAAGATGAAATAACAAATAAATGTGGATCCAATCACCAGTGGAATATGATTCACTCATTGACAATTATTCTAATAAGTAATTACAATTTGAAAGTTGACCTATTAACAGCTCAAATTGCTAGGACTGGATTCATTGAAGATCATACAGCAATGTCAATATATGACCATTAGTCTATAAACTATTGGTCTATTAGGAATTGAATCTATAAAATATTATGAAATAAGGATCAGTTAGCCAATTCTCCCATAACTCAGAACAGATTCATTTAAGGAATTGAATAGCTAATTGATTATGCATACCGCCTTTTCATTGGAAGTGCTGCAAACTGCAACTTGGACTCCTTGAGATAAAGCCTGATCGATAATCCTATATTTTTTATAGAAAACGAAACATGCAATAAGACAAGGCACAAGCTTTATCTTTCTTGATAATCACACATAACATAAAAACCATGAGTGTTAATTAGAAATTGAATGATAGCATAAACAATATTAGATTAAAGTTTAGGGAAGAAACAAGATCAGGAACTCATGATATGGGATGCTTTGCATGTTCTTAATCAACTATTTAATTGGCAAGTGACTACTTCTCTTGAATTTCCAGTTCGAATAAAATTATGCTGAAGCAACCATCCCAAATATCAAGTTGTTCTAAACTTTAATTATGAAGAATGGAGGCAGCAAAAAATTACTTGGTCAAAAAGCTTCCAACATCAAATCATGAAACAAATCAATCCAATGGTAAAACAACTATTAGATGGAGGGTAAGGAATGGTTTTATTTTAAACTTTGCAACTGATAAAAGAACAGATAGTAACCAACTTTGCAACACCTGGACGAAGAGGCAACAGTTTTTTCTCAATAAGAGCCATGAATAGTTCTGTCTTTTGTTTGTGAAGTGAAGCAACGAATTCTTTTCTTTCTTGTTCACCTGCTGGGGCATTCGCAGGCCAACCTGTCTTGTTAAAGTATGCTGTCATCCTGGTAAAACAGAGAAAAAAAGGCACATCAAGTATAACTTGAAATTCATTCAAAAGATGAATTCAACTATAGCACTCACGTCTTTAGATGGGACCAATCCAAGTCCAATTTTATTAATCTAGAGGTGTTTAAGGTTTTAAATTGCAGTCAAGATTTAAATGGCGGCTGTTATTACAATAGTTACTTTTTCACAATCCTTTATATTGCACAAACTCTGCAATGAGGCTGATGCAGTCACAAAGTGCTATCCCATCAGACTCAAAAACCTTGTTGTGACTGCAATGCAACTCTTGTAGTGAACTGTTTCTTTTTAAACTTTGGTTTCAAAATGTTTCTAAACAAGAGGCAAACCTTTCTTTTCCGCCTCCAATTTTGAGCAATTCTCCATACAAGTCCACATCCCATGTAACGCCCAGATCTCTCTGCATGATAAAAACAGGGACAAACCAATAACACATTTGTTAAAGAAAAAAGTGAACCAAGAAAGAAAGCATTAAGAACCAGTTCAGCATCCCCAATGGGAGTAATTCATGTGATTCTTAAGTTTAAAACCAATTCTTATGCAGTTCAATTATTGGAGTAGTAGTTCAACTGGAGTAACAAACGTGTTAGTTCTTAAGAGTAGTTATTACGTACAACATTTCTTCAACAGTTTGTAAGAATTGTGAGATAATTGTGCCACTCATAAGAGAAAACTTGCATCATATAGCATTGTAGAGTCTACCAAGAGTGAGTTAAGCAACTCCAACATGGTTACAATCACAGGATTCTCAATGGAAAAAAAGTGTGTGCATAACATAACTTAAAAGTGTATGTATGTGTACCTCTTGGAAGGTTTGGTTGAAAGAAATGCGGTGACCATCTTTCTCAGTATCTACAAGGACTCCATCACAGTCAAATAGAAGAGCCGAGGGAAGAGTGGAAGAGGAAGATGCAGAGGCTGAACAACTCAACCTACGAGGAGGAACATTAACCCTTGTGGTTGAAGAGACTCCAAAGGTTGTTGTTGGTCTTGAAATCCTAAGAGAAGAAAGAGTTGTGAAGGAAGATGGTGGAAGATGATCATTGTGCTTTGTGTGTTTGAGGAGGCAATGGGTTTTTGGTTGAGGTGTTGTTGGAGTGAAGAGTGAAGAAGAAGAGAAGGAGATGATGCTACTTGAAGCTGCCATTGATCACACACTTCACAGACCTTCTACTCCTTTTTTTCCTTCCATTCATCACTGGATTCATTTTCAACTTATTATCTGCTTCTTTGGTTCCAACTTCCAACGTCCAACACAGGTTTCGATTAGGTTCAGCCTTCTCAACACTCGCCACGTGGAACAATAATGTTTTTCTTAAGGAAAGTGATTTTTTTGTCCACACAAACAAACTGAAAAAGTGGCTTCTCAAACTTTTTATTTCATTCATCATATTCTCTATCTCTTCCATAATTACTATAGACTAATGAATCAATGGACAAGACGTGGCATACAAAATTTGTTGGAGAGAATATATTTTGTCTGTGGCAAAAAAAATGTTCCTATGAGTAAAATTATAAGATGAATAATTACAAAATATGTTTTACCAATAATACCTAGAAACTTAATTATTTTCCTCTAGTGAGGTTTACATTTATGGAATATGTGTGGTAGTTTTACATTTGCACAAACTGAAAAGTTGTTCATTGGTATAACTATTACTAGAACATGATGGGTTAGATGACAGTGTGGATTTCACCATGCAGGCTGCTAGAGAGCTCACCAGAAAAGGCACCTACTTTAACCCACTGATTCACTTGTTTCAAATAATCCGTAGTGTGAATATATCAATGATGAGGTGGGATGGATTAACCCTCTTAACCTCTAATAAAAAATTCATTAATGTTATTGAAATCTAGCAACGAACTATATTTTTTAATTTTATAATTTTTTTTCTATGTTTTTTTATTCACCAAATATTTAACTTTGACATATTTATTTGATGTACATTTAATCTTATATTTATTTAATTTATTTAAATGTCATTAATCTTATATTTATTTAAATTTTATTATCAATGATCTCATGAGGTACAACAAACATGTGAAATATTGAAACAAAATTATTATTGCAATATTTGCATGTAATTTTTTAAAATTTTTGCTTATACAAGTAATTATTATGCAGAATGGATCAAAACAGGCCAGATCAGCACAGCCCGTATTATCATCTTAATGATAAGTCCAGGATTGAATCACAGTTGTCCGTCAATAAACAATTAAATCAATAATTAAATTGTATAAACTAATAACATATATTCAATTTGCCTTTTTTTTTACTAAAGATATACTCTCTCCATACTTAATTATCAGTAAACATTTTTTTATGAACCTAAATATAAGCCAATTTCAATTTCTTTCATCTTATTTAATGACATTATCTAAAAAATACTCTTCTAATAATTGAGATTCTATTTTTGAATAACTTTATTTTACTCTTGAAATTGAGCTCCAGTTAAAAACACATAAAAATATGTTTATGAATATAATTAAATGACATTAACATTTTTAACTAGCGTAAAAAAGTTGATAACTTTTTAATTTGGCGAATGCTTTGAGATGCTTTGCTGCTCCACTTACTGTCAAGGATGTTTTTTTATCCTGAAATTGTGGGTTATATTTTGGCCATTGAAGTTTTTTATAGCAGAGGGTGGATGGGGTGGATGCATTTTTTGTTGGAATGTGATTATTTATCTGTGATTGAAGCATTGTTGATACATCCTTGATTCCTTGAGTTAAAGAAACAGACTGAAAAATTGTCTTCAGCTCATCAAACATATATATTTTAGAGTTTCACGCATTTTTATAGTGGGAAATAGTTATACTGATAAACTTGTGGTACATGGAATTTCTTCAGGAATTAGTTTAGTGGATGATATCCCATCTTTTGTTAAGTAAAATTTTTTGTACGTGGTTTGGTCCTGCCACTTTCTTTTGCTTGCTTTATTTCTTTAATGATATTTTGATGTACTGCAGCAACCGAGTCAACACGAATTCTTATCAGTTCAAATCCAGGTTTATCGATTCTTACTGGTCAACTAAAATACCAACCTGAATGTTTAACCAAATTCGATATGGCTCTGGTTTTTATCCAATCAGTTAGTTCAATCCAATTTTTGATAAGAGTGATTGGTGAACTAAGCACTTTTTACCTGTCACAAGTTTATGGAATTTATTTCTTAGTGGCCCGTATAATCACAATCATATATAGCTTGAAGAAAATGAAGTTGAAATGAAAAAGAAAAATCTATGTACTCAATTGCTATTCTGAAAGCGCTAATGATACAAGTACATTCTCTTTTACCCATTTTAATGAACGAAATTGGAAGATAAAAAAAAAAAAAAAAAAAAAAAGTTACCCTTGAGGGATTTAAAAATATAATTTTAATGGGTCTG
>Ga0123341_1004315_pt1 | contig 12456 bp, 6 predicted proteins | sample Turbeapinknodule_FD_89959 | JGI IMG/M metagenome (GOLD analysis project Ga0123341, IMG submission 89959) | Root nodule microbial communities of legume samples collected from Mexico - Turtle bean Mexico pink nodule | ecosystem: Host-associated > Plants > Roots > Nodule | place: Mexico: Nepantla... | reverse complement strand
ATATATATATATATATATTATAAAATGGGAATAAAAAATTATTAAAATGCAGAGGAATAAAGTTATAGCAAAACCAGAAGTTTGTTAAAGGAAAAAAAACACTGAAATCCTACAAGCAGCAAATATCTGCAAAACTCAAAAGAGAAGGGAAAATTTAGTTAAATGTAAAAAAAAGAGGAGCAAGGACGGACCAGTGAGGATGAAGCAGAGCTACTATTTGACAAGATTGCGTCCACTGATGATTTAGTATGCTGATTAGAATCAGAACTCGTCCTACTCCTCCTTGATGAGTGACCAACTCCTTTTGACTTGTGTGCCTCCGCTGCTTGTTCACACATCTGCAACAAATAGGAAGCTAAAGCTCTGATCTCCAATGATTCATTAAAATAACAGCCAATGGAAAATGAATAACCATAATCTAGATCTCTGTTGAAATTGGAATGTTTTACTATGGGGAACAAAGGGAAAACAAGTACTCCTATGATACAATATCAAATACTCTTCAAATAAAAAGTTGATTATTATCACTCTAAAGCCAAATAGTTCAAGGGTCTACAGCAAGGGCCGATTGATAGACAGTTGCTAAATATAAAAATGCCAACTTGCCTCAACTTTCAAAGACAATTGCTTATTTTTGCCAACTTTGTACGATAATTTTTTTAAAAATAGGCGTGACCCTTTCTCCCAAAATTAAGCTTTATCTGACACTGATACACTTACATTTAAAATATGTACTGTAGAGTATCAGTCAGTAACTAAAAATAGAAGAGTGCTTAATATACGTTGAAAGAATGCTTGTAAGTTAGAACTGTTGCTTTTTGGTACAACTAATAGTCCTGTATTATGAATTCTCATAGTCCTTTGGTTAAACCTTAATCAAATAAAAGACTTAATCAGCGAGGGTCTGCCACTTATTTATTACCCATGTGAAATAAGACAACACGCACCAAAGATCCCATAACCCAACCCCTTTCTCCTAAAATAGCCTCATATATAACATTCCACTAGTATATATAACTATCATGGTTTTCATTTGTATATACTTCCAGACATTAAAGATACATAAAATATATAATCTTTGTGATTTATTCCATGAAATCATTTTCAGGAATTGATATTTGAGTACCATGGCACTTAATTAAAAAAACAAGTATTGTGATAACAAATGTTGATAGAAGCATCTCTTACTCTCACCATTTGTTCGTAGTAAACTATAATTGGTATGTACATTTGAGTTTCATAAGTTTGACTTGGATAACATTTAATAATGATTTTCAATTTTAATATGATTTCTTAAAAAGAAATACAATAACATCAATTTTATTTTGTGAATTTTATATACGAATAAGTACATACTTTTTAATATGAGACGAATCGACATGTCTACATGCAGTAGTCAATACACGTATCGTATTCGGGCATCAAAGGTGTCATATAAAGCTAAAATCTCAAGCACAACTATTATCAAATGATTATCTAAGTGACCATATTATATTACCAAGATCAAATTTTATAATAATATTTACAAATTCACATCATTTTCTTTCATGACTACACAGAATGATTATGCTATCAATTATCAAATGCAGGTAACAGATTGAGAAGCATACCTGAATTATTGGATCCAGTATAGCAGATACAACTGGACCAAAAGCAGGTTTCTGACCAGAAGCAGGAACCATTGCACTGTTGTAGGTGTCAATTATTTCAAGAAGTACAGATACCCCTTCCCTCACAGCTGGTGGCGGGGAAAGATCAACAGCAACAAGTGGGGGATACCGCAAAAGCTTTTCCCCTCGAACTTTCAAAATATCAAAACATGTTTTCTGAGCAGCATCTTTCAGTGCCCATAGTGTATTACAAAGTGCAGTTTCTCGCCCAAGTAAATCTGAGATCTATAAGATCATCAGAAGTCACAAAAATAAATAAACATATGGGATAACTAAAATCAAGAAAAAAGGACGAAGATGAGAACACTCACAGTGTAGCAGTAAAATTCAAGTGTATTACTGAGTTTGTAGGATACTATAAGACTTGGTTGAGACTGCAAAACTTGTTCAACTCTCAATTTAAACGGTCTACATACTCCTTCAAAAATTCTATCAAGAACAAACATCAAGTCAGATTCTGTCTTCCCAGAGCCATTCTCAGTGTTGTTGGTGAATTGCTTTGGTCCAGAATCAACAATAGCATCTGGATCAAGTAACACAGCTACAAGTTCACGTTCAGATGCTAAGGCCTGCATACATACAAAAAAAACATATGATGAACAAACAAGACATGGCAGAATAATAACATTCAGAAGAGGCTCCAAGCATTCATCCACAAGCTTTTCATGTCATACCTGATGTAACCAGCCTAGCATGTCACCGACATAACGCAGTGGGTCATGAGCATGAACTTCAATTGGTCGAGGCAATCCACCAGGTCCTCCACGTGTAAGAGCACTTATAAATCTTCTAAATAGTGCATTGTGTCTCATATTGGCAACCTGCAAAATTAGTAAATCAGTAATTTCTGATGCACAAGCTAAGGAATCCAAGTTTCCATAATTTGAGAATAAGAATATTCTTTATATGTTATTATGATGTGAAGTCCACTAGCAATTTTTTATAATCGACACTAATAGATGATGCAACATAACATGCTTCATAATACAAAATCTCTCCATACTAACATGGAAGATGGCAAATTTGAAATCCCAATAAAAACAAGAATTATCAATTTTAGAGCCAGTTCATTAAATCCATGACAGAATTACCTCTTCTGCACAATACTTGAAAAGGACAGATCTTTCCCTGAGGTAACGCACAGCTGTTTTCAGAAGCTCGCTAACTTCCGGATTGTCAGTGTCCCCCAATTTTCTACATTCAGCCTGAACCCACCTAGAAATGAAAATTATAAGTAGTTATATATATGATAAATCTAGTTGATCTTAGTACAAAGAAACAAATATCTATTCTTGACATCTATATCAACAATACAGAAATTAAAATTCACACTTCATACTTGTAGTAACTCACAGATAAAATACAATTCATGTTCTAGCCATATGAGCTGAACTAGATGAATCTTCACCTGCATAGACGTTCATAAGCTCCTTCTTGATAAACAGCCATCATATCCATCAACTCTAAACCAGCACGCTGCAATGAAATTCCTTAATTTAATAAAATTGTAATTTTATTTTGAACGAATAAAGTAGCAGCTAAGTTTGGGGCAAACCTGCCTGAAAAAAATAATATAGAGTGCAAATTGTCACAGAAAAGTAAACAGCACGCAACAAAACAATTATTAACATGAAGAAATAGAAAGACTTAGTTGCTTTGGTCATTTATAGCTCATATAAAAATATAAAGGATTTAAGTGAATAATATTTATCTAATTCTATTTAATTATAGAACATCTTACTATGCATTTTGAGTTGTCAATAATATTTTTCACATTCATCTTTGTAACGCTATTACCAACTTTGCAGCATAGTGAGCTAGCATAACTATAATCATTTAGTCAACGAGAGAAAATATTGCCTCCGAGAATGACTAGTATTCCAAATTAAACCCGTAATTATATACGCAATTTGGATTCAGAATTCAGATTGCTAACAGCAGGTTTAGTATTGCACAACACATAAAATAGGGCGATAAAGATGACAAGAAGATTACCTGATGATGTGTCCTTAGCAATACTTTGCAATTGGCATGAATCTCTTGGACATGAGATAATGCCTTGAAAAAGTTTTCATTCAGCTCCTCTTCCCTAAGTGCGTTTATCTACAGATAATCAACAACTAATTGTAAGAAGATTACAATACATCTATTTCACTTAATTCACAAAGCCATAGTTAAAGTCAAGTCATAAAACAATGGTTTAAACCTCTTCAGGGGAGAGCTGATAATCCCGTAAGAAACATGCTACAATCTCTTGTCTTTGTGTGGTAGTTTCAAGCTCCTGTTTGAGCCTCTCGGTGGTACTGATAATGTCAGTAGTGCTAGCACTACAACTATTCAAAGCCTTTGCTATCCTGTAAAAGTATAAAACCTCAAATTTTATCAGTACCAGAATAAAGAATTTATTCTCTTCGAAAGAACAATGAGACAGTTTCAATTTTCAAAGGTAAAATTAACAAGCTATGAGGAAAACTTTAAAATCCTAACCCCAACAGAGTGCTGTAGTACCAAACAGACGTGACTCACAAACTGGTTATTATGGAGCTGTGCTGCTAAACCAAAATTGAGAATCACAAGCTAAATTCCGTAACAAATATAAAAATTAAATCTTTTGATCACAAATCATACGCAGCTCTAATATGCTTGCTAGCGTGGAACTGCCTTCCTTGTACAATAATTTAGCAAATTTTTCACCCAAACCATCCACTTATCCCAAGAACTTCGTATCAAGTGATAGGAAACATTCTAAACCAAACCAGAACTCCAGACACACGAAGTACAGCATTGAGCAACCTAATTATAGCTTTTTTATTATTATTATTTTCTGCATGTGAAGCATAAAATGCATCCGAGTTATAAAACTATAGAAACAAGTGATTAATAATAAGTGTTCTAAATAAAACGTTGAATATCAGGACACAACGAAACTATCTCCTCCTAACTGCATTATTCTCACTTACAATATACAAGCCTAAGATCATTTTTTAGTGAATATGCTTATCATGTAGGGATGACAAATAAACTCACACAAACACGTCTTTATTATGACGGAGAATCCCCACATTAACCAACCACGGGTACAGGTTTAGATCAGGTAAGGAGCGGAGATAAGTATGTACAATCTGCCCTGTCCTGTTCCCATTTCAAATTACTAAAACACTCTTAGTTTATTAGGTAACCTAAAAAACTTATTTTCATTATTCTATTTGCTCATTTGTTTTGGTTCATTTGAAGAATCATTCTTTAGCTATACAATTTTCTATTCTCTCACAATAATTCAACTCATTTTATATCCACCAAGTTCACTTGAATCCCAAACACTTCAAGTCATTTTATATCCACCAAGTTCACCTGAACCCTCGAGATACTTTTCCCTCTCAACATTTGCAAAAGTAACCTTGTAATGAAAATTCAATTATGTGTAATTGTTTACTATTTTATATAACTATTTGACATTTATACAATTGTTATTTGCTACTCTATTTTAATATCTATGCAATTATAATTTCTTCTTTGAAATTTGACATTAAAGAAAAAAAAATGTATATCACTTTTGACATTGAAGAAAATAAAGTGCATATCCTTTTGACATTGAAGAAAATAAAGTATATGTCCTTTTTACATTAAATCCTTTATAATATCATTTTTCCTTAAGAAATAAGGATTGGAATGGGACACAAATTTCAAAACCAACGGGAATAGGTATAGAGATAAGGATAGGGATAGAGATGGGTATGAACTTAATTTCGGAAACTAGTATAGTCAAATCCGCACCCGTTGCCTTGCCATACTATTACCATGCTTCTACTGCATATATTCTTTATCAAGATGGAAAATGATCAACGACTAATTAGTCCAGTTTTCCAAAATTGTCTCATTTCGACTTTTGGATACTTATTTCAGCAGTAATATATATTTGAGCCTACTAAGAACTTCCAGCGCAATGTGACAGTTTCATATCTCACAGTCAATTACCAGGACACAAAGCGATAGAAGCGAATGAACTCGATAGCATTCTACTAAGCAACGAAATCCGGCATCAAGCACACAAGCGTCAACTTAATGATAAACACGCAAACAACGAATTGCAACTAAGGAAGCCTTCGAAACAGAAATCTAAACCTGTCGCAGCATTCGGCGAGCGCATCGACCTCGCTCTCCACGCTATCCAAGGCCTAACAAAGAAAATGCAGAAAGAAATGAACCGGATCAGAACAGCGGAAGCAAGCGATGAAACCGCGAGAGAAGATTTGCAAGATCGACGGTGGAATAGTAATTACCAGTTGCGCGGCGTGGGAAGCATCGAGGAATTCTCCGTTAATGGAGAGAGAACGCTTCTCGATGGTGGATCGTAGGTTGCGACGCGCCTGAGGAGTGTTTTCGTCGTAGAAGGAAGAAAGTGTGTTGAGCGAAGACAAGAGATCAGGCGTGTCGATCCTCGATTCTAGAACCTTCTTCAGCTTCCGAGAAAGACCCGGCGCTAGACCCGCCACCGTCGTTCCCATTGTCTTTTTCTTCTTATTCATCTTCCTCCTCCTCTCCGATCTCGGTTCAGATCTTTGTTCTAACTAGCTTCTTCGTTTCAAGCAATTTTGTTCGTTAAACCCGGTTCAGGACTCTCACCGGTCGTGTCTCGTGGATTCAAAGTTTGACGGGCTTATTTGGATATAGGCCCGAATTTTATGGGGAATGACTGTTTCTTCCTGCACCCATATCTTCTTCTGTCACCCATGTAAAATATATTTTTATCCTTCTTGTGTTACCTTTCTGATTAGATAATTCAGAAATTAATTTTGAATTTAGAAATAACTTATATACTTTTAAAAAATAGTATTTCGGATTATATAATCTAGAAGTTTGAATTTAAGAGTAACTTTTGGATTATATCATCCGGACACGTATTTGAAAAAAGGCTTCCAGATTACATAATTTAAAAGTTAATCTCATATTAGAAAAGACTTCTAGATTATGTAATCCAAAAACTAATCATGCATTTAAAAAATAGCTTTCAAATTATGTAATTCAGAAACTAATTACGAATTTAGAAAAAACTTTTGAATTACGTAATCTAAAATATTAGATAATTAAAAATATGAGAGTGCAGGAAGAAACTGTCTTTGGGAATTAGTTCCTGCACCCCTCCCCCATTTTTAAGGTCCAAATTGAGGGGCAGGAACCAACACCCACTCTCTTAACTCATAGCGCATGCTAAACAAATTATCTTCTCACTCTCACTCTTCACAGATCCTTCCTTTAAAACACGATTGAGAATTAAATGTGAAAAAATCTTCAGTTAAGATTGGAGTCTCTGCTCATCACACTGAGATACTAACATTTTGGTCTCTCACTCTCTTTTAGTCATTTTCTCTTTTTCCTCCACTCACTATCTTCTTCCTCATGAGACAATTTTTTCTTTTGACATTGTTCTTCTCTCCATTGCTCCTTTTCGTTTTCTTTCACTTCTTCCTATTCAATGAAAACAAATTTTTGTTTCATATTAAAAAATAGCAAAACATGAGTTGAGTTTTTTTTTTCTTTAAATTACAAAACAGAAACTTGATTCCGAAGAGTACTTTTATCAAAGAGAAACGGGGGAAAATGAAGGGAGTAAGGAGAATAAGATGGGCCTTAATCCAATGTCCCAGGCCCAATAGGCCCGAAGTTGAGTTCACGTGTTTGCCTTTTAGTACCGTCAGAGGACTGTTTCTTCCTGCACCTCCATACCTTCTTCTCTCACCTTCATAAATTTTTAAATTTTCAAAAATGTCCTTTTATAATATTCCGGATTACATAATCTGAAAGTCATTTTTCAAATTTGTAATTAGCTTCCAGATTACATAATCCAAAAGTCTTTTTCAGATGCATGATTACTTTCTGAATTACGTAATCCAGAAGTCGTATTTAGCTTTCGGATTATGTAATCCGGAAGTTTTTTTTCAAATGAGTTCCCGGATTACATAATCTAAAAACTATTCTATGGGAGTGACACAAGAAGGATAAAACAGTATTTTCATATTGTGTATAGAGGTGACAGAAGAAGATATGGAGGTGCAGGAAGAAACAGTCCCGTCAGAGTTGTCTTGCCATATTTTATTGAAGGCAATTACTCACCCAATCAATTGCTTCCTGCACCAACGAACTTTTTAAAATCCCATTATGTCTTTGCGTTGCACATATCATTATCTGGAATTGGATTTTGTATTCCGGATGTACATATTCGAAATTGGGTTTTGAATTCTGGATGTACATATCTGGAATAGTTAACTGTGTTATGGATGTGGGCATGCAAAAGTATATTTTTTGACTTATGGATTTCTATATCCGGAAACTAAGTGGTATTTTTTTGTTCCAACCTTATCAATGGATACAACTGTCTCAGAGGAGAAATGTGAACGGAAGAATGACAAGACGACGCTGCCCGTTGCGTTCAGTGCGAAAACAAAGGTGGCGGTGGCGGCTGCTGCGCGAAAACGAAGGGGTGTTGTGATTGGGTGCAGATCTCTTCCTTAACCTAATTTCAATTTCATTAAGAACATTTTGATAAATGGGTGCAGGGAGAATAAGTCTTTATTGAATCCAACATTATATAATGAACATTGCATTCTGCACCCGTATGTTCTTAAACCTGCACCCATAAGGGTGAAATGATAAACTTGTTCCTGAAAAATACATCTCAAATTATACAATTTAGTAATATATTTCAAAATGCATATTTCATTATGTATTTATAATAAAAAAATGTATTAATATATTTCTGAATATGTATCGAAGAAATACATTGTGAATGCGTAATTAGAATACAATATTTAGAAAGATAAATTAGAAATTCAATTTTTATGGGATAGAGAATGGAAGGGCATTACATTAAACGTGGGGCATAGACATTGTCACAGTTAGCTGTAAAGTTAAACAGACCATGTACTATATTATTTAGATCAATGGTGTAATGTTGTACTCGAACAAATTCTGTCTTTCTTCTTTCTTTTCCTTTTTTCTTATCTTTCTCCCCATACACACATATACATTAGTACTCAACACGTGATAAACCTTTAATTTTTGAGTTGGATTGAACTAGTTTTGTTGATTACTGTGATGGTAAGTATAGACAGTTTTGCATGATTTTGTTGAAGATGGATATAGATAACTTGACTTTGAAGTCTAGAATGGATGAGAATAATGAAGATGAATAGTTTTATGGTGAGAGTGAGGAAAGAAAGAAAAGTGTGCAATGGAGAGTAGTGGTAGGGTGATAAATAATAATTATTCCCTGGCCTACCAAACAAGGGAGCAAGAATTAGTGCTTCTCTAGCTAGTTTGCACAAAATATGGTATCACGTCCTTTAGTTCAAGTTTTTCTACTTTTATATAATATTTTATCATACAAACTTGGTACCGTAAATCATTCTTTAAGCTACCACTTTCTCTCTGTTAATTATTTAATTAGTATTCACAATATTTGATTATTTAGATCATGATATGCATATACTGAAATCAAATTAAAGAGAAAGAATTTTCAGAATGTGAGTTATATGAGTAGGTTTAGCATTGACCTGGTCTAAAGGGAATCCAAAGATAGTGCTTCCATTATTTCACACTCATAATTACATTTAAAAGGGACCTATATATATCAATTCATCTTTTTCTAACTGTATACCATTTTTTTTTGTTTTCAGTACTTCATATCAACACCAAAAAATCCATTTACGACTCAAATATAATACAACTAATCATACTCAAATCAATATTTCATATTCACTTTTACATCAAAATTGTATTATAATGTATAAACCTATAAATATATTGATGATAGTGAAAAGTATAGTAAACAAAAAAAATCACTTTAAAAAAAGTTAGTATCTGAAGGACGAAAAAACTTTATATAAAATAGCTAGTTTCTTAAAAGATTGCAAATACACACACTTTAGTCGTTTCAATCATTTGTGATAACATTTCTAGTCACTGATTTAGATCACTCATGATTTTGTCATGAACTAAATACACAATTCATTATGAGGGACTTATATACATAAAAAGAAGAAAGAAATTACTGAAGAATTTTGCATTTATAATTTTTAAAGGATTACTATTTTTCTTTAGTGGCTAAATTGATTTTGAATAAGTTTTTGTTTCGGTGTTTACTCTTAAAATTAGAGTCTTGCATTTGGTAATTTCAAAGCTTAAGATTATTGTATATAGGTGAGGTTTCAAAGACATTGGTTAAAGAATAAACAGGCTGAGAAATGTTATTGAGATTACATAATCACATAAGAGTGTACTTCAATAAAATATTTTCTATCCTTACACATTTTTTTATCAATTTCTTTATATTTATATAATTTGCATTTTCACTTACAAAACCACGTTACTCCAAATGATAAAAATGTTTATCTCTTCAAATCTTAAACAAGTATAAAAAAAATGTTTTATATATGTATTAAGAAAAGCAAAAGCTACTGACAAAAAAATGAATTATTCATGCCAAAAGGTTTGGCATGTACGGGAGAATTTTTCTTTCAGAAAGGATATTTGAAAGAAAAGGAAAGCTGACATGTAAGAGAGTGAAAATAAAATTATCTCTCAAAATCTCTATTGACTGAAAAGTTGATTTATTTTTTTCTGTGATAAATTTGGATAAGTAATTTCCATTTAAGTTGGATTGTGAAGTTAAAAGATTTGAAGTTTGAAGTGAAATGCATTATGGTAGGTGAAATGCTTACGTGAGAATGAGTGAATGAACAGAGATAGAGAGATAGAGAAGGTGTATTATTTAGGAGATGAGAAATATGTGGAAGTGCAACACTGGGAAAAATATTGCGCATGCTTTTGTAGCGTATCAAGTAGCATTTGCGAAGAGGCTGCAATGGATTTGTCTATATGCATATTCAATACACACAATCATTCCAATTATCATGTGCTTCTCCACTTTGAACAAATCTAACATCTACATTCAATTTTAACTTTTTCATCTCTTTTGACTCACCTCAATATCCATACACTCATCATCACCAAGTTGATCACCATGCCCCGTCTATATCTCTAGATCCCTCAATATATTATTCATCATTTCAGCAATTATGGGTGTGCTCTCAATGCGAAAAAAGAGAAACTAATAATAATAATAATAATAATGGAAGGAACAAGGGAGACACGCGCGTGTTTTATTTGGGTTTTGCTGTCTCAAAATCTTGCAGTGGCACCTGAGATTTGCCGGTTACCCTTTCTGTCATTACCTTATTCCACATCATCCCCACTTCCACTCCCTGTGGGGGCTCCATTTCTCACTAGTGCCATACCCATGGACCAATGCTTCATTTGTTTCACATCTCTACTACAATCACACAACTAATCTTATTAATTAACAATCATCAATGGATTATTAGCAAACTTCTTACCAATTCACCAAATATCATCAAGTACAACTCATAACTAAACACCCATCATAACAACCAAAATGCATCTTTTTCAGTAATGCTGCCTCATTAACTTTTCCCCCCTCTTCTAATATGACATGCAAATTAATCACACTCAACTACTCAATTAGTGATCCTCCAAAGTGCTCACAAAGTTCTTAGTCTGATTATCATCATTGTTTAATAATAATTCCATCATCTTTTTGACAACATAGGAATGCAGTTGGGATAAAAGATAATATAATTAATGTGAGTTACAAAGAGAATAGAAAGTGCAGTGCAAGTGCCGCAATCAGTTTCAACCCATTATTAAAGAAAGTGGCCATATATAATACCTTCAACACTCACTCACTCACTCACTTAATCTACCTAATAATTCTTCCCAAATATCAATTTTGTAATCACACATCCTTCTCATATATACCGTTATAGCTAAATCATTTTCTCAATTAAGAAAAAAGATTTAATCAGAGAATAGAGTTTGGGAGAAAATTATCTAGGTACATGTATATTGTGACTCGGATCTCCACGATATGGATGTAACCCCATAAAAAGATTTTTGTTACAATTTTACCTGTTCTTCATGCGTTAACTTTTAGAGAAACATGGACAATGGGACATGCGTCTCAAATCTAACCGTGGCCTAAAAAGAAACATGCAACTTGCTCTTGTTTTTCGCCAATGTGAGAGCTACTCATCATTGTTATGCTGTATATTGCTTTGAATTATGAGATACACCAATTTAAAAGTTACCTCAATTTTAACATGAATAAAACAATTCATGGAATGTCCCAGACACAACGGTGCCCAAAATGCATCAATTCACTCAACTATTTATTATATGAACTATTTATATCTTGTTTTGAAGTATACTTTCTGATATTATAAGTTATAGTTCAGTCTAGTTTAAACAAATTTATCTAAGAGAAATTTTATTTTTAAAAACCAAATCAACAGAATGAATCGGTCCAATTTCTACTTTGAACAATTCTATTTTTTTATACAATTTAGTATGAATTTGATTCAATTGGAATATTTTTTACAACCCTACTCAGGCTAAAATGATACTTTTTGAATTATCCCTTTCACCAGAAAATTATTCCCTTCCAATTAAACTAATTTATCATCTGCTATAAGTGTCAACTATAATATAATCATATGTGCATGATTTTGATTGAGAAGATACTGGGATCGATTACTTGTAACTATGTCAAATTTTTTTTCTTTTCTAATGAGTTGTAAAGTATCACTAATACAAGGAATTTATCCCATGCATAACTCTATTGGTAGAATAAGCAAAGAAAGAACCGAAAGAGCGTGTAAATTAAAAGATAATGGCACTAGGGTTACACCTTTTTTAATTTTTTTTTTCTGTT
>Ga0123341_1004313_pt1 | contig 12458 bp, 6 predicted proteins | sample Turbeapinknodule_FD_89959 | JGI IMG/M metagenome (GOLD analysis project Ga0123341, IMG submission 89959) | Root nodule microbial communities of legume samples collected from Mexico - Turtle bean Mexico pink nodule | ecosystem: Host-associated > Plants > Roots > Nodule | place: Mexico: Nepantla... | reverse complement strand
TTTTAAATAATAATAAACATTTTATTATTTTTTCTTTATATTATTATAATAATTGAAATAATAGAGATTGTGCTTGAGAGTGGATTAATATTTAATATTGGAAAAAACTAAAAATAGGACCGGAAGGTAGAGAGAACAGGTAAAACATAAACAATAATTCGTTACATCAAATATTAAAGTTTCTAGAATTGATTTTTTTTTTTTATAATTTTTATTCAAATTTCTGTTTTTCTGTTTCCTTCGATACATGTTTGTATTAGAATTTGAATGATAAGTATTCCTAGAGAGCTTTCACCAAGATAAGTTTAACTACTCCTTCAACACTTCTAGTCTTTCCTCTATTTAGTACTCCCATTGTTTCCCAAATGATCTCTCTTCTTCACAACTTTTACGACTTTTCATTTTTATCAGATAGGTGAGGTGTACTTGGAAAGTCCGATGATAAAGTCAAAATCAATTTCATTAAGTTACTATCTTTCTAAAAACCAGTCTACTTACATATTAATCAAGTCACCTATTTATACCGTAAATTATTTAGCTTTAGTCGCCTTACACTACAAGAAAATCATGAAATAGAAACCAATTTGTAGAAACCAAAATAATTAGTTGTAATAGTAACTAAATTAGACCATTTTAGAAACTAAAAAGAAATTTGATTTCTAAATTAGTTTCTAGTATTTTCTATTATTGTTAAATAGTTTCTAAATTGATATCTAATTAGCAACCAAGGTTTTTTCTACCTGTACTGGTATGGACGAGGCTGGGACCCACCTGACTGCCCGAGGCCGAGTCTTCTTGACCGGCACTTGGGGAACCTAACTGAGGCTTAAGGGCTTTTGGCCGAGAGGAAGAGGTCGACGACCCACTTGGCCGAGACCTTAGAAGACTTGGCCGAGACGGCCGAGACCACAAGGATTTGGCCGATGGCCGACCCATACCATGGGAACATGGCCGATGGCCGAACCCTATTACAATTAACACTCAAACCGAGATCAGTGAAGTTAATCCATCATCAAGAATTAGGTAATACAACCCTAAGTGGTATCCACCTTGATAAACGGACCCAACAAGGTAGGTCCATTAGAATAATATAAATAGCGCGCATCCCAAGGAGTAAGGTATGTCATTTATTATTGTTCACCTACCTGAGAGCTAACCACCCGCTTTACTGACTTGAGCGTCGGAGTGCCTTCGCAGGTACCCCCACCATCCGGTGTTCACCACCCAGTCACCTGACCGACCGAAGGAAGGAGAAGAAGACTTCAATAGTTTTCTAGGTCCCATCTCCCTAGCAGGAACACTACCAAATTTAGAAACTAAATAATTGGTAGTTAAAACCTTAGTTGCTAATTAGATATCAATTTAGAAACTATTTAACAATAATAGAAACTAATTTAGAAACCAATTTTTTTTTAAGTTTATAAAATGATCTCTATTTTAGTTCCTATTGTAACTAATTATTTTGGTCTTTAAAAATTGGTTTGTATTTCATGATTTTCTTGTAGTGTTATTGGATTTTTATTGTATTTATATTTATTGAATTCACTCCTTATATTTTGGACGTCTTCGTTATTCATACAGTGCTAATAACATGTATGATTCTGTAATCTCACATTTGTAATCAAAATTTCGTTAATCATAAAGTAATTAGCAGGACAAGGAGATGTTTGGATTTAACAGTCTCTTGATCTTACAACTGATATTGTTTTACCTGTTAAATAAGTATCCAACAGACAAAGTTTATAAATAAAAACAGAAAAGAAGTTTGTTTTGGTAAACATAAACATGTACATAATTATTTATATTTTAAAGAGTTTAGAAATGAAAACAAAAAGTAAAGTTTGTCTAAGTGAAATCAAAGACGTTATTGAGTAACATTGTTGTGTGGTGGTATTAAGAGTTTAGTATTGAGAGCAGTAATAGTAAAAGTAAAAGTAAAAAATGGTGATGGAAAGTTGTGTATAAAGAAAGAGTGATTGAAAAATGAATAGTTTGAAAGAGAAGAGCACGTTGGACGTACAGAGTTGAAAGTAACGACATGTATGGTACCACAAGAGAAGAGAAGCTTCGTACACATTACATTCTCTTGTTCCTTTCAAATTTGGTGCAATAAAACAAAAACAGAGAAAACAAACACATGTGGCTGGTGTTTAACATACCTAACTAGATACCCACATCTTCATCTAACTTCAAACTAGTTTTTTTCTGTCTCACATCTTGCAAGATATTACATGCAGATCTCTTGTATCTATAATACTCGTTTGTGATTTGATCAGTTTAGTTGAGATGTCAAGTTTCATTTTTTTATCAGCAAGAAACAATAAAATTAAATAGACTTACTTCAGGGGTAGTTCAACCCTTATAGAGTAAGATAGTTCAAAAAATGCATTTCCATATACATATCAAAATAAAATAAACCTCATACTATTTACCTCGACACTACCAACTAAAGTAGAAATAGAAATATCAAGGATAAACCCTTACCAAAACATTAAATCGAATGCATACATACCAAGGGTTCTAGACACCAGTCAGAAAACGAAAAACTCGTTGACGGTAACTTTGAAGAGATCCAGGATCAAGGATCAAACATTAACTTGTGCCAGGAAAAAACTTCAGTATGATCAACCACTCCACCTTTAACTAAACAACTATTATTGTGTCTTCAAATCTTACTAACCAACGCAATCCAAACATTATCCATAATAAGATTTACTCAAATATAGACACATATAGAATCTTAAAATATTTGAAATATAATGATACCTAAGAGGGATTTTATAACAAAAAAATAAGAAAGTGAAAAAAAGAGAGGTGTTACTATGTGGTCCATGTTGAGGTTTAGTACAATTATAGAATGATTTGGATGGATGAGTGATGGACAGTGCATGCGTCCAATCCAATGATCCAATATTAATTTGGGGTAATTAATGGAAGGCTCACATGAGAAGTAAAGGGAGCTGAACTTTACAGTACAATTAATCTGCTATAGCTTTATATATCTTTATATCTTCATCTATCGAAAATAAACATAACAATCAAACATTTTTCCCCTCCTCCTCTTAATTAGCCCTATCGTCTACTTTTCTAGGGTGGGGGACCCTTAATCCAAACCCATTCTAGATCTACCATACATGCCTCGTCTTACCATTTTTCCATCATTCTTTTACTTTCATTTTATACCACTTTCTACTTCTATTCCTTTCATTTTTATGTCTTTCCCAAACAAACACTATGCAACTTCTCAAGTACCATAATAACTCCTCATCAATTATATCTTCTCACATAACTAAGAAACTAGACTTTAAATTTAACTCTATCTTATAAAATCGATTTTAACTCCATCTTATAAAATCGGTTTATAAGTGATGTTTACAATCACTTATATACTATGAAATATTCTTATATCTAGTCGATATAAGATTTCCAACACATCTCTTTTACATTGAAACCTATCAATTTGTACATGAAACTATACATGATAGATGGTTTGTGGGTGACCTCATAAAACCAATAAACTTCCGATAAAATAAACTCTAGATAACTTTGATATCATATTATTAAAAAGTTAACTTTAAGTCTAATTCTACTTTATAAGATCGGCTTATAAGATGAAGTTTGTACTTATTTATAACACTCTTCTTTAACATCCTCATCATTTCTTTTCTCTGTAAAAGAGTAAATAAGAGGTTAATTATATATTTTATTATAAAAATGTTATATTACTTTTTCATATTTATTTTTCTCTAAAACAAACACCTCCAACTTTTTAATACCCTATACGTTACAAGTACCCTTTCAATAAAGGATAAAGGGAGGGATTTATAGACAGTTGGAGACAAAAAAGGACTACTGTACCTTTTACAAGGACACACGGATATAATAACATTTTAATTAATTGATTCGAATATTATGTTGGACACCAAATCTGTCATCCAATTACAAGAACAGCATGTTTGATTTATTTTTTTTATGTTCATCGAATCTATTATTTAAAAAAAAAAAATCTTATTATGAGTTTTTCCTAATTCATCAGACGAAGGATTAATTTCACTTTTATGGTAATTTATACTAATTCGATGAATTTTTCACATTGATATAATTAAATTGCATCCAAGTTAAACATATAATTTAACATTTATATGTCCAATTAATTATTGATTTAGATTTTATACATAAAAGGTATTGTATCAATCAACATATAACAAATGTTATTCTTTTTATCAGAAAAAATGAATTGAATAAAAAAAATCTTTAAAGAATACTTCAACCTTTCAAAAAAAGTTATTTAGTATAATCACCCATCTCATATACCATGTTACTAATGTTATCCAACTAACATATAATGAAAATATAAACGAATAATATTAATTCCATCATGGTTAGAAATATAAACACCAATTTAGTAAGTTTTTAAAATGCTGATTACATATAAAATAAATAAAGACCCATTACAATCTCAACACTAACAACATTATTATTTTATATTATTTTTATCTGAGTTATAAGTGACTAAAAAAAGAAAATAACTAAACAAATTATAATAAATAAAGTCGTATGTTGTTTGAATGCTTGATAAAAAAAAAGTAATTTCTCGATTATCACTCTCAAAAATGAATTATATGTTTAATTGTACCCTGCAACACTTAATTAGAAATTTTATAGCTTTAGGTGTAACTATACTGAATAAATTACAGTACAAAAAATAAGTTTATACATTTTCATATTTATGTTTATTGTAAAATAATTTTTTTTAGCTCAGCAAAGATTGTAAAATAAAAATAATAACACCAGCAAAAGTTGATCCAATTATTAAGGATCTTATTTGCTGGTAAATAATCTATAAATATTTTTTTTAGTTCAAATGTGTTTTTGTGAGTGTTTGAGATTCAACTGGCCTAATTTTATTATTTAAAAAAGTTATTGAACGACATATGTTTTAGCATGAACAACATATTAGTTGTCTCTTTTATAGACAAAGAATAAATATATGTGTAACTTCTACATGTTTAAGAGATGAAGTTTAATTTTTTATACTATTATTTATGATCAACTTATAACCTACAATATTAATAAAAATCCATCTCAAAATAAAAGGGATAGATGATTTTTTCTTTTATCTTCGACAAATAAAAATACTATTTTTTATGGATATAAAGTTGACGACCTTTCAAACTATGGTAAAAGTACTTTTATTTGTTCTTTTAGAATGGAAAGTAAGTTTTTTATCTCTATTTTTTCTTTTAACTCTTTCTCTTTGATTTGACCAAAAAAATTATTTTTTTTCTTCAAATCTTTTACCTTCTCTAACTAGATGTGAGACTTCTCTATTTGAAAAAAAAAAATCATCCTTCAAACTTTTTTCTTTAATCAAACTATTTAGTTTGTAGTTTTAGAATACCAGTCTCTACGCCTTTTAGACCTTTTAGAATATTCTTAATTTAACTATTTAGATGAGAAGAATACTATCACATAAATATATATTTAAGGTATCTAAAAGTTAGTTATTATGTTAAGTCAAGAATGAGAAGAATTTTGTATTAAGATATAGAGAAATAGAATTAACAAAATTAAAACCTGTGTTTGACCTTGAAACAAGAAAACTAAACTCTGAATTCTAAACCAAAACTTTTTTGCCATTTTTTTTAATACAAGACTATGAAAAAAGCAAAGATTATATATATTATCTATTTTTTTATGTTTATTATTTAATCCTATAAAACCATTAATTTGCAAATGAGCTCGTTAAATTTCCTATGTTCCAAAAAATTCAATTCAATTTTTTTTTAATTCCATCAATTTAATTTTAAACTTTAGGCATTTATGTGATATAAATTGGTTATGGGTAGGCTTTTACAATATAATAAATGTCGTATTCTAACAAAAAAAATTACTTTGGTAATGCTTTATCAAAAGTCAGTTTCCAAAAGTTAATAGTTTGATGACAACATTTAAAGAAGTTTTCTAAAATAAATACGCTCTTACTACATAATTATGTTAAAAATGGTATATTTCAAAAAATTAATAAAGTTTTATATGCATATATTTTACTAGTAATAATGAGGTTGAAATTAGCAAGGAAAAGTTTTGATGGATAAAATGTTTTGTTCCTAAACCAGGTATTTTGGGTCATTGTTTTCAAATAATTATAATTAGGACAGTATTCTGAAACCAACATAATTGAGTTTTATGAGTGATGAATTCAAACTCATATGGTTTCTTTCTTTTGATCAGCTATTAATTAATTTAACTCAATTGAATTTTTTGAATGCACTTTTTTTCTTCTTTATGCAGAATGTAGGGTGTTTATATGCAGGAGATTTTGCATAATTGAAGTATATATGATTTGTGCAATATTAGGTAGTTGAGTTAATGCCTATCACTGTAGTTCAGAGAAAGTAAATGCATAAAACAGAAGGCTTCATTGATAAATAAGCTATCCAAAAACTATTTATGTCATTAATTATTTTGCATTTTCTGTCTGCAGATATATTGGAGAATATATTAGTGCAAAATCTCCATTTTGCTACTGGATTATGAAGAAATGCAAGTGATACTAATACTATATTATTTCATTTCATAACTTAAAAGTGATAGTAACTAAACCCTCTTCAAGAAAAGAAGGTGCATACATATTGAAAAACCAAACATATTTCTAAATTGCACTGCTAAAAAATGATGACCAACACATCTTTGATTTTTCATCAATTAAGGTTATTTTTCCACTATAGCTTCCCCATAAATAACCACAGCTATCAAACATTAATAGGAAAGTGGTTGAACATATATCAGTGTATATTACAGACATTGTTTCATTCATATGTACAAAGTGTTTTCATAATTATTAACCAACAATTTTAATATATATATATATATATATATATATGTATATCCAACTATTTTATGATTAAAATGTGAAGTAGAAGCAAATAATTAATACTAGAGATTATCCAACTAATCAAATCTATTTCTATAAACTAATGAGTCGAATTATATATGACATGTCATAATCCTGGTTTCATGTTTGACAAAACTTTTCGTAGTTGTTAGTAGTGAATTGTCATTCATCTTGTTACAAATTTTATAATTAACTATCTCTTAAAGTTAATCATCAACTTGGTTTGTAGTCAAAGTGAATGTTACCAATCCTAGCTTTTATATTTTTCATATTATATATGTGATTTTTTTGGATGCAAATTATGTTTTCAAACCTATTAGTTATATTTCTGAAAGCAGTTTAAATGAGCATGAAATGGTTAAGAAACTGAATTTAAAGTTTTTATTAAAAAGTTCATGTATATATCATCTTAATTTTTCATAAAAATTGTTTATTGATTGTTCAACTATGAAGGCATTTGAACCTCATAAGCTGCATAATGAACAGTAAATTATGGAAATACTCACTTACCTTATTCAATGTAGGTGAAACTGCAAAGTCTATGTATAATAAATAGAAAAGCTCACTGGCAAACATACATAGATGTTAATGAATAAAAAAAATACATAAGCAGTGTTACTGGACAGTAGTGTGTAAGTTTCAAAGAAGTATTTGAAAAAATATATAAAAAGATTACTATAGATTATGTTAATGCAACCTCCAATTAGATTTAAAGCCTTATAATAAATGATTTTATTAAATACATCACAAATAATTAGAATAAAGCTATAAAAAAAAGGTTTGTTTATTTTGATCTATGAATCATAATTTCAAAATAGAAAGTGATTATTTGATGCATGACCTAATTAACAATAAGAATGGAAAAGGGAAGGATATATATATTTTTATAAAAAAAAATGAATAAAATGAAATGAATGATATATTTGATTTTGAATTTTCTTGGGTGTTGGAGTTTAAATTAGAAATTAATTTGGGGTGTTTGAGAGTTAAATTTGCAGTGGTTTGAATGAGTTGACATGGACATTGACACCACCAAGGGAGATCTGAGATACTCTTAGCATTTGGACAGAAAAGCATCAGGTTGAAGTGTGTAGCTAAAAAAAAGTCCTACTCCTTAGTCTCTTCTAGTGCTTTTAATTACTACACTGCCAATAACATTCCGTTTAATCTCTCCTTTTTATGCTGCTATGAACAGTCTATTTGTAATAAATGTGGGATTAATATTCAAACCTAGCTCTCTACTTCAACCAATGTCCATAAATCTCTTTCATCAAATTCAAACCTCAAACCAAAATGCATCAAATCTCCATTCAAACTCCCTCTAATATTTTAATCAACTCCACAAACTAAACTCTTGTTTCATTCTTGTTTAAAACTGTCTAACATGACTAAACCAGAATGCATTATTATGATAAGCATGAGAGAGCAGAAAGAGGTGATTGAAAGTGAAAATTTAGGTTATTGGGAAGCAATGAGATGATACTTACTCTTTTAATCCTTGGGAGAAGGAGAACAAATCTACACACATGCAGTTGGGTTTATCCAAAGCTGGTGGCAGTTTCTGAATTGGAGAGAAGAGAAGAAATAGTTGAAAGAGGATATATACAGAAGAAGGAGGAGTAACTAGTCATTAAATATAACACCAACAGCATAGGAAACAATGAAAATAATATATAAATGAATGTTTGAAGAAGAATAAAATTAATTATTCACCATTTTACAGCTGTACAACTTTCTGCTCCTTATCAGCAAGCGAAAATGCTGTAACTAAGCAGCAGCAGAAACATCAGTGTTGTGAACCGCATCAACCCAACAACGCTAACAGAAACACTGGAGGATATAGAAGAAAGCAACAAGCTTTTCTGTGTGTCATTAAATGCAGTGAACGGAAAGAGAGAGAGTACATGTAACAGTATATACCAATGCAATAAAAAAAGGGGACAGCAACTGGCATTTTTATATCTATATCTATATCTATATAAATATACGTGATAAATTATAAATAATATAATATATTATATGTGTTGCATTATACACAATTGAAGTTTTGCAGCTAATGGAGATCTCATATTCCTTAGTCTATCGCTTCGTGCAGTTCAAGAAGAAGTTGTTCAAACGCTAACTTATGCTGCTAATATATTAGTGCTGCTTACTGATTAGGAGAATGAGAAGAAAAATATAAAGAAGAAAGTTTTGGAGGTCTTTCCTTTGGTGAGAGAAGAAAGAAAATTAAGTAAGAAAAAAATAATGCTGCAAAAGAGATGGTAGCTAGTTCAACTAACTCCGAAACTACATCTTCTCCATTCATTATTGGTGGATATGTTGAATTTATTTTCATCACTACTGCAAGGAGGGATCCAAATCGAACAGCAGAGAAGTCCCGCTACCTCCTTTGTGATCCCCAAACCTTGCTGAAGAAGAAAGGGGGTCTTCATGGGGAATCCTCAAGCGTTGCTGTAGAGATGAAGAAGAAGAAGGAAGAGAATTTCCCACTGTCACGTGACCTCCCGAACCCAAGGACAAGCTTCTAGAATCTTCGGCCGAAGAGGCACACTCCATGTTCACCCCAAATAGCCTCAGTCGTTTTCCACTGCTTGTGGTGGCACTACCTCCGCCACTCGCCATTCCGCCATGCCCATGGCGGTGGTTATGGTGACCCACGTTGACCGGCACAGAATCGATGATCATGGGTACAATGCTGTTCCCTCTCCCTCCCATGTTTTGATCACCACCACCACCCATTGACCTGAGGTAATAGAGTGAGCCAGGCCCAGATCCCGAATTATGCTCGCCGTAGTTGTTGTGATGATGAGAAGCAGCGGTGGCGGCGGCACCATGAACATGGCCGAGGTACTGGTGTTGGTGCTGAAAAGTGAAGAGGTTGCTGTAATTGAGATGGTGAAAGTGGTGATCGTGGTGGTAGCGGGGTGGCGCGATGGGGGAGGTGGCGGGAAGGGAGTACCATCTGATGGAGGGAAGAAACAAAGGGGAAGCTGAGGGGTCAGAGGGAGGATGAGCATGATCGGTTCTTCTCCTCCAATCTATGTACAACCTATGTCTATACATATCGCCGAGACCACGCTGGAAGGAGACGGTGTCGCCTGCATCAAGCTTCTTCTCCTTCACGAAACGGCTCCACCCCTTTGTCATCACATAGCTCTGGCTGCTGTTCCAATACGAGTATCTGAACCGCCACACCTTCCCATTCCGGTCCTCGAAATTCAGGAGCAGACCCTTCTCGTTGGACGAGGAATCAAGGGGGAAGTACTTCTCCGCGTGCTGCTTCGGTATCACCAGCCGGTTCAGCTTCCCCACATCGCTCGGTGTCACCACTTTCTCAAACATCTGCTCTTTCTCCACTGCTTCCTTCGCGTTTGAACAAGTCCCGGGACCCTCGTGATGATGTTGTTGATGATGTTCATGCTGCTGTTGTTGTGGATGCTGATGATGATGATGCTGATGTTGCAAATTCCGCTCCCTTTCCTCTTCCTTGGTGCTCCCGAGTGACAACTCCATCAGGTCTAGCTTCTTTCCAAAATTGGATGCGGCATCTTGGTGGTGTAACCCTAATTCATGTGAAATGTTGTTAGTGGCAATGCTTCCGCAACCATGAAAAAATCTGAAGGTGTGAGTGAGGGAATATTTATGACATGAAGAATTGAAGAAGAAGAAGAGGAGGATGATTAATTAAAGAGAGGTGTTAATTAATTTGTCGGAGAAGATCGATGAAGAAATTAAAAGGGGTAAGGAAATAGAGCTAGCTTACTGCTGCTTTCTGCTTCTCTGGTGATACCCATAATCTCTGCCACTTCCTCTTCCTCCTCTTCCTCCCTGCTATCAGAATAATTGCCTTTAACTTGTTGTATCAAGTCCATGGAGTTATTATGCCTGACCTACCTTCAATTCTGTTAATAACAACCTCTGGATCTCAGCATAAACAATGGAAAAAGATGCAAACAATAACAAAAACAATAATAAAACGAAAAGATTATAATAAAGGCGATCGAAGAAAGAAGAAAGCAGAAAGGAAGAAAAAAGAAAAATTGAGAAAAGAAAGGGTTGGCAAGACATAGCTGTAGGTTGGGGAAGATATTTTACCCAGATTGCTGAGGCTCTAAAGAAAAACAAAAGCAGACTCTGAGTACCAAAAAATTAAAACCGTCGGTGCCTTCATAGTTGACCACAACACTCCAAATCCAAACCCTAAAGAAAGACAACCATGGAATGGAGAATTCAAAAAGGGGTCATCTTATTGTTATATACTGCTGACCCTATAAAGCATAACATGAGGAGTTAGATGGAGAAAGAGAGAGAGAGAGTGTGTGTGTGTGTGAGAGAGAAGGGGAAGTGTGTGTGTGTGGATTTTTTAGCTATAAGTATAGTTACCTCACAGGAAGGTTCTTTAGAAGTAGGAAAAGAAGCAAAAAAAATTGTTGGAACCCAGTTTTATTGGTGGGAGAGAGAGAGAGAAAGAGAGAAGATTACTACACTTACGTGGGGGCCATGAATAATGTGGGTATTGTGGTCATGTGAGCAAGTTGTCGTTTTCATCATATTTGGTATAATCTGTACAGTACATATGCTTCTGGGTTGAGACCAAAAGGCCAGTTGTTCCAGAAGCAATGAGCTTAACTTAACTCTCTTCAATTTCCATTTCAACCTCATTTTATTCACAAATTATGCAAAGAGAGAAGCAATGATAATTATGTTATGGCAGCTGATACATATGAGTACGGGCTAAACTACATGGCTCTACCTAGTTGTAGCAGAGAAAATGGCAATGGTAGTGTATGTATATATATAATGCAGAGAGTACAGTTTTTTTTTATTTTATTTTTTTTGACTTTTAGTGTCATTGATTGAGTGTGTTGTGGATGGTCCCCGGGAGAAAGGTAAGAAAAGGAAAAGGAAATGGCTAAACTATATAACAAATGGCCCTGCACTTCCACTGCATCATCATCTCCTTCATTGTTTTTCTCTGCATAATCTTCCCTCAACACTCTTTACTCTAACAATTCACTTCATACATGCAAACTATAACTTTCTCTTCCAACCCAACCATTCCTTCCCTTCTTCTCTTCTGCAAGGACCCTTTTGCCCTACCTTTCATTTCTCTTCCAATTATCATTATTTTATTCCTATGTTAAAAACTTCAATCATTGGTTAAAGTCACCAAATTTTTTTTATTTTCTTTATCATCAACCAATAAATTAAATATAAAAAACATAAAAAAAAAGTGTTCAATACTCTTTTAAAATAAAAAAACCAACAACTTCTCTAAACACATAGACGAATAATCACTAACCTCGTGAAAAAGTCATGATTAACCGAAGAAAGTACTGATATTTTGACAACTTACTCCAATATACAACTTGTTATTAATAATACGAAAAAATGTTATTTTTGTCATTTCATAAACTAGTATAAGTTTTAGACAGAAAAATAAGATTGTAGACTAATGCAAGTGGTTAATATATCATTTCTCTTTTTTAAACTCTACAACCTCTCACTCTTAATTCTTAATTCCAGACTACTATATTATAACCCTCCTATATAATAT
>Ga0123341_1004311_pt1 | contig 12463 bp, 20 predicted proteins | sample Turbeapinknodule_FD_89959 | JGI IMG/M metagenome (GOLD analysis project Ga0123341, IMG submission 89959) | Root nodule microbial communities of legume samples collected from Mexico - Turtle bean Mexico pink nodule | ecosystem: Host-associated > Plants > Roots > Nodule | place: Mexico: Nepantla... | reverse complement strand
AGTATATGCAGGATCTAAGAATCCATACACATTTTCCTTCCCCTCAGTGAGACAGACTCCATGCAAAAACCTACAAGTTATTAGTTAAAGCATAATCAATAATAATTTAACATAAAGTAAATTTAATAATAGGTAAAGATACTTACATCATAAAAAATTGAATTATATTTATATTGAGCTCCTGATTCTCAGATACAAATTCTAATAAATCTGTGTTGTACATTATTAGTGGCAGTTCAGTGTTTATTTAAAAAAATGTATCATCCCACGGAACTGCAAAAGGTTCATTACCAATTTGACTAGCAATGAGACCTGAGGAAGCTTTAGGATTGTCAACTGGAACCTCACGCTTCTTCTCCGGACTTGGTTTCCGAAAAGGTTTCTACAAGATAAAGAACATTTATATTAAATTATATGTAATATATAAATATAATTAAAAATTATTATAATGAAATGAAATTATTACATGAGGTTGGGGCATAAATCGAATAAGGTCTCTGGGCCAGACAATGAATGTTTGAAATGCATCGGCCACAGTGGTTACCTCTTCTGAAGGTAGTGGAACACAGGCATCAGGTACTTGTACTTTTTCAACCGTTACCTTCGCCACATCAGAGGAGAGAGGAACGTTATGTAAGGTGGTGGCCTCTTCGTAGACTTTTCCAAGGGCCACCACCCGAGGAAGTTTGCCGCCCACTACCAGTAGCTCACAATCCTTCGTTTGCCCAATGATATCATCCTCTCATGTTGGAGGAGTCGCACAACTCCCCTTTGTGCTCTTGGGAGTGAGACTAATAAGGGGTTGAATCGGCTCAGCACAAAGTTGTTGCGATAGAAACTCTTGTCGCATTCGATAATTCTCCTTTTTCATCTCTAGCCGCATCAAATCAGTCTCCTTTCTCATCTCCTCCATTAATTCTTCACCTATCTTAGTCTTCATTTGAGTTTCATTCTTTTTGGAGGAGGAGAATGATTGTCGTTCTGAAACTCCAAAATATAGTTTAATTCCAACCCCTTGTCCAGCTGCACGAACACGACCATAGTGCTCAGGTCATCCAATTGCTTCAACCAGGATATCGTGACGACCTTCAGCAACAAATTTACCGTCAGATTTCAAGGAATCCTGCAAGAGTAGACAAAAATCATATCAATTTTTAATATAATTAATTCTTTAAAATAAATGAAAATAACAAAAATAGCTTACAATTTTTTCGATAATAACCTCGGATTGTTCAGAACTTGGTGCACCTGACTTTTTAATTCGGGCCCTCTTCCATTTTAAATGGCGAAAAGGTGGTGATGGAGGAGAAGTGACCCTGTTTCCACATTCTCAGACAACGTCCCCTGTTTAGATTGCTCCTTTTCCACCATCAGTGCTTGCTCAAGTTTTTGATACCCTGAACGAGACATTACGTGCGAGGTAACATTCTTCAAAGTTATCTCTTGAGCTTTCTTCCGACGATCCTGTCATAATTGAAATAAACAAAGTGAAGTAAATAAGATAAACTTATTAATGTTATATAAACAAAAAAAAAAGTTAAGTTACTTCACTTACCATCCAAGCCTCATTTTGACTGCTTTCTTTAAAAAGACGCCATGTCTCTTCATCGTACTTTAAACATGAATTTTCGTCTTTAAGGTTGCCAAAAACGTATCTCGAAGTCAGTCTTGACTTAAAGGTACGAAATTTAAGGAATGGTTTGTGTGGGTTGAAAGATAAGGGTCACTGGTATGAAGATTAGGGTGTGGTGAAGGAGAAGGTTAGAGATTTCTACGAAGAAAAGTGTAATGGTGAAGTATGTTAACGAGTCAGGGTAGATAACGCAAAGTTCAACAAAATTACAAACGAAGATAATGTCTTGTTGGTAGGAAGGATAACCGAAGAGGAAGTTAAAAGGGCAGTTTGGAGCTGTGATAGCGACAAAAGCCCAGGCCTCCTGATGGTTTCAATTTTGGGTTTATCTAGTTTGGTTGGGAAGAGATTATAAGGAGCACATTATAAGAGTAGTTCATAATTTTGAGGATGACGAAAGATGGCTAAGGGGGACGAATGCCTCTTTTATTTCTTTGATTCCTAAAGTCGATAATCCATAACACCTGAATTATTTTAAACATATTTCTCTGGTTGAATGTTTATACAAAATTGTGGCAAAAATTCTGTCTATGAGGATGATGAAAGTGTTGCATAAGGTGATAAGTGTTAGACATTTCGCGTTCTTGGAGGGCAGAGGGATTCTGGATAGTGTTCTTGTAGCAAATGAAGTGATGAAGGAAGTCAAGAGGAGAAGCAACAGTTCCGTGCTTTTCAAGGTTGACTACGAGAAGGCGTATGACTGAGTTGTTTGAGAGTTTATTTACTACATACTGGAGAGGCTAGGCTTCTGTGGCAAGTGGATTGGTAGGATAAGAGCCTTCCTTGTGTCGTCCTCGCTGTCCGTGCTAGTAAATGGGAGTCCTACTAAGGAGTTCAAACCAAGGAAGGGGTTGAGACAAAGAGATCCCCTAGCTTTATTTCTTTTCCTCATTGTGGCTGAAGGTTTAGCCAGAGCTATAAGGGAGAGGATCGAGAAAGATTTGGTAGAAAGTGTGGAGATCAAAGGCAGGTTCATAAAAGTTAATATGATTCAGTATGTGGATGACACGTTGTTTTTCTACAAGGCGAAAGCATAAAGTGTGTTTGTTATCAAGGCCATTTTAAATTGCTTCGAATTAGCATCTGGCCTAAAGGGTAATTTTCAGAAGAGCAAAGTCGAAGGGGTAGGATGCAGGTCTCTATTAGTACAATAGTTCGCGGCTATTTTGAATTGCAAGACGATGAAGACTCCGTTTAAATACCTGGGATTGTCGGTATGAGGATGTCACAAAAGAAGTACATTCTAGGAAGAGGTGGTGGATAAGGTGAGAAGAGGGTTAAACAAATGGAAAGGTAAGTTTATCTCTATGACAGCTAGACTTTGCCTAATTAAATTGGTGTTGTCCGCACTTTCTCTGTTTTTGTTGTCTTTGTATAAAATACCGATTATGGTGATGAAGGAAATAGTGAGGTTGTAGAGGAACTTTTTGTGGGGATGGGGATCGGAAGGCTGGAAAATAGCATGAGCTTCATGGAAAAAGGTTTGTGAGCCAAAAGAGGAGAGAGGGCTCGGTATGATAGATTTAAGGCGTTTTAATATTGCCTTGTTGGGAAAGTGGATTTGGCGTCTAGGCTTTGAAAAGATGGGTCTGTGTAAAGAGGTGCTAGATTCAAAGTATGGAGGTTGGAGGGAACTCTGGAGTCAAAGAAAAAGAAGTACTGATTGTCTTTGGTGAAGGGATCTGAAGGAAGTTTGGTCACTTGACGAGTGGAAAGATAAATTTGAAGATACTTTTTCATGGGAGGTAGATAAGGTTATGGGAGGATGGATGGGTAGACAACATGAACCTCAAGGATGCCCTTCCGAGACTCTCCACTATCTGCTCCACCAAGGACTCATCCATTTGGCATGTGGGGGAGAGGTCACAAAATTTAGAGTGGATTTGGAAGATCGAATGGAGAATGAATTTGTTTGAATGGGAGCGGAATTAGGAACAACAATTGATGTGAATTTTGGGGAACAAAGGGTAATGTTGGAAAAGGAGGATTCTTGGGCTTGGAAAGACAAAGGGACAACAATGTTCACAGTCAATCCACGTGCAAAATCCTTAAAGAAGACGTTCAGGGGGTTGAGAGAGAGCTCTATGGTGATTTTCGGAGGATGAAGGAACAACCATCTTCACATCTCACAATATATGGAGGGTTCTGGAAGACAAAGTAGCATCTAAAAAAAACCTGGTTAGAAGGGGGTTAAGTATGACTTCCATTATGTGTTGTTTGTGCGGGGAGGAAGAGGAAACCACCTCCCATCTTTTTTGTACTTGTAGAGTTCCCTGGCTCGTGTGGTCTAAATGCTATGAGTGGATGAGATTGGTAGCGACGTATCACAGGGTGCCTAAAAAACATTTCGAAAGCTTCAGGATAAGTGGGGTGAAGGAAATTGTTAATTGGATATGGAGTGGTGTGTGGATAGCAGTTGTAGGTGAGTTGTGGTTCCATAGGAACAAGAGGATTTTCAGAGGTGACAAGATAAATCACTTTGAAATCTTCACTCTGGCTCAAATGAAGGCTTGGTCATGGGTTCAGTCTAAAGAGCGTGGTAGAAGTTTTTCGTATTCAGACGGGTGCCTTGAAATTTTGATTTGCATGAAGTCTGTTAATACTGCTAGGAGATAGTTAGCTCGAGTTTAAGGTGTCTGCTTTCAGGTTTCCAGTGGTTGTATGGAGGTTAGAAGTTATTAGCCTCAGACAAGTCTTTTGTATAAGAGTTGAGGTATCCCTGAAATACTTCTTATTTATTCATTCATTTTTTCTTGATAAAAAAACCCTACTTAGTATTTTTTTTTTTAAAACCAAGCCTATTTTAATAAAAAACGAGGCAAAATTACTCAAGTTTAGTAAAAAAAACCTTAACATGGCTTCTAGGGTAGCAGTTTGTTATCTAATAGAGGTAGTTTTTAACGTAATTAAATAAATGATAAACTCCTTGTCACTGCGTTACAAGAAACCTAAACAAAAAATGTATGAAAAATGACCTAACAAACCGCAGATAAACCTTCTATTAAAAAATGAATGTCTTCTGGAAATATATTTTTGCTTGAGCTAAGCACTTTAATCAGTAAAAGATATATGGAATTTAATATAGAGTGACTTATTTATTTATTCCTTTTTTCTGATAAAAAAAACTGTGCGTGGGTCATAGGCACTTCGAGATTACATATAAAAAATATTAATCTTTGCAGCAATAACCTAGTTTTTTTAATGTATTTCAACTTTGTTTTCATCAACACTTTTTGTTTTATTTTAGCTTATAATTTGTTATGTAAATTTTGATACAAAATATTTATATAGGTGCCGACCAAAAAAACAATTATGTAGGTTATTTTATCATGAAAATTCTTTCTAGACTCAAGTGAGATGATAAGTCCATAAACAACTGAAATTTTAACATCTTTAACATTACTGCTTTACATTTGAAGAGTTGACTTCAATTCTTTGATGGAGTTCTCTTCTTCGTCGTCATCATCTTCATCCTTCTTAAAATCAGAACCCCAGTTCATATACGATGTGTTCATTAACTCTTGGGGAAAAGAAATCGGTAGAAAGTTGGTTTCTCATCTCCATTCTGTCCTTTTACAAGCTCAAGTCAAAACTTTGATTAAGGAGGAGAATCTGCAGGAGGGAATGGACCTGGATGAACACACGCGAGAAATAGCAGCCTCTAAGATTGCAATAATCGTTTTCTCTAAATCATACACTGAATCTACCTACTGTCTTCTTCAGCTTGAAAAAATCATTGAATGCTACGAAACTTTTGGGCAAATAGTTCTGCCCATATTTTACGAGATTGGCCCATTGGACGTACGCGATCAGAAGGATGATTTGGGAAAAGCGTTGAAAGAAGCTGCACACAAAAGCTATTCAGGAGAGCAACTGGAGCATGCATTATCCAGGTGGAGCCGTGCACTCACCACAGCTGCAGGTATCAGTGGTTGGGATGTCAGAAATTTCAGGTAAACTGATAAATCCTTCGTACTTTCTTCTGTTTGAGACTGAATGAAGCATATGCTAAGGTTGTGATTTATTTTTCGTGATACATTACCCTTCATCTTCAAGGCATGATGCTGAACTTGTGGAGCGAATTGTTAGCCGCGTTCGTGAATTGCTGGACTTATAAAGACTTGTCCATTACCCAATTTCCTGTTGGATTAGAGTCGCACGTGGAAAAGGTGATTGGATATATTGAAAATCATTCCTCCAAAGTGTGTATGATAGGGATATGGGGAATGGGAGGATCAGGTAAAACTACCATAGCTAAAGCCATCTATAATCGAATTTATCGTCCATTCATTGGTAAGAGTCTTACTCAAAGTATTAGAGAATTTTGGGATCCTAAAACAAGGCCTATTGATTTGCAAGAAAGTCTTCTCTGTGATGTCCTAAAACCCAAGCCCGACATGAAATTCTTTGGGATTGGAAGAACTAGGATCAAGGATAAACTTTCTCGAAAAAAGTTGCTGATTGTGCTTGATGATATGAATGAGTTTGACTACTTAGAAAACGTATGCGGGAATCGTGAATGGTTCGGTCAAGGAACTGTGATAATCATTACAACTAGAGATGTTAATGTACTGAACCTACTCAAAGTTGATTATGTTTATAAAATGGATCATATGAACGAAAATGAGTCCCTTGAGCTTTTTAGTTGGCATGCCTTTGGAGAAGCAAAACCAAGAAAAGACTTTAATGAACTTGCAAGACACACAGTTGCTTATTGTGGAGGACTACCACAAGCTCTTACTATCCTTGGTTCCTTTTTATGTGATAAGACAATGAAAGAGTGGGAAAGTGCATCGTCAAAACTAAAAAGAATTCCCATGGATCAAGTTCAAAACATATTGAAAATAATATTTGACGGTTTACGCAATCACATGGAAAAGGATGTATTTCTTGATATATGTTTTTCCTTTTCGTCAGAGAGAGGCTATGTCACAGATACTAAATGACTGTGGACTACATGCTGATATTGGAACAGTTCTCATAGAACGTGGTTTTATAAAAGTTGAAAGGAACAACAAACTTGAAATGTATCCTTTGTTACGAGACATGGGAAGATAAATTATTCGTCAAAGTTGGTCAAAGGGAGTCGATTATTGTTTCAGGATCATATAAAAGATGCACTGAAAGAGAATACTGTAAGAACATTCTTTATAAGATTTTTAAATTGAAAGTGTTTTATTTTTTAAAGTGCAATGGATGTCTTGGTTTTCTGTTATGCTCAGCGTTAAGTATTTGACAAAGAAACACTTTGAAATCCAAAGTGGACTTTGACTGGATACACTTTTGACAAACATAATTTCAAATAAATATATGGATAAGGGCAACATGAGAGGAAGTACATCATTTTGGTCAGTTCTATTTAATAAACTTTTAAATGTTAGTTTGTGGGTTTTAAAATTAGAAGTTACTAAAAAAATAAAAGAATGAGAGTTTTGATAGATGAAAGGTCAAAAGTTGTGAGTGAGATTTTATTATGTTATTAGTGGGGTTTTAAGACCATAATGAGATTTTATTATTTTCTCTTCTAGAAGAGCTTTCTAAAGCCTATAAATAGGATGTACTCTCAGTTGTAAGATGAACCACAAAAAAGAAATACAATAGAGACAAGAAGAAGAGTGTCTCTTTAGAGAAAACAGAGTGTGAGTGTTAACTTTAGCATTTGGTTGTTTTTACAATTTGGTATATCTAGAGCCAATGGAAAATGTGACAGGTCAAATATCGCTACCACGATTAATGAAGGCGACCAAATATGATAACTGGATAATGCAAATGAAAGCGCTTCTATGTTCTCAAGATGCATGGGAGGTGGTTGAAGAAGATTTCCAAGAACCAACAGATACGACGGCTCAAACCAAGGCGTTGAAAGAGACACGATCAAAGGATAAAGCGACACTATACATGTTGTTTTGAGCGCTTGATGAGTCGGGCTTTGAGAAGATTGTCAATGCAACTACTTCAAAAGAAGTGTGGGACATCTTAAAAAAGGTTTTCAAAGGAGCCGAGCAAGTTAAGCAAGTGTGTCTACAAACTCTTCGTGGCTAGTTGGAGAGCATCAATATGGTGGAGTCAGAAATTGTATCTGACTACATCACGCGTGTACAAATTGTGGGGAATCAACTCAATCGAAACGGTGAAAAGTTGACCGATGCACGAGTTGTGGAGAAGATTTTGAGAACATTAATCGACAATTTTGAGAGTATTGTGTGCACAATAGAATAGTCAACTGACTTAACGACGCTCACAAATGTCACAAATATGGTCACTATGCGAAGGATTGCAACTGCGACAAATGTTATAATTGTGGTAAAGTGGGGCATTTTGCAAAATATTATCGAGCCGATATAAAGATAGAAGAGACAACCAACCTAGCCTTGGAAGACAAAACGAATGAAGGTGTTCTCTTGATGGCTCAAAATGAAGTCAACATTAATAGTGACACTCTGTGGTACCTTGACCTGGGAGCAAGCAACCATATGTGCGGTCACGGGTACCTATTCAAAGATATACAAAGGATTGAAGATGGTCATGTGTCGTTTGGAGATGCATCAAAGGTGGAGGTCAAAAGTTGAGGGACGGTTTGCTACTTACAAAATGATGGCTTAATTGGGTCACTCTGATATAACCCAAATAGTAAAAAAGATGACCAAGGACACAAGAGACAATTCACATTGTGAGCAGTCATCTCAGCAATCAAGTCAAGGCTTCACCAAATATTAGATGAACCTTGCTAAAAGAAAAACTTTGCATAGACCAGAACATCAATTGTTCCTTCTTCTGGTCTTCTTAAAGGACAACACACATGTTTGTAAATAAATTGGGCACACTTTGGAGGCCCAATAGCAAAATAGGCTAGAGTAGGTTCACATAGCATAAAATGGAGTGTACTTGGCGAAATGAACTTGTACCTAGAATTAGGGCTTTTAACCTATCTTCTAGAAGCTATGTCTAAAGGTGTGGTTTTGACCATGGTCAACACCCTAGGCAGCTCCTCTCCCTTGCCTTTTCTACCCTTAACCCATCTTGCCCACCAAGGCACCACATCCGTAAATAGGGTGTCTTTCCTCATGTATTTTGACATAGAATTTGAATAGTAAAGAAAATCTGTTTGAGTGATTAGTGAGCTTTGTCTCCTAAATATTTTGGTTCTTATCTTGAATGTGTGAGCATTTCAAGTGGCAGATCTTCCTCACTTATCTTGGAGTTCCCACACCTCCAAGTGGCGTGTTCATTCATTCCCTTCACCATAAGCTTTCCTATCCTTAAAATATGAAACTATAGAATATTCAACATTTTTTTCTTAAAAAAACTCCTTATCAAATAACCAAATCAAAATATTACATAACTTATTACCCATCAATGCACAATTTTGGATCAAATTAAACTATACTTAAATAATTAATTAAATATTACTATTTACGTAAACTAGTATCATATATGTTAAAAAAACTTATTTAATCCATGTATGGAATTAAAATAATAACTTACAAAGAATTCGGGTTAAGTTGACACGACTTTAATTTAAAACTAATTACAAATAAGTCATGTTAGGGTGACACAATTTTAATGTAATCAATTTCGGTGTAAACTGAAGTCGTAACACCTAAACGTGACTTTAATTAATTTAAAAAAAAATAAAAAATTCGTAATTAAAGTAGAATGTCATCGTAGCATAACTTCATCTTTAGAACTAAAGTCACATCACCTTAACACAGCATCTCTTAAACATGACATTGCATGACTTTTTCACATCTTAAACATACATTGCATGACTTTTTCGCGGACACGATTTATCCTACGTCGTATTTTTTTTAAAACCAAGCCTATTTTAATAAAATAACGAGGCAACATTACTCAACTTTAATATAAAAACCTTAAAATGGGTAGCAGTCTGTTAGCTAACAGAAGTAGTTTTTCACGTAATGAAATCAATGATAAACTCCTTGTCACCGCGTTACAAGAAACCTAAACAAAAAAATGTATGAAAAAATGACCTAACAAACGAAGATAAACCTTCTAATAAAAAATTAATGTCTTCTGGAAATATATTTTTACTTGAGCTAAGCACTTTAATCAATAAAAGATATTTATGGAATTTAATGTAGAGTGAACGTGGGTGGGTCGTACGGCACTTCAAGACTACATATAAAAAATATTAATCTTTGCAGCACTAACCTGTTTTTTTTTTTAATATAATTCTCTTTTCTCCAACTCTTTTTTATTCTTAAAACAAAAGTTAAGTGTTTTATGGTACTTGAACTTTGTTTTCATCAACACTTTTTGTTTTATTTTAGCTTATAATTTGTTATGTAAATTTTGATACAAAATATTTATATAGGTGTCAGACTAAAAACTCTTATATAGGTTTTTTTATCATGAAATTTCTTTATTTTAGAATCGAGATGAGATGATAAGTCCATAAACAACTGTAATTTTAACATCTTTAACATTGTTGCTTTACCTTTGAAGAGTTTACTTCAATTCCTTTGATGCAGATCTCTTCTTCGTCTTCATCATCTTCATCCTTCTTAAAATCAGAACCCCAGTTCAGATACGATGTGTTCATCAACTTTTGGGGAGCAGACATCGGTAGAAAGTTGGTTTCTCATCTCCATTCTGTCCTTTTACAAGCTCAAGTCAAAACTTTGATTAAGGAGGAGAATCTGCAGGAGGGAATGGAGCTGGAAGAACACATGCGAGCAATAGCAGCCACTAAGATTGCAATAATCGTTTTCTCCAAATCATACACTGAATCTACCTGCTGTCTTTTTCAGCTTGAAAAAATCATTGAATGCTTCGAAACATTTGGTCAAATAATTCTTCCCATATTTTACGAGGTTGACCCATTGAATTTAAGTTATCAGGTTGATTTCGGTTTCGGAAATGCGTGTGAAGAATTAATTGACCACAAAAGCTATCCATTAATGTTCAGGTGGAGACGTGCACTCAACACAGCGGCAGGTATCAGTGGTTTGGATGTCAGAGATTTCAGGTAAACAAAAGAATTCTTGGTACTTTTTTCTGTTTGAGACTGAATGAAGCATATGTTAAGAATGTGATTTACTTTTGGTAACCCTTCATTTTCAAGGCATGATGCTGAACTTGTGGAGAAAGTTGTTTTCCGCGTTTTTGAATTGCTGGACTATAAAGACTTCTCTATTACCCAATTTCCTGTTGGATTAGAGTGGCACGTGGAAAAGGTGATTGGATGTATTGAAAATCATTCCACCAAAGTGTGTATGATAGGGATATGGGGAATGGGAGGGTCAGGTAAAACTACCTTAGCCAAAGCCATCTATAATCGAATTTATCCTCCATTCATTGGTAAGAGTTTTATGGAAAATATTAGAGAAGTTTGGGATCCAGCAGGGCATGTTGATTTGCAGACCATGCAACTCAAGGTCGAGGTGGGAAGCGTTGGGATGGGAAAAACTAGCTCGAGAATGGACTTTCTAGAAAAAGGGTGCTGATTGTGCTTGATGATGTGAATAAGTTTGACCAATTAGAAAAACTAAGCTGGAATCGTGATTGGTTCGGTCAAGGAACTGTGATAATCATTACAACTAGAGATGTTCATCTACTGAACCGACTCAAAGTTGATTATGTTTATAAAATGGATGTTATGAATGAAAATGAGTCCCTTGAGCTTTTTAGTTGGCATGCCTTTAGAAAAGCAAAACCAAGAGAAGATTTTAATGAACTTGCAAGAAACATGGTTGCTTATTGTAGAGGACTACCACTAGCTCTTGAGGTTCTTGGTTCCTTTTTATGTGATAAGACAATGGAAGAGTGGGAAAGTGTATTGCCAAAAGCAAAAGTAATTCCCATTCATCAAATTCAAGAGAAATTGAGAAAAAGTTATGACGGTTTAAGCAATATGGAAAAGGACATATTTCTTGATGTATGTTGTTACTTTGTTGGTAAAGACCGAGGTTATGTCACAGATATATTAAATGGATGTGAACTACATGCTGATATTGGAATAACAGTTCTCATAGAACGTGGTCTTATAAAAGTTGAAAGGAACAACAAACTTGAAATGCATCCTTTGTTTCGAGACATGGGAAGAGAAATTATTCGTCAGAGTTGGCCAAACGAACCCGGGAAAAGGAGTCGATTGTGGTTTCAGGATGATGTACAACATGTACTGAAAAAGATGACTGTAAGAACATTCTTTATATTATTTTGAAACTTATTTTCAAAGTGTTTTCATTTCCAAGTTGAATGCATGTGTTGTTACCTTGCGAGACTCAGCATTCAGTTTCAATGATCAAAAGAAATTGAGAGATTTCTCAATTGTATCTCTATGCTATATTCATCACAGGGGACAGAAGCTACCCAGGGATTGTCCCTGAAACTGCATTCGACAAGCACAGATTGTTTCAAAGCTCGTGCTTTCAAGAAAATGAAGAGATTAAGACTGCTACAACTGGATCATGTAAAACTTACTGGAGATTATGGGTACCTTTCTAAACAATTGAGATGGATTTGTTGGCAAGGGTTTCCTTCCAAGTACATACCAAATAACTTTCATATGGAAAATGTAATTGCAATTGATTTAAAACATAGTCATCTTCAACTCGTCTGGAAACAACCCCAGGTATTTATTACATGCTTTTATTCTTTTAAAACTCACAGGTTAAATAAAATAGATATAGTATAATTGGTTCAGGTTATAACTATTGCATCCTTCTATTTTCTTCTCTAATCTTTTCCAAAATTACTATCTTTGTAGGTTTTAAAGTGGCTAAAATTCCTTAATCTTAGTCACTCCAAGTTTTTGAGAGAAACACCTGACTTTTCAGGACTACCAAGTCTTGAAAAGCTCATTCT
>Ga0123341_1004309_pt1 | contig 12468 bp, 14 predicted proteins | sample Turbeapinknodule_FD_89959 | JGI IMG/M metagenome (GOLD analysis project Ga0123341, IMG submission 89959) | Root nodule microbial communities of legume samples collected from Mexico - Turtle bean Mexico pink nodule | ecosystem: Host-associated > Plants > Roots > Nodule | place: Mexico: Nepantla... | reverse complement strand
TCGCAGGTACCCTCCCCCGCCCGACCGAAGGAGACACCAAGAAGGAGCGACCGACCGAAAGAGAAGAAGACCGACACATCAGCAACTACACTACATCAACCGACCGTGCCTGGGCCCCATCTCCCCACTCAGGTACAAAGATAAAACATATAAATAATAGAAAATATTTCTTAAATTTTAAAATAAAAATTGAATTGAATGATGGTACATTTTGAATTTGGTTTGAAACATGTATCGGTCGGTACCGAAGGACCTAGTTTTGGTTTTGGTGACCAATTGAATAAAAAGGAATACCTCTAAGTCAGGTAATAAATGACGGTATTGAGTTACAATAACATTTAATATTTTGAAATGTGCGGGAAATATCTCGACAAATTCGTTAAAGGATGGTACAAATACTCTAGTATACCAATATATCTTCTTATAAATAAAGGATAGTGTTATAAATCAGTTAGCAATTGATATTTGATTGATTCATCCCATCACAACAAGGGCCTGTAACTAAACACTTTAAATAAACTCTTTACAGAGGTGTAAGATACGCATTAATCAACTTAACAATATACATTCTTTACATAGAGTACTTACTTGAGCGTTGGAGTGCCTTTTTTAGGTCTACCCCGATCGAGCACCATTAATAAGAGGAGGAGACCTAAAGGAAGGAGAAAAAAGACTACCGACACATCAACAATTGTACAACCAGATCCAGGTACTATCTAGGACCTTATTTGTCTATACAGGTACAATTGTCGCCCACCGTACGACTGAGATAGTAGTCAATTTCAACATCAAGCCCAGATTAGCAACGATGGTGTCAACAAGGAACAATACCAACAATGATCAAGTCGCAGACGAGCAGATCACACTAATCTAAACCCTCCAAGCTCAAATGGAGGAGATACGACTAAAAGGCATTGAAGATCAACAACGGAATGAAGAGGATTGACATCAGAATGAAGAGGAGGTACGCCTTCTTAAGGAGCAGAATAATCACTTCAAACAACAACTTGATGGGACCGAATGAGAAAAGCAATCTCGAACATAGACTCATCAGAGTTCCAGGCATACCACTCAGTATGCAACGAGTCGACCGCATCATACGTCATCTATGGCCCTCCTTAACGTAAAGCAGGAAAAGGGGGAATCCCTACAGGCATTCATGGAAAGTTTACGCAAGGTTTGCTTGAGCATCCGAAGTCTCATGCCCAAAATAGTCATGCATCACTTGGTTTCGGCAATCCGATTAGGTCGGTTCACCGAAAGTTTGATCAGGAGGCTCGCTAAGGATCTTGACGAATTGAGGAATCAAACAACCAAATTCATGCAGATAGAGAAATTGACCGATTATCATATAAGCACCCGATTAGAGAATGGGGGACATAAGGGAAGGGAGAAAGATGGAGGAAACCAACCCATCTCTGGTCGGTCGAGTAGGAATAGAGATCGAAGGCCTCAGTTTTTTAATTACACCCCATTAAATGTTTCACGGGGTAAAATTCTTAAAAAAACACTACAAGATTATCTAATCTCGGTACCAAAGCAGTCGCATTAGCAAAGGATTGTTGACATGACTAAACAATGCCAATACCACTACAACTTCGACCATTCGACCAAATCATGTTAGGTGTTGAGGGATAGAATAAAAGAACTCATTCAAGCTGACCATCTGCACAAGTTTGTACGGACCGATACTAAGTCATACTGATCCCCACAAAGGGAGAGGAACCTACCAAGGAATCGAGAAGGGCAATATGATCGACGTGGACGGAAGGGCTCACGACGCTTTGACGATAACTCCCACCCGGCTAAACACAAATGAAGAAGTGAAAGTCCAGTGTGAAAGACTCGGCCACAAAGCAAGAGGCCGCATAAACAGGCAAAACACGACGTTCGGGAGGTCATTAACACCATAGCCCTCTCTAGAAGGTTGAGGCCTAAAACATATACCAGCACAAGTAAACACGATCGCTAGGGGATTTGCTGGAGGTGGATGTTCAAGTTCCGCTTGGAAATAGCATCTTCGGGCTATTACGTCAGTTCATTCAGTATCTATCAGGAATCGATCGAGGATACCGTCAATCACCTTCACAGATGACGACTTCACTATTATCGACCCATCCCAGGATGACCCTATGGTGATCACCGTGGAAATAGATAAATTCGTCATCACTGAGGTTCTAGTGGATCAGGGAAGCCCGATCGATATCCTATACTAGAAGACTTTCAAGAAAATGAGAATTTCAGACTCAGAAATCCAACCCTATGACAAACAAATTGTCAAATTACTTGGCGAGTGGTGGATACATGGGGTCTCATCAATCTGTACACCATATTTGGGGAAAAGTGGTATCTTTGCAAGACAATAAAAATCAGGTATCTTTTGCTAAATGCAAATAAATCGGCTACAGGCAATAGTATCCGCCCTGCATCTTGCAATGAAATTCCCATTGGCCGTCGGTGACATCGTAACGGTACATGTCGATCAGAAGACGGCTCGTGAATGCTATGTTGCAAGTTTAAAGATAGAACCGACCAGTCGACTATATAAAACCTCACCATGCTAACGGTCAATGGGAAGAAGAGGACGTTCTCCAAGGCATAGAGAGACCATTAGGGAACGAGCCTGAGACAGCAAAACCAAAGAGCATATGGTCATTTTTGTCGATCTTGACCCTCGACTCGATGAAGCACGCATTGGGCCTAGCGAAGACCTTCGCTCTCTTTCCCTCCGATAGATGATCACATAACACATATCGAAACATCCTTAAAGTCGGACGACAAGGAATTGGTAAGTCAAACTTTGATTAATAACGCTGATTTGTTTGCTTGGACAACTACTGACATGCCCGGGATTGGCCCGGATATTATTACACACCGCCTTTCCATTTACAAAGAAACCAAACTAGTAGCCTAGAAAAAATGAAAGATGGGTGAAGAAAAGCGTGAGGCTGTGGGACATGTAGTCGAGAAGTTGGTAACGTCCGACTTCATAAAAAAGGCACACTACACTACATGGTTGGCCAATGTGGTCATGGTCCAAAAACAAATGGTAAGTGGAGAATATGTACTGATTATACCAACCTAAAGAAAGCTTGTCCCAAAGATTCTTATCCCCAACCAAGAATTGATCGCCTCGTTGATGGAGCGACTGGTTGATAAGTGCCAAATTTAAGTAATATTTCATATTAAAATATAGACACTTATGAGTATTAATTGATAAAATAAGTAAAAAATGAAATTATACATTTTTACATATTTTATTATTTTAATTTAAATAAGAACAATTTATTCCTAAATTTGTGTTAATTTCAGGTTTCTATGGAAGAATGGAGATAATTGAACGAAAGGAAAATATACAAAGTTAAAAAGAGAAAGTAGGAACACATAAACACTCACCAAAGCTGGCCAAACTCACAAAAAGTCAAGATGCCGCAGTGGATCTTGCTCAAGAGAGCTCAATCTAGGAATGTTGGACCTTTTTACGTTTTACTCGCCCAATAGCGCCCAAACGAGAAGTCACTTAAGCCTAAGCAAAATAGGTTAAATAGAAGGGTTGAGGTAAACCCTAGTATGCAAGATTGAGAGGAAAAAACCATTGAGTGAATTGTAACCCAATTGGGAGAATAAGAGGTGTGAGAAACATTAGAGGAGGCATTCGTCAAGGAGAAATATCTTGGATCTTCTTTTCATGCTTTCCCTGCATGTAATAGTCATCATGTGTGGCTAATTCAACCCTTTGGGATTGGGAGTAATCTGTTCAAACTCTTATGTATTGAGGTGATATCTAAACATAATATTTTGTTCTTGATTGATGATTGGTATTATTGTTTTGCTTCTAAATGATTGGTTTACATAATCTAGAATCTTAAATTTGACTGAAAAGTATTTTTAGGGTTCTGACCTAAACGATAATACTTAACATATTTGAGTGTTAGGTATAGACTTGAAATGTTAATTGCTATAAATGTATAACCTTAATGAGAAGTTGTTTTTATAAATATGCGAGAAATCGATATTTAGGAAACATCTTAATAATTTTATATGCGAGAAATCAATATAAATGATTTTTATACGGGCATCAATATCAATCAAAGGACACAATATTGTCATGCTAATCAAAATACAAAAAAGTGAGAAAGATGAAACCCAATCCCTATTTTTCCAACTGAAACAACAAACTCTTTGACATGTTTTCTTATTAACCATTGCCGTCATAACAACTTTCAACAAAATTTTATTATTTTGTTTTATATTTAGTGAATCTTTTACTTGATTATTCAACTGTTCTTTGTGGGTTCAATATTCGTCCTTAGGGACACATTATTGCTTCTGACAACGCGGTGCACTTGCCGTAAAAAGTCATCACCGATCACACCATCTAGAGTTTCTTAGATGTATATTCCGGATACAACCAAATTCAGATGCATCTAAGAGACAAAGAAAAGACAACATTCATGACTGACTGCAACAACTTCTATTATGAAGTCATGTCATTCGACCTAAAAAATGCAGGTGCCACCTACCAACGATTATTGGACTACATTTTCAAGGGGATGCTTGGCCGAAATGTTGAAGTCTACGTGGATGATATTGTCGTTAAGTTTGACTCATGCCAACAGCTTACAGGAAGTGTTTCAAGCCCTTCGCGACCACGACATGAGACTTAACCCCAACAAGTGCGCATTCAGAGTGTAAGGAGGAAAGTTCTTGGGTTTTATGCTCACTCATCGTGGCATATAAGCAATCCTCGAGAAATGTCAGGCGATCATCGAGATGCGCAACCTCAAGAATGTCAAGGAAATTCAAAGACTGATCGGGTGGTTTACAACGCTCTTCAGGTTCGTTCCAAAACTAGTGGAAAAAACCAAGCCTATTGTGCACCTACCCACTCTGTGCCACTCTTAACCAAGAATAATGGCTATATAAAGCAATGCAATTAGGTGTTGTTTTCACACAAACAACCTGTTGTTTTTTCCTCTCCTTCGTTGTAAACTTTTCTACAATGTGTCAAAGATACTCTTTGGTTTGAGCTATGGCTGGAACTCCTCCATCTACTAAAAGGATGAAGTCCAAGGCTGTTAGAAGTGGTGGAAAGCTTGAAGGGTGGTTCTCAGGAGATGAATAACTCATAAACAAATATCTACATGAAACTAGTAGGAAAAGTGTGAATACACCAAAGCTTGTGTCCTTCACATGGATGAAGCAGCAAAATCTATTCATAGTGAAAAGCCTCCTCAAGGAGCAAAGATTGAAGAGATTTCTTGAGCTAACTAGAAACACATATCTAGATTTAGTAAAGGTATTCTACACTAACCTCGAGTTTGATGGTAACTCACTTGTTTCTCATGTGAAAGGTGTATACATGGAGATTACAAATGTTGTGTGGTCTGCTGTGACCGGATTAAAGTACTCTAGGCTAAGGATCAACAGAGGAAACCTAGGAATTGTTGAAGAATTCAACAAAATGTAGTTCTACAAAGGTTTTCTCAAGAATCCTCTCTCCAAAGTGAAAAACTTTTCAGTAAAGTTAAAGCTTGAAGAAAGGTTTATAGCCTTCATAGTGTCATGTATCATCACACCAAGGGGGAGCAATCACTCCACTCTCTCTGAGGAAGATATCATTTTGATCTATTGCATCATGAATAAAGTGAAAATCAATTGGATTCACACCATCAAAGAGCATATGCAAAAGTCCATGAGGTTATGTGATTTCCACTATCCCTATGCTATTTTAATCTCTAAGTTTCTTCATTATTTTGAAGTGGATATAGAAGGGGAGCTAGCTGAAGTAATCAAGCCCTCTAGTGAGATTAATAGTGGATCCCTAAGTAAAATGGGATTTACTAAAATTGGTGGAAGATGGGTGAGCAAGGATCATGATCAAGCTGGCCCAAGTGGAACAAATGAGGGAGATGAATCTGAAGATGCAGCAACACAAGATGGACCTACTACTGAGGATCAAGAGGCTGATCATAATGATGCTTACATGGGAGAAAGGATGACCACAATGTCACCTTTTGAAAGATTGATGATGAACCGCATGGACACCTTTGCTGAGAATCAAGATTCAATAATATGGAGTCACGTTTCTCAACTCTGGATGAACAAATTGAAGAAGTTTAGAATCAGATTATGGAACTCCAATTTGAAAGGAAGGGCAATCCTTCTTTTTAGTTTATTGCTTTAATATGCGGGTTTATTTTTTTTCCTTCATGCTGTTTTTAATCCTTTCTCTTGTTTATTTGAGAAGACAAATAGGGGGAGAGATATGTTGGGATTTGTAAGGATTTGTAATGTTCTTTTGTGTGCCTGCTTTTGAACATTGCTTAATCACTGAAATTTTAAAACTGTTAAAAACTCTTATACAAAATTTCAACCGGTTATTCCTGCGAAATAACCTATCTATTTTTGCACCTTGTATGTTTGTTGGTTTCACATCTGATTTGGCTGATGTTCCTTATAGAAATCACCTAGTGAGGACTGGTTTCTGGTGCTTATTTGATTGGAATAGATTACCCTGTGTTTGTATGTTTGCTCATGAATGCAAGTTGAACAAATTCTAAACAAAGAACATTCGTAAAAGCATCCCAAGGATTTGTCTCCATCAAATAGGGGGAGATTGTTGAACATAAGAGCTTTGATGTGTCAAATCCATATGAAGCTTGAAGTTGTGCTGCTTTTGGTTTGGGTTTAGATTAGATTGTTTAGAATCTTTGTAAAAGATCAGTTCTTAATCCTTGCACAAAGCTTGACCAATCACTTTTAAAGAAACAAAGTGTTTTTCCATGCAAAGGGAAAACAACCGATTGAATTATCGATATAATCGGTTGTTTGTCACTTAGCTGGCTTAAAGGTTTTGAAATTGTTTTTTGAATTGGCTATGCAACTTCCTGATCCATTCAACCGGTTAAATCGTGGTTTCAACCAGTTAAATGTGTGTTTTCATAACAATTTTTTGAAAACCTGTTTTAACTGTTTTAGCTGATTAAAACTGCCTTAAACAACTAGATTTCAAGTGCTATAAATAAAGCCCTTCTTTCAAAGCAAAAAACAACAAAAAAATACAACAAGTTTTGATACAAATTTGAGATCAAAGAGAGATATTAGTCTTTTGAAAGAAGTTTTTCAAAGTTGCAAGATTACTGTTTAAGCTTTGCTCTGGTAATAAGATATGATCATAGGGCTTCCTGTTTTGTGCAAATTCAGGTGTTTTCTATTCTTGTCTAGATACTTGTAATAGTACTTCCTTTATCTGTAATTGTGTTTGAAATCCTGTAAAGACAGCGAGTGTTCTGTCTTGAAGTGTTTGGTGTTGCAAAGAGGGTGAGTGGATCTTGTAGGCTTTCAAGGTCACCTCTTCATGGTGTGGTGTTGTAATTTGGATTTGATTACTAGTGGAACTCAAAGGTTGTTCTGAGAACTGGATGTAGCTCAAGAGTGAGTGAACCAATATAAACCTTGTTGTGTAAATCTCTCTATCTCTATCACCTAACAACTGTTTGATTTTATTCTATTTCTGTTGCTGATATAAACAACCGGTTAAATCGTGATTTTAACCGATTAAAATTTTGAAAACAATTTCTGTATCATTTATTTTATTGCTTTCCTTAATTTCTTATCTGTGTTTGTTTGATAAAGGTTCATTCTTAATCAAATCTTTGCGAAAATCTTTCATAAACAACTCACCCCCCTCTTGTTTAAGCCATCAATTCTTACAAAAATGGTTTGGAAAAGTTTTGTCTTTGCCTTTGTTGTCAAACAAATTTTAACAGGTTGAAATTTCGAAACAACAGGTTGTTTGACACTTAGTGGATTTTAAAATGATTTGGAAAAACTTTGTCTTTGCCTTTGCTGTCAAACAAATTTCAACAAGTTAAAATTTCGAACCAACAGGGTTTTTGAAACTTAGTGGATTTTAATGCTGTCAAATAAAAATCATCCGATTGTTTTGCTGAAAACCTTAACCAAATTCTGTTAAGTGGTTTTTCTATTTTAAATGATTCCAACAACTTTTGGGCTTTTGTTGTAACTGTTTTAACCATTTGATTGAAAGATAAAAATGTGGTTTTACGCTCCTATGCATTAACTAAGTAAGAGAGATGAATCAAAAATAGTTTTCAAGTTTTCAAAGAGCTTTTGGATAATCTTAAATGTGGAATAGGATTGGGTCTTGTATTCTGAACTTTGATCTTGTGATTTACCTAGGTGTATTCTATTCCCTTCCTTCTTAATAATTGTATTTTTGTACTGGTGTTGCCAAGAAGTGTTGTGTGTTCTTGAGGGGATCAAGATCAACATTCTTGGAGTAGTGTGGTGTTTGCCAAGGAGATGTGTGTGTTCTTGAGTGGTTCAAGATCATCACCCTTGGTGTGTGTGAAATCCTGTAAAGTCAGAGGGTGTTCTGACTAGAGGTGTGTGTTTGGCAAAAAGGGTGAGTGTGTCTTGTGGTTTCAAGATCACCTATTTGTGGTTGTGTTGTTGTAATCAATGATTGATTACATAGTAAATTCTCAGTGGTTTTTGAAGACTGGATGTAGCCCAGGTGTTAAGTGAACCAGTATAAAATTTTTGTGTGAATCTCTCTACCCTTACACTCTTTAAATTGATTTAAATTTTCTTTTACAAACTGCTGATAAAAACAACCGATAGTTTCGTAAAAACAACCGGTTGATTTTCTGCATCAAGCTTAAAACCAGTTTTGTATTTGGCTGGACAGATTTTCCATTGATTAATTATTCATAGCCTTTCACTCAACCTTCAATACTGGCAAAAATCATTCAAAAAGAATTCACCCCTCTCTTGTTTTAGCCTTTTAATTCTAACAAAGTTCTCCATCCCAATTAACTAAAAACTACTTAGTTTTCTTATGGTTGCCTGCCTTCTTAATTGTTTGAGATAACTCGCCGACTCAAGATCTACGTGCGACATGATGGCTGTAAAACACAAACGAATTAAGCACCTCATCAAAGTGGTGAATACAACCGTTTACAAGAAGTTCACTTACCAGTAAAGTTCATCCACCTCTTGACGTCTCGTACAAAGTTACCAACTCCTGAGTAGGTAACTTCTTCACACTCTTCTTCACATTTTTCTTCACACTCTTCTTCACGATTTTCTTCACACTCTTCTTCAAATTCTTCTTCCAATTTTTATTCACATTCTCTTTTCACACTCTTGTTCAGATTCTTCTTCACATTTTTCTTCACATTTCTCTTCACATTCTTCTTCACATTCTTCTTCACAATCTTCTTCACATTCTTCTTCACATTTTTCTAAACATTCTTTTTCACACTCTTATTCACATTCTTCTTCACATTTTTCTTCACATTTATATTCACATTCTTCATTACATTGTTCTTCACACCCTTCTTCACATTCTTCTTCACATTTTTCTTCACATTCTTTTTCACACTCTTATTCACATTTTTCTTCACATTCGTTTTCAGACTCTTTAACACATTCTTCATCATATTCTTCTTCACACTATTCTTCACATTCTTCTTCACATTCCTTTTCAAATTCGTCTTCACATTCTTCTACACATTCTTCTTTACAATTCTCTTCACATTATTCTTCACATTCTTCTTCACCCTCTTCTTTAAACTTTTCTTCACATTTTTCTGCACACTCTTCTTCACATTTGTCTTCACATTCTTTTTCACATTCTTCTCCACACTCTTCTTCACATTCTTCATCACATTTTTCTTCACACTCGTCTTCACATTCTTCTTCACATTCTTCTTCACACTCATTTTCACATTCTTTTTTACATTCCTCTTGACACTCCTCTTCACATTCTTCTTCACACTCTTCTTTACACTCTTCTTCACATTATTCTTCACACTCTTATTCACATTCTTCTTCACATTCTTCATCACCTTCTTCTTTATATTCTTTTTCACATTTTTCTTCACATTTCTCTTCACATTCTTCTTCACATTCTTTTTCACACTCTTCTTTACATTATTTTCACATTCCTCTTCACACTCTTCTACTCGTTCTTCTTCACATTCTTCATCACAATCTTCTTCACACTCTTCTTCACATTCTTCCTCACATTTTTCTTCACATTTCTATTCACATTCTTGTTCACATTCTTGTTCACACTCTTCTTCACACTCTTCTTTAAAGTCTTCTTCACATCTTCTTCACATTCTTTTTCACACTCTTATTCATATTTTTCTTCACATTTTTCTTCACAATTTATGTTCACATTCTTGTTCACATCCCTAATCAAGTTTAAAATTAAAACACACATCCCTAATCAGTTTTGCATCCAACACTTTTCTTCACATTTATATTCACATTCTTTTTCACACGCTTCTTCACATTTTTCTTCACATTCTTCTTCACAATTTTATTTATTTTATTTTTCACACTCTTCTTCACATTTTTCTTCACATTCGTTTTCATAATCTTCTTCACATTCTTCTTCACACTATTCTTCACATTCTTCTTAACATTCCTTTTCACATTCGTCTTCACATTTTTCTTTACATTTTTCTTCACATTTTTCTTTACATTTTTCTTTACATTCTTTTCCACACTCTTCTTCACATTCTTGCTCACATTTTTCTTTACATTTCTATTCACATTCTTGTTCACACTCTTCTTCAAAGTCTTCTTCACATTCTTCTTCACAATTTTTCTTCACATTCTTTTTCACACTCTTATTCATAATTTTCTTCACATTTATATTCACATTCTTCTTCACATCCCTAATCAAGTTTAAAATTAAAACACACATCCCTAATCAGTTTTGCTTTCAGCACTTGATTAGGTGATGGAGCACCACTTCCATAATCTGATGTCTGATATAAATAATTTTAATTTAATGAATTTGTATGTTTATAATTATAAAATAAAAGACACCAATAAATATTTAAATATATTAATACCTCATTGGTGGATGCATGAACTAAATTAGCTGCCACTGCAACAAAATGTTCTGGAACATCTTTTCTTGAAGCAATATATGCAAGCAAAGTGTTCATTTGATTTTTCACAGTTGCAAGGTTTTTTTCCATTTGAGTTACCTTGTCTTCCACATTTGACGAAGTTGAACTAGAGGAAGCACGGTTCATACCACTTAGCCTTGTTGTGGATCCTTTGAAAGCAAGGCTGGGACAAGCTCCATATGATAGCCCTCTAACTCGACCCGAATGCTCCTTACCAAATATGACACCAATTAGATCTTCTGGAGATATATCTGAACCACCTTTTGGATTTGTCAACATTAGTTCATCATTTTTTCCTGGATAAAATTGAAAATAATCAAAAGAACAACATATACTTGTTAGAATATATTATGCAAGTAGTCTAGTATATCATCATGATCAATACATCATCATCAAAGCAGTCCAATATATCATCATGATCAATACATCATCATCAAAGCAGTCCAATATATTTCTGTGATCAATACATCATCATCAAAGCAGTCCAATATATCATCATGATCAATACATCATCATTAAAGCAGTCCAATATATCATCATGATCAATACATCGTCATCAAAGCAGTCCAGTATATCATCATCATCAAAGTAGTCCAATATATCATCATGATCAATACATCATCATCAAAGCAGTCCAATATATTTCTGTAATCAATACATCATCATCAAAGCAGTCCAATATATCATCATGATCAATACATCATCATCAAAGCAATCCAATATATTTCTATGATCAATATATCATCATCAAAGTAGTCCAATATATCATCTTGATCAACACATCATCATCAAAGCAGTCCAGTATATCATGCTGATCAATACATCATCATCAAAGCAGTCAAATATATCATCATTATCAATACATCATCATCAAAGCAGTCCAAACACTTACCCCAATTTCCAGCGCCTCATCATTCACATATGTGCCATTTTTCCTCTTATGTGTGATCTTCCACATTTAAGCTCGTCCAATATTTTTACCAGTCTTAATTTTCTATATGTGCAACAATAATAATATAAGTATAATGTGGTGGAAATTGTAATATATTAAATAGAGAGCACAATATAAGCAAACAAATACCAAATTATATCTTCTTCTTGACAAACACATAGCACCACCAGTGTGCGAAATAATTTGTTTCTTCCTTATATCTCTATTTCTATTACACATGTTCTACAAAGTGAAAATGAAATCAGTTTTGTGTAAACTTAAAGTAAGCTTATTAATAATATAAAAAAACAGAGTTTACCATACCACTGTAGAAGGCCTCAAACGATAATCAACATAAACAACCCATTGTTCCATGTTTAATCCAGTTGGAACATTGTTGATCAAGAGTGATCAAGTGCTTTGGAGAATCCAAATCCTATGTGTTTGATGCAAGACTGGTGTTGTTGTTGTGTTTTGGGAGGGATCTGGGTAGAATAGAATGTGATTCACTCCTTTGTTGAATCTAAAACTGATGTGATTTAAAACCTTTTAGAAAATAAAGTGTTTTTCCAACTAAGT
>Ga0123341_1004308_pt1 | contig 12469 bp, 5 predicted proteins | sample Turbeapinknodule_FD_89959 | JGI IMG/M metagenome (GOLD analysis project Ga0123341, IMG submission 89959) | Root nodule microbial communities of legume samples collected from Mexico - Turtle bean Mexico pink nodule | ecosystem: Host-associated > Plants > Roots > Nodule | place: Mexico: Nepantla... | reverse complement strand
TCTAGAAAAAAGTTGCAGAATTATTTTTTTACCCGCGCCCCTTTTATTAAAATTTATTTTCGTCATTTTCAGGGATATTTTTGTCATTTCAGTGGATTTTTTTTTGCTTCCAGTTATGGGAGTGGGACCTATCAGAGTTGGGCTCAATGGTGTGGATTGGCCCATTGAGTAAAGTGGAATGAGAAACATTCGAACACACGTGGCAATTAAATTCCAATGATGAAACCAAAGGCGCCAAGTTTGTACCCGCGCTCTGAAATTTTGATTTTCATTGGATTCAGTTGAAACAAAATTAGTGTTATTTGTGGCATCACCTGCACTTCAAAATTCCCAATTATCCTCATGAACCATTCTTTCTCACACAACAAACCCCAAATCCCTTCTTCTTCTTCTTCTTCTTCTTCTTCAGTGTTACAATGAGAGAGACACGCGTGGATTCCTTCTACACCAAGCTTCGTCAATCTGCTTTATCTTCTTCTTCTTCGCCAGTTCTCATTTTCCCCTCAACCTCCGACGTCGATTCCCTCTGTGCTCTCAAAATCATCTTCCACATTCTCGAATCAGATTCCATCCAATACGCCTGCTACCCTGTCTCCTCCTTCCACGAGATCCACAAATACACTTCCTCTGCCTCAAACCACCACCCTCTCTCCGTCGTTTTGGTCAATTGGGGCAACCACCGGGACCTCCGCAAAGCGCTCAATCTCGGCCCCAACGCTCGCGTTTTCGTCGTTGACAGCCACCGCCCCATCCATCTCCGTAACCTTAGCGACCAAAACGACGCCGTTGTTGTCCTCTTCACCAAATACGACGAGCAGCAGTCTGATCTCGCCTACGACTTCGACCTCACCACGCTCGCCAACGCCGCCGCCGCTGATGGAGATGAATCCGAACCTGAATCTGAATCCGATTCCGAATCCGATGATGACGGCAACGGATCTAGGAAGAGGAGAAAGAAGAACGACGATGGCGAGGAGGATCCGATTAAACTATACCGGAAGCTGAAGAAGGACTATTACCGACTGGGGACTTTCCATGGGAAGCCGTCCGGGTGTTTGATGTACGAGCTCGCGGACTCTCTCAGGAAGAATACGAATGAGTTGCTCTGGTTGGCTTGCGTTTCGCTCACGGATCAGTTCGTGCACGAAAGGTTAAGTGATGAGAGGTACCTAGATGGGGTTATGGAGCTTGAGCAGCATATAAACAGTTCTGGTAATTTGGATGTGGTTACTTCGGTTACACTAAAGGATGGTACGAAGATTCGAGCACCGAATTCGTCGCGGATCACTTATGAGGAGCAGCCAAGGCTTATGTTGTTACAGGAGTGGAGCTTGTTTGACTCCATGATGTGCTCTTCTTACATTGCCACTAAGTTGAAGACGTGGAGTGAGAATGGGGTGAAGAAGTTGAACCTTCTGTTTGGGAGGATGGGGTTTGCTCTAACCGATTGCCATCAGAAGTTTCAGCACATGAATGTGGAGGTGAAGCGCAAGATGAAGGAGGAATTTGAGCGGTTTTTGCCTGAGTATGGACTCACTGATTTCTACTACAGAAGTTTCCAGAGGACTCTCAAGTACAGTTCTAAGGTCTCTGCCGCGGATGTGGTGTATGGTGTGACGGCGTTACTTGAGTCTTTTGTGAAATCGGATGGTTCTAGTGCTTCTAAGCAGTTTGGCGTGGCATATGATGCTCTCTCTTTGAATAATATTGACAACTTGAGAACTGGGATGCAACATGCTATTAAGATTCAGAGGGCCATTTTAAGGCAAGGGAGTGCTGCAATTACTAAGAATGGGTGTATAAGGAGTGGGAGGAGTTTCCGGTGGCTGAAGCTGGAGGATTCAAGTGATGCTAAGTTGTTAGGGTACCCACAGGCATTGACTAAGTTTTGTTATTTTCTTATGGATGCTTTGAGGGAGAAGGGGGCGACAATGAAGCCTTTGCTTTGTGCTTGTGTATCTCAAGAGCCTGGGAAGGTGCTGATTGTAGGGGTTTGTGGGAGGCCACGTTTGGCTGGGGCTCGTGGGAATGCATTTGGTATTGCATTTAGGACCGCTGCAGAGGAGATTGGATCTGAGTTCTTCCATGAGTTATTTGAATCATCGTGGATTGTTCTGGATGCTTCAGCGGTGAATTCCTTCATGGTTAGGTTGATTGAGAAGCTGTGATGCTTCTGAATTTCTTATTAGAATTTGTTCTTTGAGGAAGTGCTTTCTCTGACTGCTGTGCCTGGGACTGAGAGTAGTAATAAGTGAGGTGCAGTGGTTGATGTTGCACCAAGACATGACTCTTTTCTTAGTTAATTGTATTGTGATTTATAGCATATTCATTTGACTTTTCTTACCTGTTCCCCCAAATACTTTCATGTAACTAGTGTTCTATTCCAAATTAGATGTAACATTGCAATGTTAAATTGAAAGTACGAGATCAAATGAAGTTCGCATATCTATCTACTGCTACATTTTAAATTTGTGTGAAGTATTTCAGTGCCTTCTACCTGAAGTTCAACTTGTATAACGAGGTAAGTTAATACGGAAGTGTGAATAGCAGGAAGATTAAAGATTTAGTATGAGCATTAAAGATTTGAACTATGGTGTCACGAAAGAGGACAAAAACAGATATTTCTTGTTTTGAAGGTTTGAAGACAAAAATCCACATCCCCATATCTTATTTAAAGTGAAACCTTTGCTTTGAAGACTATTTTGTTACGATTCTTACAAACTATTATTCTGGCCCTAGGTAGATTTTAGGTCTCTTGCCTACAGTCTTTGATGATTTCCAAGTGGAAGGGTTTGATCACATGGAGCTGCCTGCAAGGCTGTCATACTTTTGTGGTCATATAATTTAGTCATTGGTTGCAGTTTAATTTGCTTTAATTTGTATTTCATTCCTAAGCACATTGACATTGATACTGTTGGACAAGCTCAAAGACTATTTGAGTTGATGATGAAGACTATAGTGAGGACTAAGAACTTGAAGCTGTCATCTAGGTTTGTCAATAATCCCAAGAATCAATGCTCTATTTTTGTCAGAATCTCCCAACCAAAATTCACGTAGTCTTGCTATTTTACCATTTCATTGAATTTTCTTACATTTTGCTCGTCTTGCTTTATTTAATGAACAATTTTTCGAATGCTTATATAACGTGTTATTTTTATCTGAATAGTAGGCTTGGCTTGATTCTCTGAATATTCCTTAAGGGAGGTCACCTGTATGACATTTGAGGAGACTCTTTAAAATTCCTGCTTCAGGTATGAAGCTAATGTCTCATACTATTATTTCATGTGCATATAATTTATTTTATAGTTATACTTGTGGATTGAGATAAATTGTATTACCTTTTTGAACTGCTATGTTTTTTGCATCAACTTATACAGGAGTATTTCACCAGATGTCATATGATTTCGTGAACCCTTTCATTACGTGCCTTCTCTAAGGGATCAACATGCGAAGATTTACTAGTGATATTAGATTGAGAAGCTGCAGTGCTTCTGAATTTCTGATTAGAATTGGTTCTTCAAGGAAGTGCCTTCTCTAACTGCCGTGCTCTGTGCCGGAGACCAAGATTACACAATAAGTGGTGTGCAGTGGTGAAGTTTCACCAAAATGTGACTCTTTTCTTATTCCTTTAAATTGTGATTCTTAGCATCTTCATTTGACTTTTCTTGTTTGTTCCCTCGAATATGTTAGCTTATACTTTCATGTAAACAAATGCTTTATTCCAATTTGATTAACGTTGAGTTGAAACCCTGGGAGATTTTCATGGATATATTTCACATTTCAAGTGCTAAATTTTCTAGTTTTTTACATTAGAACATTTTTCGTTTGGAGTCTTGCAATGACTTCTACCCCAAATTGAACTTGTTAACAAACTTTGACTTTGGTGGTTATAATGGGAGATAACGGACCTGCTGAAACTGGAGTTTGGTTTACTCATTGTCGTAGTATTTGTTTAGAGTCATGAGAGACAATTTATATAAATTGACATTTTGTTTTATGAATGTTTACTTGTTTAGGGAAGTTTGTGTTTTGGAAGAAAAGCAGGTGTTCCTAGTTGTCTAGAGGTTCTTTAGATTATATATTGTAATTACGTGTTCGTTATTTTCTTTATTTTAATTTGTAGATTTGCAACTATTCATTTAGTATGTTTTATGAATTTTATATATATTTATTTAGATATGTATTGTATGAGCTATTATGAGCTATACTTATTACATTTTATCCTCCTTTTTGTTACTGATTCGCGGAAGCAACTTACATTGTGTTAAATCCTAATTACAAGGGGTGAGGTGGCAAGGTATTTAAGTCAGTCTCTGCTGTGAAATTGTAAGGATAAACAAGCTTGATATTTTTACAGCATAAACACAAGCAGGTAAAGGTTACTATGTAAAGTTTTGTACCGACTATTCGGCTTCTTGTTAGTTCACATTTTGAGATAATTACTGTACAGTTGAAAGCAACACGTGTGGCCTGAGTTTGAGATCATCATTGAAGATGAAAGTGGAAATAGTAAAACATATGAGTATAATACCTAAGCTAATTCTTTGATCTCAAGGAACAGGGTTGATGACGTATTGAATCACTTTTGGGTAAGTTTCAGATATTATAGTTCTTTTTTTTAATGTATTATCTGTAAATCAAATTACCTGTGAACACATGGTGATGATGACAAAAGCAGATTTAGAGTGGCAGATTGTTTATTAATCTGAATGGAAGAAAATGTTTTCCAAATGGATCATCTTGCCTTGGGATATAAACTAATCAGGAAACCAATAGAATTATTCATTGCATGATGTATATCCCCGTATTTGAGAGATATCAACCTTTTTGTAATGTTGTATTGTGTTGATGTTATGCATAATCTAATGGCGATTAATGTTGATGCAGTGGTACGAAGTTGGAATTTGGATAATACATCTTAACTTCCTTCAAAGTCGCATCATACAAGGTACATTGCTTGATTTGATTGTGATGAGATAAAAAATAAATAAAACCGTGTATAACCTGGTTGATGTTATTGATTTATCAATATAGTGTTTGGTTACAGTTTTGTACTTTTGGTGAAAACAGATACTATAGGAATACAAATGCTAAGTCAATGTGGCTGGTAAAATTCAGCATGGTATGAGAACTTCGTAATTCATCCAAGGGGCATCTTGATTACGGGCTTATTTTTAATCAATGTTAGAAATTGGCTAGTGTATAGGTTGAGAATCTTGTTAATGAGAACCTTGAAAATAAGCCTTGATGGCCGCTTGAAAGGAAGTTTAAAAAATAAACTAGTTCAGTTATTAATTTGGGTCTAGGTAGATACAAAAATGTTAATCTCTACAAGTAAAAACATTTTATTTAAGTCCTTACGCATAACTTTCAACATTTTTTTTGTAGTTCTGCATTTTATATTTTTCTTTTTATTATTTACGCAAAGATTAAAAGTAGTATATATAAGAATTGATAGGACTTTTTATATCAACATACTATTAACTTGAATGGAACTTAACTCAAATTATTGGATTCAAGTTATATGTCGATGATACAGTTGAGTGAAAAGGTCTCACTAAAAACATTCAGTCGGATTTATCCATAAAAATTAATCATTAACAAAATTAATGATTTTAATATCAATGTCACGGTGAACTTTCTCCCAAAAAATAGAAAACTTTAACGTATATAGACTAAAAGTTTAAGTTTGTGACTATAAGAACAAATAAATAATTAAAAGAAAAATTTTACTCGTTATCATCGGAAATGAAGGAAATCTTGCAGACAAACCAAGACATATAGTCTAGTATTAAGAAAGGAGTAAAGAGGGATAGTAGGTGAGCATAAAGGCCAACAATTGACAATCTAAACATACCTTGAATTCATTTAAGAACCTGCATAACTTACAAAGACCAATAAATTTATATCAGCAAGTTTGTTATTGAATAGGATCAGTTTCAGTTATGGTGCAGGTGATCAACAAAATAGGACTAAAATCAGAACCCATTAATTCATTATAAAAGAATTGTATACTAGATCTTGTATAGCCCACCCAAGTACAGAAAATTGAATTATAAAGCGTGGTAGTCACATAACAAAAGATTAAAAAGGACAAGTCACAATCTTGCACTCAGTGTCTTTACTGACCAAAAGAAAGACAGGGAGAAGAAGACAACACAGATTTAAGACAAACACACGTCTACAATGTTTTCCTGGGAAGATAGAGCCTTGAATATTTACATGTGCTAGACACAACTCATGTCCATTCCCAACTCTATCTTTTCTCTTCAGATAATAATTTATACTTTCACAAATCATTTTTTGCCCCACCAAAAGCAGCAACTCTGAAGAAGCAAGAACAAAAAAAAAAGAGAAGCAAAGAAATATCAGTACGATGAAAACTCCATAGTTACAGATGTACTTTCTAAAGATTAACAGGTTTTGCAGGCATACCTGAGCTTTCTCATCATCAGGATGATTCCGCGCACCATATTGTCTAGCATTAGGTGTGCCTGGCACATGTCCAGCCCCCACCTGCTTCTCCTCCCGCACTTGGTTGAAAATATGAGTGTAGTTATCAGCTGATGCAGGGTTGCTCTCATCCCACTCACCAAATTTTGGAACAGCAGCACCTTTATCAGGCTGCCAAATCAGAGTGCCAGATTAGAAATTATTTGCGAAGGAAAGTCTCATTAATTCCTAAATCAAACCTTAGAGATTTGCAATATTCATGACTTTTACATTTCTTGCCACACATGGTCATAAAACAGGAGAATAGAAAACTTACAGTTTCATCACCTCGGTTAGATGGTCTTAACCGGGACCTTCCTGGAGTACCATGGCTGGTGTCATATGAATTCTTTACTTCCCAAGAAGGACTATCTCTGCCAGGGGTTTTTGCCTGGCGATGAAGGGGTGAACGGTCAAAATTGCGTTCTGATCCAATAGTTTGTTTTGAAGGTTTTCTACTGTTGTCAGTAGAACCTACTCCCTGGCCTCGATGGGCAGAATCAGTGCCACTCCTATTGCTGCCATTGTCATCAGCTGGAGTGTCAGTGAAATGTTTAGCATCACCATCCTTCCTGCTCTTTTGTAACTCATATGTGGATCTCATTGATCCCTTTTCAAATGGATCCTCTGAGTGAACTCTTGGTTTTGAATGGGGTACATCAGCAGAAGAAACTGGATATGAATTTTCCTTGGGCTCATTTGGATTAATCATCTTTGAACCAGGTTGACCTTTCTGGTCTTTGTCAGAATAAGCTGTATCTGAGACATTTTCTTCATTCTCCCCATTGCCAAACTTTAGATCATGAGAATTTTGCTGTCAAATAGAAACATTGAAAAGGTCCTGCTAAGTAACCGATACAAGTTTAAACGCTATGGATGTCATTCCAGTATCACAATAAGAGTTATCAATGGAGAAATTCCCTTTGCTTTTCTTTGTAATAAGGATCATCCTTTGGCATTTCAGGAGATTGAACATGTTAGATGATTATTTACATAGCAAAGTGCTGGTATGAAAATGGCTGCATTTTGCAGTATATAAAATGATAGAACAGCTAGCAGAGGATGATACCAACAAACTCAATTTGAGTCTAAAAGGCTTCTCATCAGAATGCATATATAGATGAAGAAAGAAACAAATGAAAGCACCTTGGTGAAGCACAGAAGACTAAGTGCGTGTTCGGAAATCCGTTCCAAACACTTTGAAAGTACTTTTTACTCAAAAGATACACTTCACTTCCTTCAACCAACATACTTTTGCTGCCCCACCACCGGATTCCCAAACATTCCTTAAATTTTCCCAAAGCAAATGTAATAGTAAACATAAACTACAAAATTTTAGCATTTCTGTAAGCACAGTAAAATACTACAGGCAGAAACAAAATTTCTCCATCTAACTTGTTTCCCATCCATTATTGTCCATCAAAACAAATGCCCACGGAACTCTCAAATGGTTGAAGGATTATGCAGAGAAATACTCCAAAATAGCCTTTTACAAAGTGTCATGCAACTGAACAATGCAAAATATACAATAATACATAATCAAAAGCAGAAGCCTACAATCCCAAATTTTAGGATATGATGTTTTACTTATCCCCACTCTTATAAGTGGCAAAATATTATTCATAACCTAGGTAAAAAACAATAAAGCATCACCTAGGTAGTATATTTTCTGTATTATGGGACTAGGCAAGGAGGCATGGGAAAACGAAATTAACAGGGATCAAACCCCCCAACCAACGGCAGGCCCCTAATAAAAAAGATCAGGAAAGGAACCATGTAAGCTAAGACTCGTCAAATCAGAAAGGTCCTTAACCATGCTTACATAACCAAAGCCGGAGAGTTGTCCAAAACTAATTAGTATCCTCATCAACAAATATATCTGCATTTTGAAGTCCAACTTGCATCTCACCTGTTCTAATTTTTATTCTTCTTGCTTGGTCTTTAATCTCTCCTTCCCTCCGGTATGGTATCTCTCAAACTTTCTATATTGCATTTAGGTAGTTTTTACCCATTTACACATTTATAATCATTCTCATATTAATAAAAAGATGCAATTTACTGTAAGCATTTTTTTCATCAATTCTTACATTTATTTTCTTTACCAATTAATCACCATTATATTCAATTTTTTTCTAAAGAAAATTGAAGTCATTGCCGCCATATTGACCCAAGACAGACAACATGGTTAAAAGATTGATGCAATTTATTATTTAGTAATCTGGCGTACTTGTTATTTGCAGTATCATGGCATTTTAAGATGTCCGTTAGTTTAATTTACTGTAATCAAGCGACTAACAGTCAATAAAGTCCATGTTCTTCTCCACTCCTTGGGAACCAAAAAATAGAGAAAAAAACTTTAGTGTTGAAACTGGCTCATTAAAGACTTCATTTACAATTCGCTTGTGCCATCTTATAAATTCAATATTCTGAATACTCTTGCAGAACTGAATAATTTCCAGAAATTTCCTTTGATCTTGAGGGGAAGGCTACAGATTAACTAAATCTCTAAGTCTTGTAAGAAAATTTCCAACAACCAGGTTCCAAAGAAGCAAAGATATTATCATTCTATGTTAGGACTATGAGAAAGGGGGAGTTAGTTAGGAAAGTTAGAATATTGATGAGTTAGTTAGCTAGAGGGGTTGTTCATTAGGAATCAATAGGGGAATAAGAATAGAAGGAGGGATTTAGATTTGTTGTGGTTGTATATTGAACCTTAGCACCATTTGTGAAGGGGAAACCCTTAGAGGAGATATTTCTCTTCTATTCAATAAAATATTTCTTTTCTTTCTCATTCCGATTCATGGTTTCTAACATTCTTTAATTACATTATATAACCACCTAGTATCTTACAGAAGGCATGATATGAGTCAACATACAAGTTTCAGTGCTGTTGTTATATGAAATCAAGAATGATTTTGTAGGTCTAAAATATTTTAAGAAGTCACGTTCATCCTACAAGGCTGATTCATGACAATTTGCTTGTTGAAACAAGTTTTAGAGCTATTGTTATTAAAATTCTTCAAATTATTTTTTAGGACTAATATTTAGTAGGTCTCTTAACTTCAACCTACAAGGCTGAGACACGACAATTTGCTTGTTGAACAGTTGAGGTTAGTTCATTTACGTTTTCATCAAGTTCAATTTAGATTTCTCAATTCCAGTTTCAAAAGGCTGGAGGATGTTCAAAATAACATAACATGGTTTAGTTTACAAACCCTAGATTTAATTTGCAAACCTAGCAATTTCATATCAACGGATACATATTTGCAAAAATCAGTACAACTTAAATCACAAAAAGCATTATTCATTTTCACTCTCATCTCTTCCATCAGACCATCCATTATGTATCAAAATATGTTGCATATACTCGTACCACTGAAAGTCACCAACTAACTAAAACTCAAAGTCATATGAAGCAGTAAATTCCCCATAAAATTTACTATGTTGTCAGTTGATGTTACACAAGAGTCATCATTATTTGGAAAAACTGAAATGATATTAGTAATTTCTTAGGAAAGAAAAAGCAAAGGTCCCTCTTTGTTTCAAAGGCCAGATGCATTTGAGATACAGCTGACAGTACATTTATCTGGATCTGCAAATGTGGATATTAAACAAAAAGGGTAACTTGGTGCAACAAAGTTCCACCCATGGTGGGGTCCAGGGAAATGCTTTGACCCATTAAGGGAAATAAACAAAGATGGTTATGTTGGATGGAGTTACCTTGGAGCTAGGAGCTATTGATGCAGTTTCAGTATTAAATTAGTCTATAAAAAAAACTCATGATTAGAGGATTCAATTTCCCTGATCACCTTAGTGTCCTTACCATGTTATATGCATCATGTTGGACCACTCCGAAAGTCGATCTTTAACTTTCCTTTTATGGCTTTTCATCTTTAAAAAAAGCAAGAAATTTTGTAAACTATAGCCTGAGTTATTTTATAAGCCAACTGTGAGAAAAAAAAATAGCTAATGATATAAAGTTCATGTTTTCTTTGTTATGCTACTGGATCATCAGATCCTAGCTCCAAAATAATTTTATCCAACATATTTCTTCTAGTTGGAACTTTGGTTGTCCTTTTTTGCTTACCTGAACAAAATTGTAGACACAGCTTTTCAAAGTTGCTCAAACATCTCTAGCAAATATATAAATCCTGCTAAAGTCATTAATTTTTTGTAAGAAATAACAAAATAGGATTATTAAGCTTAAAGGGGGAAAACATGTTCAATGGTTGTTTTTTTCACTTTCCATCAAAGTTTGCTTTTATATATTGTGATTTGATTTACACATTTTAATTCATCTATATTTTGTATCCATATCCTTATATATTAAGTTTTAAAATCCAACATGATATAGCTCCATGCACTCAATACATAGCACTATCCTACATTAACAACTTTATCTTTATATAATGTTGTGAAGTTTTTAGTTTTTGCTACTGTAAACTCTTAGACATGCGCTAGGGTGTTTGTGACTCGGTTTGGTTGGGTATTTCATTAAATAGTCAAGTGAATCAAATATAAAAATTAACGTGGTTCAATTTGATCTGGTTTAAATTTAATATAAAGTCCTAAGTAAACCAAACCAAAGTTTTGTGATTCCATTGGAATTGGTTTTGTTACTATAAAGTTGTTAAACATTTGTATATTTTTGTATGATAGTTGTTCCATACATAATTTCTACTTTCTTTCATATTTATAAATTACATAATTTAATAGTTAAAAATTACAATACAAATTTGTTGCCTTGTTTTATAAATATAAGTAAAATACAATCATCAAGAGACATACTCATGCATATTTGTCCATAAAACAACAATCAATAGACATACTCATGTATGTTTGTTAAGTAACTCTAGACATCATTGTATTTAAATATAATAAGCATCCTTGTTTGGTTTGGTTTGGTCCTTGATTTCAATTAATAATTTAAATCAAACAATTCGGTTTAGAAAAAAGTAGATCCAAAAAATAGAAAGAAAATTTGGTTTTAATCGTTTTCGGTTGTTTATTTCGATCTACAAATAGCAGACCTAGTTGCTTTGTCTATGTTAATTCAACCAAAAATTGAACCTAAGAGTAACAATTTTTGTTTTTCCAATAACACTAATATTAATGCACATACAACTTACAAGTACAACTACTGAATACTTTATCCATACCTAATAGATTTAGAAGTAAGAAATCCATAAAAACAAAAGAATCCATTTCATAAGGCTAAGCTAAAATTTTAGTAAACCTGATTCATGAAACTAGTTTCCATCATAAACTAAAATCATTTGTTAACATGAACTGCCTCATGATTCCAATCAGCAGGATATAAAGGGATGGCAAACCAGAAAAATAACTACCAAATTTTTGCCAACTCTATCAGAGTTTCAGAACATGAAGGTATGCACAGTAAAGATAAAAATAAGAAGGAACTGCACTTGAACAAAAGATTACAACATAATGCAAGAGATTGAAACTCTGATTCCCTACCCTTTTCCTCAATTTTTGTCAGGGGTAAGGAACACACACAAGACAAGAAAAAGTGAAAGAGGAGTCAAAGTGGAAGAACTCACAGCCATCTTCTGCTTTACTGAACTTGGGAAAAAGAAGCAGTACCCAGAAGTGGTAGAGATGAATTGCTGAAGAAAGTTGAGATTTTTCTTTGGATCAGAGCCTGGAAAGGTGAAAGCTGAGAGAGCCCAACAAGTCTCTCCACAGAATGAAAAGACCAAGAAGGAAGCTTAGAGAGAAAGGTTTTATGCACCACACTGACCGGCGAAAAGAAAAAAAAAAGAAAAAAGAGAAAGATGGTCCAAAATCATTATTTAAATTGAGAAAAAAAAATAAAAGTTGATAATTGATTTAGTTAATATGAGAGGATAAAAAATTTAAATTCATTAGATAATATAATAAATTATTAAAATATTTTTTGTGTTGATTTAATAAAAATGTACGTGAACTAAAATTAAAATATAATTAAATATAAAAT
>Ga0123341_1004304_pt1 | contig 12476 bp, 4 predicted proteins | sample Turbeapinknodule_FD_89959 | JGI IMG/M metagenome (GOLD analysis project Ga0123341, IMG submission 89959) | Root nodule microbial communities of legume samples collected from Mexico - Turtle bean Mexico pink nodule | ecosystem: Host-associated > Plants > Roots > Nodule | place: Mexico: Nepantla... | reverse complement strand
AACTATCATCTCATTAATACTCTTTAACCAAGAAAAAAAAGATAATAACGATGAAAGTTACATATAAATAAAAAAATTAAAGAAAAATAAATTTAGAATAATAACCAGATTTATAAATAAATAATTAAAGTTATAATGTCAATATAAATTAAATATTTAAAAAAAAAAATCATCTCTAGTGAACCTCACTCATATCATATGTGTGTCTAATAAACTATTCAGATGTTTTATGGTAAGGGAAATGTTTTTCAAACACTAAAAATAATGGTAAAATATTGTTTAAAAATACAAAACATAAAAAAAAAGATAAAATTAAAGAAGAAGACAGAGATAGTGAATGAATAAAAAAGACAAAGAGTTATGTACAATATCATAAAGTGCTACATTTTTTTGGACATTAGAAAATGGAAATTGTTGTGAGACAGAGAAATAAGAGGAAGCGTGAGAATCCGGCGAAATCATTCTGAATTTTGTTAAGACGTTGTTTGAGTTCCATAAAAACACGAAATTAATATTTATTAAGGGCAATTAATTAACGTGAATATCCGTATTAGTTACGGAAAGGATAATTGAATAGTTGGTTGTGTAAATTAGTTGGCCACTCACTCACACAGCCCATAAAAACTTGTCTCTTTCACAACTCATTCTTTTCAACTTTCAATAATTAGTTACATTTTGGGCCATAATTACGTGAAAAAGAGTATAAAATAATACTGCACGAAAACAACACTTCTCTAACAACGCAATACCTGACAAATCAAGCTGCAATCATTTTCAAGAAAAGGAAAAAAAATAGAAAATGAAGTTGCTGTGTTCTATACACGAGAGGGGAAGAAAAAATAAGTGGTTGCTGGCAATTTGGAATTATTGCTCCATCTCATCTCCTGCATTTCATATATAATGTTCATTTGGACCCACATTTTTTGGCTTCAGTACCCATCAATTGTTTTCAAATGCATACACATGGTGTTTATACAATCACTTTCCTGCTTTTGTTTATACAATGTCATCATATTTCACCCCATAAATTCTAATCTCAGCTTTTAAGTCAAAAATGATTGTTTTAAAATGTATTGCAGAAGAAACGCTTAATCATAAGGAACACCAATGTGTATTATATGCTTTCCAATGTTAGTTGCATATCGCTTTCCCTGGTATCGTCGTCGATTACAGATGCAAACTTCTCAATAATTATTTTAATTTATTTCAAATGTAAAATTACTTGTATTAAGTTCACACTGAATTATCGAACCAGAATACATTTAAACAACTTTTTTTAAAAAAAAAAAAATCCTAAAGTTTAACCCAAAACCTACTATCAAATTAAATTTACATTTACTATAATACTGTTTCTTCTTCTACGGAGATGATACCTAAAAAACTATTGAAATCTTCGTCTTCCTCCTTCCTTCGGGCAGGTTGTTAGGGTTTCACTGTGATCCTTCCGGTCTTCACGCTACTCATTTGACTCTTAGTCTTGGGTGGATGCCAAATGTGAGAAGGTATCTGCAGAAGACACTCTGACGCTCAAGTTAGTAAAGAGGGTGTTCGACACTCGGGTATGTGTAATGACGTACCTTATTTCTTGGAATGTGTGTTATTTAATTTATTTTAATGGGCTTACCTTATTGGGTTTGATTAGTGGAATGGATCACGCTTATGGTTACATTACCTAATTCTTAATGGTAATTTGGTTTCACTGACTTTGATTTGAGCGTTAATGGTTATATATGTTGACCAACTCGACTGTCCGTGGATCTCGGTCATATCGGTCAGCTCGGTCTTGTATCATACCAGTACAAGTACTATTAAATGTTTTTATTTATAACCGATTTCAATTTTTTTCCAAATAATATAGAGATTTATTCACCTTGAGAATTGAAAAAAAATTCAGTTTTTTAAAAATCAATTTCTTGTGAACACATTTCAGTACTACTAAAAAAAATAAAGCATCTTGAAATTATTTTCCAAAACACTAAAAAAAAACTCTCAAAACGATGTAACTTGAATGGTCAGAATATTTTTACTTAGAAAACTATATTCATGAATTATATTAATATGATGTCACGTTTTGCATTGAGTTAGTAAATTTAGACCAAACTAAGCCAATTCATTTCAAAATCATAAAGCAAAAAACATGTGGATCATTCCATAAGAAACCAAAAGAAAAACAAAATTTATTTGCATTTGTTAAATCAAATGTTGTTTGGCAGGGTTAAAGGAACATTATAGAAATTACCTAAATATGGTAAGTGGTCATAATTATGACAGTGAATAATTAATTATGCATTTTCGTCTACAGTGATGAGTCACGAGCCCGAATAAAGCCGCAATCCGAATTTCATTACATAAACTGCAATCATTAACCGATGCACTCACATGCACTCGTTGCTCCTAAGTCTAGCTAAATTTTTGCTACACTCTCACTTTTAAATTATGGCGGTTAATATATAGATTATTTTTATTTAAAATCTTTTTCAAGATAATTGATTCTTAATATAATGGAATTCACAATTCAGAACATTAATTATAAAATAAATAGTTGAAAAAGTGTTTAATGTTTTAATTATCTGACAACTATTGAGGTTGAGTGTAGTTGGATGAGTTTCTTTTTCATAATGCAGTGAATAAGGGTTCAAATTTTCATTTGAAAAAAAATATTTTGTTTATAATTATTTGCTAAAAACATTGTTTTTAAAGAGGCACCGGTGAAAAATATGTTTAAAATATATCAAATAGAAAACAATAATTTAATCCTTTAAAAATAAAGATGAATTTGTAGTATGTCGTTTTTAAAATTGTTTCGTGTCACCAAGGAGTTGAAACATGTGAAAATTGAAAAATAATATCGAATTTCAATGGTGTTTAACATTTATATGTTATTTGTCTTATTTTACCATGTTGGCACATTGATGTTATGTTAATGTTATCAACAGGTAATTGTTTGAGTTATTTATTGTATAACTTAAATTTGTCATATAGGATTTTTCTTACACATAAATATTTCTGATAATTATCACACTCATTTAAAGAATTTAAAAGAAAATATTTAATTTACAATATATTACTATTTCCAAATAAAATATCCACACACTATACAGATACTGGTTAGTTTATTGAAAAAGAGTTTAATTATTTCAATATTCAAGTTTATGCACGATAAATGATAGCAATTCATTTTTAACATGTTTTCTTAATGTATTTTCATCATGAATCGAAATTAATTAAACACAATAGTATAATTTGGCGATTTCTACTTCATAGTTAGCAAGTCCCTGTCACCCATAATTTTATAATAAAAAGTGTATTAAGAATGTGTTGGCAGTGTAGTTTTCACTATATACAAATGATTCAAATGAGGTTGATCCATTAATCCTTATATGGGCTAACAATTTAAGGCCCACTCTGCTACAGATTTTCAAGTTGAGATTTGTGGGCCATATAACAACCCATGGACAAAATCATATTGCTAAACATTTAACTTCACCTTCTTCCTACACTTCTATATTTTTTCAAATTCCAACAATACTCTTATAATTATGTTGGAGACTATGGTGTTTTCTTCTTAGTTTTTAAGTGATAATGCTTGTTTGTGATGACTGGTTATAAACGTTGATGGTTGAAGTAAGTTTTGCGATGTTTTTAGTAGTGGTAACTGATTTTTTTTCATTTTTTTTTTCATTTTCTAGAAGCTTTAACCCTAAAAAAAACAATGTGTAAAAATGGAGTAGAAAACTAAAAAAATTATCTTTGCATGGGAGGATGTCGAATACAACGAATTTTTTTGTCAACCATTTCATACATACTCAAATGATGAAATTGATCTCTTAAACGCTATAGCTAAAAAAGAATGAAAGTGTTATGCTTCATTTAGAGTTATATGATTTTTTTAAAAAACTAAGACCAACTTTTCACAGTTAACATGAATGTGGAGGTGAAGGATGTGAAGGTGAAAGGAGAATTTGCCTAACTCAATAAAGTCACTAACAAAAATGGAGAAAATAGAATATATATATATATATATATATATATATATATATATACCATCATAAAAAATAATTTTTAATATCATCATCTACCTAACATCACAAACTTTCAATCACATATTCATTTGTATTAATAAACATTTGAGAAGTACTAAATGATATAATAATAGAAAAGTTTATTAAAATAATGGATAAGTCTTTGCGGAGTGTGTTTTGGGATGGGGAGGGAATGTGTGAAAAATTGAAGAAGTGAATTTGGAGTAATTTGAGAGGAAAACTTGAAGAAAGTAAAGTGGTTTGGATTGAGTTATATTATTGTGAATTTGTGAGAAAAATTTATTGAATACAAAGTAAATCATATAGCATAGAACAATAGATTTTGAGTTGCAAAAAGTTAGCATGAAAAAACCTCAAACGACCATAACTTTGTATAGAGAAATCAGATTGAGACGCATAAAAAATAAAAGTTCTTCGAAATTAACCTCATGGTCAATTAAAATAGGTAGAATTATTTTTTATCCAATTTTTTTTCGTGGTAATTGCATTTATTGTATATTTGATAGATTAATTTTTAGATAGCATAGAACAAAGATAGATTTTGAGTTGTAAAAAATTAACCTGAAAAACCTCCAAATGACAATAACTTTTGATAGAGAAGTCGGATTGAAACGCATAAAAAATAAAAGTTCTTAAAAATTAGGCAAAGAACCCCATGGTCAAATAAAATGGGTAGCAAATTATTTTTTATCCAATTTTTTGTGTGATAACTGCATTTATTGTATATTTGATAGATTAATATTTAGATAACATAAAATAGTGATAAATTTTAAGTTGCGAGAAATTAACATGAAAAACTTCAAACCAGCAACAAGTACTCCAACGTTCAAGTTAGATATGTCCAAGTTAAGTTATATGTGGGGATAAAAAATTTATTACATTTTAAAAAAGGGGTGTTCAACTATTTATAGTTTTGATAATGGATCCCTACTTACGGAAAAGGTTGGGGTAGACCCATTTCCTCCTAATCGTGCTTTGGAGACATTCAATGAATATTTTTAATTGAAAGGTTGGGGTAAGCCATGTTTTGGGGTTTCTTCATTTCAAATGTATGACATCAGTTTCATACAATTTTCATCACTTATATAAAATACATATCATCAAATCACATAACATTTAAAAATTCATACCACTCAAGAACTTTTCCAACATCAAAAACAATATTTAACTTTCAAACTATCAAAATATAATATTTATACATGTTCACACAACATAAAATCAAACAATTTTATCAACTAACATCCCTGCAAGAAAAATTGAAATTTGGGGCCACGTCCTCTCCACATTCAGATCTGTTAACCTAAGGAACTGTTGAAAGTTAAAGTTAGTTTTCCTTACCTTAATTGTTTTTTTTACCAGCAACCTCTAGAATTTTATACTCTTAATATAGATAAGCTTCAATATTTAAGGACTTAATGCAAGTTATTCAAACAGAACAAAAATTCAGTAAAATAAGTTGAGAGGATTACTCTTCTCAATTGATCCACAAAAATTGATAACTAAATTCTTAAAAAAAAAAACAGAGAATAAATGATCTATAGACCAAAAAATAAACGTATTTAAAAATCTAATCGGATAGAAATGTTCTTTAACTTTTCAGCTAGAGTGTGATGCCATTATATTCTAAAGTAAGAAATAAAGAGAGAAGGGAGAGAATAAGAGAGATTGGGAAAGAAAAAAAAAAGAAAAAAAAAACAAAACAAACCGTGCTCTTTGTTTTAAAAAAATTTAACGCTGTTACACATACTGCTCGGTAATGTAAGTAAACTTTCTCGTCCGAAAAATATCAGCAAAAAAGTTGTTATTCTGACGAGTGTTTCTTTCATTATTAGGTCATTACAAGCAGTAGCATTGGAATCTGTGACATGATAAGCTTATATAACCTCCTTTCTCCCATTACTTTCACCGGCAAAGGAAAAATCTCTTTGGATGTGTCATGTGTTTTCACTTTTCAATTGAATACTCCCAACTCATCCCATTCTCCCTTGATTCTGTAATCATGTAATAATAGCTAGCAGACACCACTTTTCATTGCATTATCAGCACAAACACCACTACTCTTTGTTTCTTTACCTTTCTCTTATCACTCTTAATTCATGAACGAACAAAAAGCTCTCCCACGCCCACCCAAGTTTTCTTTCTTAATTCTTTCACATAACAACCAACAAATTATCTAACAACAGTTTATGAATGAATTGAACACACCCCAGATGATCAACCAAGCATTTGTTTTCTTCCATTTTATTATATTTTATTGTGCTTTAGAGATTTAGAAGGGACGCCTTTTGCATCAGCCTTATCAATGGTGACTGTGCAACCACTCTGTTTCTCTCTCTAATCTGCTTTGCTTTTGGCTGGAGACCTAGTCACACAATGCTTTTGATTACGTTGAAACTTGAAAAGAGAGAAGGCAGATTAAGATTAAGACTATGCTATGCCACATGGGTTGTCCCACCCATGTTGTCAAAATATTGGAAAATTGAACAAGGGTTGCATATGACTAGTACAGAGCATATACTTTATGTGAAAGAGAAATGTCCAAAGCCAATAACCAAAATCAACTTTTTTCATCCTACTCAGCTCAATAAATTCTTCGCAATTTCATCTTCTATTGTTAATCCATCCCTTGTGGTTTTTGCTACCCGACGAAGAATGATTTTGGTAAAATACACCTTTAGCAACTTTTAATCGTTAATAGGTACCCAAAAGCTCACAGTAATCCATATTTGATCTCATCCGAATTAAAGCAAAACCATTTTCTTTTGCTACCCCTTTTCTCCCTCTTTTTCTTGTTACCCTCAAAACATTACTTTCAAAATTTATAAAAGTGATCCAAAATAATTTGTATGTGTTTTGTTACAAAGTTGAGTCTTTCATGCAGCATGGTTTTTTCTAGCCAAATTTTCACCATGGCAGAATATAATATCCACTGCCTCCAACACGTGGTTTTGTGAAATATGGAATCCAAAATCACAAGCCCTTACCGAGGAACATGTGCATAAATCATAATCTAAATTGAAGGGCATGGTGTCCCAGCATTGGCCATGCACATAAGGGCTTTGGTAAAGATATAGAGATTCTCCATACTGTTATCAGACCAAAAGATTTCCAACTCAATCCTTCGAGACAAAGTAACATAGTCCAATCTACTATGATATCTTTTTCTTTTTTATCATAACAACATGGTCGTCCTTCTTTTTTGACACCTTTTTCTCCCCTTCTCACTCATCACCTTTATCTTCAGCACCCCCCGTCTCTCTGGGCTTTTATTCATGTTCTATGTCACTGATACACTTATATGTCTTTAAAGCACTGATGCTGCATGAATCGCACTGAAATCCTAACCAGGTCATTCTTCTACTTTCCAGTTACACTGAAATGGCCAAGGAAGCTTCTCTATGCCTCTTGTTTCTCTCCTTTCTCATTATCTCCAGTTCTGGTGAGTAACCGACACTGATATATAGTATCTCTGAATAGTAATCGCATTTATTCCTGTGAGTATTCTTGGCAAAAATCCAAAATTAGCCGTTTCTCCTTTCTTTGCTTACTGGTTTCTGAATCCACAGCACTTAGTGATTACATTCATTCCAATATGTTGATTTTTTGTCTTTAGTTTTTGGAGTGCTCCACTTTGCTATTGTAGCAAAATCAGTGGAGGCAGCTCAAATTCAAGTGAGAAATAAATTGGACTTGTTTATAATATTGTGATTCTCTTGTTTCACTCTCAGGATCTCTGGTGGGTATTTCCTACCGTGAGAGGGGAGGCACTTCAACATCTGCTAGAACCATATCATTCCTCCAGCAAAAGAACGTTTCCATGTCCCAGATTCGAATTTTTGTTACAGATCACAGGATTTTGAGCACGCTCAGCAACTCCATGGTGCCGACTGATTTGTACTTGAACAGAAGTCAAGTTCAAAGTTTAATTACTTCGAAACCCTCCGAACTAAAAGCTCGTCTACTTAACTTTCTCCCACATTCAAACATCAAAAGCATCATTGCTAACTGTGGCAGTGAGTGCTTAGCACAAAATGAGATGCCTTTGTTCTCACGTGCTTTGAAATCAATTGGTTCAGTTCTCAGAGAGCTTCATATAGGGAGGGAGGTAAAAATCTCAGTAGCATTTCCACTTTCATTCTTAGAAAAGTTGAATACATCGCATGAAAATAGTATTCGTAGGATTCTTTCATTTATAAGGGAAATGAAATCCTTTGTCATGGTAGAAGACAGCATTGATGGAGAATTAAGCATGGATAGTCACTTTCTTCATGCCATAGTAAAACGAGCCACTCTTGCTGCTTCCATTCTTCCTCGCAAAGATGTTCCTATTGTTCTAACAATCAAGAGCACAGTTATCCCCACTTCAATGGAATTAGCTCAATTTTGTGAGAGGCTATCCAAATATCTAGAAGCAAAAACTCATATTACAAAAAGAATAGCTGCATTGTATGCAGAGATGCATAGAACAGAAGATTTTGCAAGTAAAGAACTCAAAAGGGAAGAGGAGGAACTGTTTCCTGTCTCCCGCAGAGAGATGCTCAGTGAATCCCACAAAAGGAGAAGTCTAGATGATACAACCAGCCCAACAAACACAGTTTTCCCCACAAATCCAGCATCATCCATTCCAATCATCACGCCCCCAGATACACCAACCATCATCACAGTTCCTGCCACAAATCCTGTCACAATTTCCCCTTCCAATCCTGCTGGAATGCCCGTGACAGTTCCTTCTACCACACCTGTGCCTTTTCCTCCCACAAATCCAGCCAATACACCAGTACCAGTGAGCAATCCAGCTACAACAACTCCTGTAGGGATACCACCCCCAACAACCAACCCTGTAACTTATCCACCTTCATCAGGAAATGTTCCTGTCACAAATCCCCAACCTCAACCACCCCCTGCAAACACTAATGCTCCAGCCATTCAGGGGCAGAGTTGGTGTGTGGCAAAACAAGGAGCTGCTGAAGCTTCTCTTCAAGCAGCACTAGACTATGCTTGTGGAATGGGTGGGTCAGATTGTTCTCAAATTCAGCAGGGTGGGAATTGTTACAGTCCAGTTACATTGCAGAACCATGCTTCTTTTGCCTTCAACAGCTACTATCAAAAGAATCCAGCTCCAACAAGCTGCGACTTTGGAGGGAGTGCCACCTTAGTTAACACAAATCCAAGTAAGATCTTAAATTCTTAATAGTTTTAGCAACCCTTCCTTTTATTATTCCAAGATCCTTTTGGAAGAGCACATAGAAATTTATGCTGACAGAAACTTAGTCTTATCTTGTAACGTAATCATTTACACTAGTATTTGAGAGAGCTTACGGGGAAAAAAAGCTTATGATATGTATATACCTATTTCCGTACTACTTCAATAAGCTTTTCAAGATAACTACTCTATAAAAACAACTTATACGTTAGTAATTATATGAGAAGTACCAATTTTAATTAAGTTGTTTATTTAAACGGACAATTGTAAACGAGTGGCCATTTTTAACTTGCTCTTCTGAACTGTGAATAGGCTCGGGTTCATGCGTTTTCCTATCCTCATCGTCATCAACAACAACACCAAAGTCATCACCCCCAACACCACTTACACAATCAAGTCCAACACTACCACCACCAAGTCCAGTAACGCCTGCACCATCAATTCCAACGGCACCACCAACAACATCAGTAACAGGCCCATTCGGGTAAGGGAGAAACCATGCTTTTCATGGTTTCAATAGCTCTAAAGCTCCATAAGCATACTAGTAATGGTCCTTTATAACACTACCCTTTTGCAGGTATGGTACCCCACCTTCAGTGTTAAATTCAAGCAACCCCGCGTCAGGTACAATGCCAGATTTTGGGTATGAAAGCCCTCCTGTTGTAAATACAACGTCAGCCTCGCATTCTATGAGTTTGAGACCTTCTGTTGGCTGCATTGTTCTGATGGTATCATTGGTCACTACGAGACTCGGTATGCATCCATAGAGTTCAAAACAAGATTCAATCCGAATCATAGCATGAAATGCTCGATCGATATATAGTATCTCTAGCTGTGCGTTGGAGTTGTAATGTAGCATTTTACATTAGGTGCAGAAAGATGTTAGAGTAAGAACGGAACAGAAGAAGGTTAAGTGATTGTATGTGTTAAATTTAGCTTAGGTGAAGGTGAGGGAAATCTAAGTATGGAAATAATTGCTGCTTTGTGGTATCTAGGTTGTACCACAGACTATAATTAATATCGGTCGTGTACATAGTTTTTGAAAGCTTTCTAGTTCTTTTCATTGTATGGAGTTTGTAGTCAGTTCAGTGTAAATTGATCTTAGTTGTTTTGGAAATTGGAAAGTAGTCTTCTATGGGGGATTGTTATTCCTTGAAAGAGTCCCATTTCAAATTTAATGAAAACAGTCAATTATTATTTAGCCAAATTCTTCCAAAAACATAACTAGCTATCCTCACCTCTATATTTTTTTTTTAATTCCAATAATACCTTTATTAGTAGATCGAAAAGTGTGATACATTCATCTTCATTTTCAAGTGATTGTAAATGGTTGTATTGAAAGTTGATAGTTGAGATAAGTTATATGATATTTATTTTATTTTTACTTTTTTAGAAGTCACAAAACCTAGAAAAAAGAGAGTTAAAAATATGGAATACAGACTAAAAAAAAACTATCTTCGCACACACTCAAATAATAAAATTGATCTCTCAAACAATACGGTTAGGAAAGAATGGCTTGGGAAGAATGAAAATATTATAACTGAAATTGAGTTATGTCATTAAAAGGGATAGGGGAAGCCGAGGAGACATGAAATTATTAAAAAATATAAAAATATGCTTTATTTAAGATTATTTAAAATTTAAAAAAGAATTAAAACCAATTTTTTACAATTAATATAGAACAGAACGGTAAGATATGGAGTTGAGAGGAGAATTTTGCCATTATTTATTTATGAGATACACTATTGAGATTAAGATAAATGGATTTTCTCTCAATGTAATACATCGGTTAAGTATGAATTATCTCTTCAAAATTTTTCATGTTCCAGTTCTTCGTTCTCTTTATCTGTAACATCTTGATGGCTGATGTAGCTTGAATTTCCTTTCCAGAGTTTTTTGTTTGCTTTCTTGAGCTTCCATGCTTCACTTGATGGAAGAGGGTCAAACACCACCTTCCATGAAAGGCAACCACAAGAGCGTCTAGGACAAGAGCGTCTAGGACCAACCTTACATGAAGGGCAACCACAAGAGCGTCTAGGACCAACCACAAGGTCCATGACCAAGAGAGTGAATGAAGATTGGGATAAGGCTACGGATGGAAGGGAAACATATGTATACATGTTCCAAGAAGCCCATCAAGCGTAGCATAGCTTTATTTGTGGTGCAAATAGCATAGAATTGTGAACCTTGCTTAAATTTGCAAATTAGGATTACCTAGATTAGTTTACAGTTTCTAGAACCTACCACACTAATCTAGGGCCGGCCATGTGAAGGCTAGGTGTCCCATGTGCTCCATGTGCTTCCATGTGCTCACATTTGCATGTAATTTAGTTTACATTTGCTTTACCATTTACGGTCTTCCTTAGGCTATTTAAGGAGGAGCCTACCTCATGTAAATCTAAGATTAATTTGAGTATTGTTATGCTGCTAAACTTGAGTCATACATACTCCCTTTGCCTACAATCTCTCTAGATTTAGGTCATTGATCTTCAACCCATTCACCTATCAAAGAGGGCTGGCCGAACCTCCCTCACATCCCTACTATTCCTGCACCTACAAGGCCACCACACCTCCTAGGAGGGCCTTGATCCACCTACAATCCGTCCAAGCTTCCGCCACCACCACAAAAACGCAAAAGAGAAGAGCTCAATGCCATCCTTTGGTATCTAGAGCTATGGTCTTCAAGAGATAAGTATCTCTTTTCATTTTTCTGCTTGAGTTCTTCTTATTTATGTGTTGTTCATCTTTTGTTCAAGTTGTCTTGCTGTTTTACGTTTTTAATTTGATTTGGATGCTATTATAAGCATTTCAATCGGTAGAATTGTTCAATTTGTGCTTGAGCATCTTATTTGCAATTTTGTGTAGGACTCCATGGTGAATTGTGTTGCTGTTTTTATTTTAGCATATTTGAGTCTTGCTTGAATTTTTATTTGGTTCATATGATTTGTTTGAGTCATTTTATTTTCTGAATCTATAAGTTTTGTCAAGTCATGTGATTCCAAATTTGTCAACAAATTTTAGTAGTACTTTTCTTGATTTATTTGTTTCTTGTTTTGATTTGAGTGCTTAATCTGAATTCTGTTTTGATTTGATCCTTTGGTGCATTTTTCCTTTTAGTTTGAGTTCATATTTGTGTGTTAGATCCATACAAATTCCATCACATTCATTCCATTGTGTTTTTGAAGTATCTCATTATGTTTTTAATTCCAGATTTAGAATCCTCTGTTTTT
>Ga0123341_1004303_pt1 | contig 12477 bp, 9 predicted proteins | sample Turbeapinknodule_FD_89959 | JGI IMG/M metagenome (GOLD analysis project Ga0123341, IMG submission 89959) | Root nodule microbial communities of legume samples collected from Mexico - Turtle bean Mexico pink nodule | ecosystem: Host-associated > Plants > Roots > Nodule | place: Mexico: Nepantla... | reverse complement strand
ATTTAAACTTCTATATCAAAATTATTTATATGATGTGCTAAATTTAACTCCCTCCACAATAAATAGTAAGAAAAGATTATAGTGGAATTACAACATATTAACATATCAACCTACAAACCTAATTAAATGTATTAAATTTTTGTTGGTAATTTTTTTATTATCGACGATTTTATGGACAAATTTTATCAATAAATTTATGTTTGTTAGTAATGATCGATGAATTTTATTAATAAATTTGTGTTAGTTCATAATTATTGACGAATTTACTGATGAATCTGAAATATAAAAAATAATTTAGCACAAATCAATATCAGTTAGTAATTAGGCGAAATAAAATTCGTCAGTAAATTTCATAATTAATTAAGAGCGAATTAAAATTTATCAATAAAATTTGTCGATAGTATTATTAATACTATTTAAAATATAATAAGTATTATTATTAATAATATTAATTATATTGTTATTAATAATAATCTTAATTTTAATAATATTATTAAAAGAATAAAAATAATATTATTAATAGTATTTATTATAATTAAAATAATATCATTATTAATATTAAAATTATTGTTATAAATAATAATCTTAATAATAATATTATTAATAATAATAATATTAATAATAATAAAATCATCAACAAATAATTTGTGAGATGTATTAAGTTGAGTAACACTTTTAGCACTAGTAAATGTCATAAATCTTCAATTTATATCATCGCACTTGATAAAGAGGTTTGTGTCATCATGAATGAAGTGATGAGATGCACCACTATTGGGATACCGTAAGTAGTCATGTACAAACGGATGATAACCAATAATGGAATGATTCATGATATGTTATAAGTGAAGAAAAGTGAGACATATGAGTATGTGAGAAATAATATGCTTTTTAGGATAAATCTAATTTGATGGGAGTAAGTGAAACCAACCAATTTAAGGAGCAACAAAAGAATCTAGGAATCGAGTGGATTGATACTCTGAAGCGTGACAAGGACTTGTTGTTTCCAAATGAGATAGTTATGATTATCTAATTTGAAGTGTATTGGAGTAGAGAAGATGTGAGAGAAGGAGGTAGAAGATGAAAGAAAGGTAGAAGTTGCATAAGCAAAAGCATAGTCGTTTGCAATGAGAAAAGAGGCAAAGAGAAAACTTTGTGCGCATTGTGAAACAAAACCTTGAAGATTTTATTATTATGCTTTCGTGGTGCACATTACATAATATAAAACAAAAACAATAAATATAGTGCATGGATTGCATGATGTATGTAGAATAATTAGTTGGAGGAATGTAACTAAAGTACACTATAATTAATACGCACAGTTAGAAAAATAAAAATGCAATACTTGATAAACTAAAATGTAGTACTTGATTTTACATGGTTGGAAAATAAAAATTAAAAATCCTACACGAGAATACCTATTATACTAATTTTGCATAGTTGTGTAAAACCAAATTTAACCACATTGATTTAAATCTCACTCAATTTACGCCACTAAAATTTGATTCACCCGAAACCACTCCAATAAATAGCTTTCTAACAAAACAACTCTCATGTATATTTTGTTGTTTTCACAAAAATTAATGACAACAAATAAAATCAACTTTCACCTGATGCTTCAACCAACACTATTTTGTATCAACTTAAAATTTCAATAAAAAAACACAAGTTGTTTGATGAAACGCCTCAATCAAATTTGTCAGGATTTGAACAAAATTATCCTTGTTTACACATCAACGTAGATTCAATTTCTATTGAACGAATTTAAAATTGACTTTTGTAATACCCATATTAATCAGAGTCTCGTGCATTCAAAGCATTCGCCATCAATTTTCAATTTCAAAAAATAAAACTCAACATTGTGCTATTTGTTGTTCGTCATTTTGTTTTTCTTCGTGTAATCTCCAAATCACTATCTTTTGATTGCAGTTGAATCTTCATATGCTCATGTTTTATTAATGTGATTTCATTCAGAAAACGCGCCAAATTCAAGCACAAAATGAACACATTGAAGGCGCAACAAAAATTTAATGAAATTTCATAAACAAACATGAATTATTGTTCACAACATTAAAAATTGCTTTTCGCACCACAAATTTTTTTGACAATTTTTCAAACATAAATTTAGGAGAAGATGATAATGGAAACCTAACTTTAAATAAAATTGCTAATGAACTAATAGAAATTTAAGAACTAAAAAATGAAAAACAAAAGCATTTAAGAGCTTTAATCTATGAAGAAATTTGAAAAAAAAAGTTTAACTAGTGGATTTTGTGATAATTTTTGGCTTTAACATGACTTTAGACAAAACATTCATGATTATAAAAATCAAAATAACTTAATTATAAGAAAACTTCACCAAAAACACATGAACACAGTAACACCTAAAAACACATACATGAAGGTTAAAGTTAGAATAATGAATTTGAACCGGACAAAAAATACACAAAATCAATCGGTGAACAATCAAAACAACCAATAAAAATATAAAAAACATGAAAATTATAAGAATTTTTTTTGAAAAATAAGCTACTTATCTCTTAAATCAAAGGTTTGATTACCAAATGATGCAATTCGACTTTGCAAATTCATTTGTAGATCTTCTTCTTCTTCTTTATTTTGATTTGAATATATTCCATGGAAGATGAATAATATTGAAAGCATGAAGAACTGTATAAATTTGGAAAGAGATGGAAATTATAACATTGAATATAAGTGAGGTTAGGCCAATACTTACTTTCTAGAGTAATGTTGGACCAACACTACTAAGAGGAGTATAGATTTATATAAAGAAAACAACTATAGAGAGAACTTTGAACTCTCACAAATTGGACAACACTTTATTACTCAAATCAAAGTTAAAAATCATATATAAAAGACTCCTATTTATAAGAGAAAGTTGATTAAAACCACTTAAATGAGAGTGTGACAAGTGACATTACCTTATTGTTGCAAATCCTCTCCATTGGGTGAATGATAAGTGACATGCTTCCATTTGAGTAAGATTATCTCCATTGAGGGGAGGACATTTGGATATTCGTGTCTTCTTTGCCTACATTTTTATTTGCACAATTTTTTCTCTATTTTACACTATATCTTATTTTCTATTTACATCCTATTCTATTTTGACCCAATAATATTTTCTATTTTACACTATTCATCATCATGCTTGATAATCATCTTAACATAAAGTTCCTTTCACATTTAACATATTTCCATCTCCACTTAAATTTTGGTCAATTCGATCACATAATATATTTGCCACTTCTTTAACCACCCCACTATATGCATACAATCCAATACCTTATATGAATAACCATGTCTTCACAAACATCCAAGTGAAGAAAATGAAAAGGAACATAATGATAATAAACACCAAGCACTAGTTGTGTCACAAATTCTGACTTCAATCAAACATGAATCATATAGAAGATTCAAGACAATATAGAGAGTCACCTTGTAACATTGATTCTAGATAAATGTCTATATTATTTTCATTAACGATATTTTCTCTTTTATTTTAATTAATTTTATTTTATTGGTAACATATAATTTAGTGACATTGTTTTAAATTTTTTAAAATTACATTTAATTAATTAAATTAATTAAATATTTAATTAGTTTTTCAAAAACTTATTTTAAATATCTTTAACTATATTAATATTTTAAATTATCCAAAATACATTTAGTTACCCTGTAATGAAATAATTAATTACATTATCTTCAATAAAACTGCCAAAAAAATATTGGTAAGGATATTTCATTAACAATTTTTCATATCTTGTAACGAATATAAGAACCAACCCATTTTTTCTTATTAACATGATTTGCGAAATGATTGTTATTAAAAAATAATTAAAACTGTAATGTTAATGTTTTTTTTTAAAAGTTGGATACGTTATTTACACCATTATATAAGGATACATCATTTAATAACTTCTTTGAATATAATCTGGATAATTATACATTTTAATAAATAAAAATAATTTATTTTTGTAATTTAATAAAATACATAAATAATTTTAAAAAATAATAATTATATATATTTATATATATATATATGTTTTAAGTTATATTATTTTTAAAATTATTTATCCATAAAAATAATAAAATTATATATATTTTAATCTAGCAAAAGTATGAATAGATGATGATCTAAATCTTTTTATCCCAATGTATATTATATTATTTGTTTGTAGCATTTCGCTTATATATCTCGACCTGTCCCTAACTCATTCTTCTTCGCTCAGACATAGCCCGAAGCTCCAATACCAAACCTAGCCGTCACAACGAACAGAAAAAGGTACACCTTCTCCCATTTTCTCTCTTTTCCCAATTTGTCCTCCATCTTCTGTCAAACCCTGACAATAATTTCAATTCATTTCCACGCCTTTTCTTTTTCTCTATTCAATCTTCCAAATCATACTCATTATCATTATAATTTTTTTTATTTTTTATGCTAGGGTTTCCTCTTGTTAGATATTTCATATTTTTACGAATTAATAAATTTATCGAAAATTCCCCGTCCCCAAAATTAGGTTTTGGTATTATTTATTGGCGATTGGTGTTGTAGGTAGGTTTGATGGGGGATCGGGGTTCGGGCGCCGCGAAACCGATTTGGATGAAGCAAGCGGAGGAGGCGAAGCTGAAGAGCGAGGCGGAGAAGGCCGCGGCAGCGAAGGCGGCGTTCGAGGCCACGTTCAAGGGTTTGGAGAAGAATCGCGAGAAGGGTGGGGGCGTTGTTCAATCGGACAGCGAGTCGGAGGAGTACGAGGACCTGGCCAATAAGCCCATTGGGCCCGTCGATCCCTCCAAGTGCACTGCCGCGGGTACCGGGATCGCCGGCGGAACGGCGTGTGCCCCTTCATCGTTTGTTGTGGTCGCTAAGGATGCTGATGAGAGGAAGGTTTCCAACGGGGGCGCGCAAATCAAGGTGAGGGTGACGCCCGGGTTGGGTGTTGGAGGGTCTGAGCAAGAAGGGATGGTGAAGGATATGGGTGATGGAACTTATACTGTGACCTATGTGGTGCCCAAGCGAGGAAATTATATGGTCAGTGTTGAGTGTAATGGGAGGCCTATCATGGGGAGTCCCTTTCCTGTGTTTTTCAGTGCAGCAGGTACTAGTTTACCAAACCTCTCTGCGTTAGTTTTTTACCTTTTTCAATATATAGTATATGTTGCTCAGATGTGGTTCTTTTGAGTTGTTCTAGGTTTGGTTAGCAATTCCAGTTGAATGGTTTTTATTTTCACGTGTTGTATTGGTTTGTCTGGTATAATGGATACTACTGATAAAACAAACAACAAAAGTCTTATTCCACCAGGGGAAGTTGGCTATATGGATTACATTATATCGTTTGATCAGTTAAATGCCTGTTGTGTGAGTACTTCATGTTCAGTATATTGATGGGTTATACTTTGTCTGGCAAAGGCTTAATGCAACCCTCTCTTACTTTGGCTTGGGATTCTTTATGCATAGGTGGAGTTTTGGGTAGTAACAGAAAGGAAAGAGAGAATTATCGAAGTTGTTGCTAAGCTTCTGTTCCATTGTTGGAATTATGTTATGCTGTGTACAATATTACATGTTTTTTTACTTGAACAAAACTTGAAAATATCATTGTTGCTGCGCATATGCTTCTTGGTTTGTAGTGATATTCATGGTGGTCAATTTTCAATGCTTTGATTTTTGTGGTTAGGTAATGGTAGTGGAGGGCTGCTGGGTTTAGCTCCTGCATCTACATTTCCAAACCTGGTTAATCAAACTATGCCCAACATGCCAAATTACTCTGGGTCAGTTTCAGGGGCATTCCCTGGATTGTTGGGAATGATTCCAGGGGTTGTTGCTGGAGCTTCTGGTGGTGCTATTTTGCCTGGAATTGGGGCCTCACTTGGTGAAGTTTGTCGTGATTACCTTAATGGGCGTTGTGCAAAAGTAGATTGTAAGTTGAATCACCCACCTCATAATTTGCTAATGACTGCCTTAGCTGCGACAACCTCAATGGGAACACTTAGCCAAGCTCCTATGGCACCTTCCGCCGCTGCAATGGCTGCAGCTCAGGCAATAGTTGCTGCCCAAGCCCTTCAAGCGCATGCTGCTCAGGTGCAAGCTCAGTCTGCGAAAGATTCTGCTGGTATGCTGTTGACGTGCCAATTTTGTTTTGTATTGGTGGTAGTTTTTCATTTTGCAGGATGAAAGCTCTCTTGCCTTGATTTTGCACTATGCTTGACTGTGATTTTTTTCCAATTGTGTTTTACTATTTCCTAGTTTTTTCTTATAATTATATTTGTTACGACAATCAGGTTCTCCTGAAAAGTCTAGTAAAGACGATGCATTGAAGAAAACCCTTCAAGTTAGCAATCTTAGCCCTCTTCTCACTGTGGAACAGCTAAAGCAACTCTTTGCATTCTGTGGCACTGTTGTTGATTGTACCATCACTGATTCAAAGCATTTTGCTTATATAGAATACTCAAAGCCTGAAGAGGCAACTGCTGCTCTGGCATTAAACAACATGGATGTTGGGGGGCGCCCTTTGAATGTTGAAATGGCAAAATCACTTCCACAAAAGCCATCTGTGGTGAATTCTTCACTTGCTTCATCATCTCTTCCTCTGATGATGCAGCAAGCTGTTGCAATGCAACAGATGCAATTCCAGCAAGCATTGAGGATGCAACAAACCATGACTGCTCAGCAGGCTGCTAATCGAGCTGCAACCATGAAATCTGCCACAGAGCTAGCTGCTGCCCGAGCTGCAGAAATAAGTAAGAAATTGAATCCTGATGGACTTGAAAGTGAAGAGAAAGAGACAAAGCAAAAATCCAGGTTTGTTCACTCTAGTGAATTGTTTTGAGGTTAACATATGCCCTCTTTTCTTGATTCTATTTCAAAATTTTATTTCAAGATCTTTGATTTTTTTCTGGGCAGTACAAGTATTTCCTATATATATTGGAAGTAGGAATCATGAACTCATGTTTGAATTAATGGTGTGAGAAATATTTGCAAAACTGAGAAAATTGTTTCTGTATTTGTTATTATGTTCAGGATTATGGAAGATACAGTATTTTTAGAAAAAAGTTGCACAACTTGCAACTTTTGTGCCAATCAATCAACTATCCTAACTGAAACCAGCCAAATGGTTCTGTGCTGGCAATCATCTGAACAATCTTAAGATGGTTCTGTGCTGGTCCAATAGTATATAGCTAGGATTGTATTATTGTTAGAACATACTTGAAATATCTAAAGTCTATTAGAATAAATTTTTAGCTACATAGTACACGTTTTAGTTAATGAGACCTTGGTTGAAAATAAGGTTTTTGACAAATAAAAGGCATATTCTTTTTATGTACCACCTTCAATTATTGAACTAAATAATCTAGTTTCTCTACTTTATCAAACTGTGTCAGAAATCTGAATGGTATGGATAGAATGTAATGGATTATACTAAAGAGATGAAGTAAACTGTAATGCCTGCTAGGGAGGCATTCATTTTATCAACATATTTTCTTAGCAGATTGCACGGAATTCCTAATTATTTTCCCAGGGCTTACTATGGAAGCAACTCGTCTTAGATATATTTTTTTTAAAAAAATTTGTGGCAGTTACAGATTGGATAATTATTATTCTCAACTTGAGGAGGGGATTGACGTGCTGGTTTTTTTAGCGCCCTTTGTTCGTTAGGAATAGTGGATGACTGTACTTAAGCCTCTTGCCCATTTACTCTTGCATTCCAAAGTTGCTTGAGTTTTAGGGTCTTGTGCTCTCCTGTGGTATTGTATTGGGTCTGGAGGTTATATGATCGGAGCTACAATATCGGAGTATGAATTGACATATTTAGGAGAATTCCATGTTGATTGGTCAGCTTTCCTTGTGTAGATATTGTAAAAGGAGATTTTCATCAGAGGAGTTATGTATAGTTGGATATGAAATTCAACTGACATACGTTGTTGAGCTTGTGATTTGATGATTGACATGATACCCTCTTAGGACCAACAAACTGTCCTGGATTATTATAGGTTTCAACGTAGAAGTTTGAAATATTTGAATCAAATGAAGTTTTTTTATTCCTAGCTGGATGTGATAGGGTTATGTATGTGCATGTGGATGCTAAAAATAAAGTAAAAATTACGCTGAATAAAAATTAATTGTATTTAGAAATATGTTTTATTTTATTTTATTTTTTTATCAGTAGAGATATGTTTTTGATGGCCTTGGAATTTTTAATGTCTACCATAGTCATTGATAATGGATTCACTTTTATTTTAATTAAATTGTGGTGAAAAATCTTGTTATTTATAATTTTTAATTTAAACATGTCTTTATCACACTCTGTTCTTTACAAAGTTCTCTGTCTAATCTAAGATTTAATTTCCTCTGGCAGATCCCCCTCTCCCCCTCCTGGAAGATCTAGATCAAAGTCCAGATCTCCTATCAATTACCGGAGAAGGAGGAGGTCTCGCTCTTATTCACCTGCTCGTCATTCTAGGGATCATCGGTCACCGTTGAGGTTCCATCATTACTCGAGCTATGAAAGGGAAAGGCGCTTTAGAGATAGTAGGGAACATAGTGATAGATACAGAAAACGAGACTTGGATAGATCACTTGATCATCGTTCATCTGTTTCTAGAAGAAACAAAAGTAGGAGTGTTAGTCCTCATACAAGGAAATCATCTGTTTCTCCAAAACGTCATAGAGAAACTTCACCTCATAGAGGAAGGAAACAGTCACGTGCTGATTCAGGCTCTCCCAGTCGTCGCAGAGGTAGGGCTTCTCCGAACACTGATGAAAAAAAATTAAGAAACAGAAGGCACTCAAGATCAAGATCATCAGATGATAGGCTTCATTCTAGCAAAAATGAGGAAATTTTGCATGGGAAGTCTAAACACAAAGAGAGAAAGCGATCCAGGTCAGGGTCTGTGGATGAAAAGCCTCACAGAAGGAGTCGATCATCCCCAAGAAAAGTGGATGAAAGTAGATCCAGATACAAAAAACGCTCAAGGTCTAAATCTGTGGATGATAAGCATGATTCACCTGAGCGATTGGATCAAAACAGAAATAGAAGAATGAGGCATAGTGATAAAAGGCACTCTAGGTCAAGATCTACAGAAAATAGGGATCTATCTGAAGTCAGGGTGGATGAAAGCAAAAATGAGAAGTCAAAACATCGGGATTCTAAAAGGGGCAGGTCAAAATCTGTTGAAGGGAAGCATCGCTCTAAAGATAAATCTGGTGAAAATAGAGATAAGAAATCAAAACATCGAGATAGAAGGCGTTCAAGGTCAACATCATTAGAAGGTGAGCATGACAAAAGTGGCACTTCACCCCATATTAATTTGGATGAGAGAAATTTTGAAGTGAAACAATCCAGGTCAAAGTTCCCTGAAGGCAAGCATCACTTTAGTGATAAATACGGAAATCGAGATGAAAAATCCGAGCATCAAAAGAAAACCCCACCAAAATCAAAATCAGAACAATTTGATGGTAGTGGTTCCTTCCAAGGAAATTTCAAGGATTATGATTCAAAGGGGAAATCACAATCTGATTCTGGATCTGCAGAAATTAAGCATAATTTGAGTGATGGAGAAAATACTACTTGTGATGAAAACTCAAAACTTTCTGGAGATGCCTTGCTGGAACCAATTATCCTGAAAGATACTGGGATGCTGACTTCAGTGAATGGTAACTACAAGTTAGATGAGTCAAATGAAGCTGATGATAACCCAGGTACAGGAAGTCTTATTGTCAAACATCGTTGTTAATTTTGTTCAGTTAGTGTTAAAGATCTGATAACCCTCTTTGATGCAGGATGGATATGCGTCGAAGAAGTGGGAAATGTAAAATATTAAGCAAACTTGGCTTGGTAATGACTAATGACCTTAAATATAGGAAAAAGTAGTGATTCTACACCTTCATTGCCTGTTTTTCAATACTTGCTACTTTCTGTGTTGCAGGAGTAGAGGTTCCTAATGATAATCAAAGATTCTACCGGGCTTTCTGATAGTGCTAACAATGTAGCTATTAGTACAGATTTCTGTTATTTGCTCTTGAATCAGAAGTATTTAAGGAGCAAGGATAATTGAAGCTCACTACTTACAAATGTTGATCAGGAAGTGGCGTCACCCAAGACTATTGTTACTTGTCACTATAGTATAATCTTATTTCAAAAGCATTGAATGGATCATGACTTTCTATGTTGAAGATTTCCTGAGCAAGATCTTTCCGAGGAATATACTGTTTTTTCTAAGGAAGGCTGCGTTTCTGAGGATGATGCCTCCACTATTTGATTGGTCCCCAGATTATTCTCTGTTGGCTTATGAACATCTTCGGTTGTTTATTTCTTTTTTGCAGGTCTTGTTGGAAAAGATCAAGTGTAGAATCCCACAGCTGTTGGTGTGGTTTAAGGTTTCAAGAAGTTTCCTGTTATTGTCATGATCAACAGTGCATACTGCTTGATTGATGTATGTTGGAATGTTATTTTAAGTATAAAATTCTTTTTATTAAAGGTAATTTTTGTTATGTCTGGCTTTGATATTTATTTTAAAATATGATGGTGTCTTAATATTTTTGGCTTCCAGTTCTTCAAAAGTGATAGTTTGGAGGGAGAAACCCTTTTAAACCAGTGTCCGATTATGTGCATCTAAAACTTATTTGGCAAAGGACTGCAATAATGTGTTAATTGAAACTTTAGTGAACTTTTTAGTTTGTCTCCTCATTGGTTTGTTATGTTTATATTCCATATTTGATATGGTCAATTTTTTTAGTATGATCTTGTTTAGTTGCGAGCATCATTATTTGATGTGGCCAACCATTGGCTCCGTTTTGTGTACTCATGTTTTGTGGTATGGTGGGCATTTTATATCCAAAACAAATGCAGGTTATTCTCATTGAAATCTGTTGGAGCTTTGAGATACAGTTATGCTGGGTTGATTTTTCTCTTGTGTAAATTAAGGTATGCAGTCAGATTCTGATGCTCTATGGTTTAGAGCATACTTGTTTTTCTTTTAGCAAGTTGAGAGCAATATGGGAGGCTTGTTAACTTTGTTTTTTATATGAATGCATTTACTCTGTACTGATTTTCAATTTTTTTACCATCATCTGGTGGCTTATATTATCCTACATTTTTCCCCATTGCCCTTTTGTTTTCTTTTTTATTTCCCCCCCAAGAAATTGTCATGGTTAGGTAAAGCTTCTATGTAAAGGTCAACTGAACCTGGATGTTGCTGCAATGAGTTTCACCATGTTGCGTTTGAGAATTGGCTGAGTTACAGTTTTTACTTTAGTAAATGCTGAAATGCAAATGATTTCAACAGGTAATTCTCCGTGAAACTATTGGGTGCTTCATTTTGCGTAGGCTCTTCAATTTAATTGTCAGTCTTGTCTGTGCTTTACTTAGTTCTTTATGTTTCCCAGTACACGATGTTTTTGCTTGTCATTATTTTTAAAATTATTTGTAGATTGAGTGGCTTTCAGTGTCATCTTAATGATTGTGTTTAGCTTTTTGTTGTGTTGAATTGGTTTGGTTTGATTTGATATGGTGTTACAACTTAAATTGTGGTTTTGAAAAATACGAGCTTGTTGCCGAGTGGTGTAGAATTTTTGGATTTTTTCTTTTAGAAAATGTTTTTTTATTATTTTTACCATTACTTGTAGATCGTGTGGCTTTCGGTGTCTTCTTAATGAGTGTGTTTGGTTTTTTATTGTGTTGAATTTGTTTTATTTGATTTAATTTGATAGGTGTTACAACTTAAATTGTGGTTTTGAAAAATATGAGCTTGTTGCTGAGTGGTGTAGAACTTTTGGATTTTTAGAAAATATGGGATTTTTATTTTTATATGATAGGTGTTACAACTTAAATTGTGGTTTTGAAAAATATGAGCCTTTTGCTGAGTGGTGTAGAATTTTTGGATTTTTTCTTTTAGAAAATATGTTTTTTATTATTTTTACCATTACTTGTAGATAGAGTGGCTTTCAGTGTCATCTTAATGAGCGTGTTTGGTTTTTTATTGTGTTGAATTTGTTTTATTTGATAGGTGTTACAACTTAATCGTGGTTTTTGAAAAATACGAGCTTGTTGCTGAGTGGTGTAGAACTTTTGGATTTTTTTGGAAATATGGGATTTTTATTTTTTGTGGAACACATTTATCGTGCTGACTTGGTATGGTTACGGACTTATGATTTTTTGAAAGATTAGATTTTGTTCCTAAGAAGTGCTATAGAAATTCTTGGGTTTTTTCTCCTTTCTTTTGAGGACATGGGATTTTTAGTTTCGGATTATCACAACTAAGTTTCCCCCTTGTTTTGCGCTCTTTTCTCCGTCCCCTGCCCCGTTTTCTCCTATGCCCCGCTTCTGCCGTCCCTTTTTTTTTTTTTTTTTTTTGGTTGGGTAAGCATTGGATATGATGTTCTTAGAGCTTCTTCAAATTTTCTTAACGCCTTGTGTTTGTTATGGGTGTTCTTGGGACTTTTTTTGGTGTTTTTGCATCCTTTTT
>Ga0123341_1004301_pt1 | contig 12479 bp, 5 predicted proteins | sample Turbeapinknodule_FD_89959 | JGI IMG/M metagenome (GOLD analysis project Ga0123341, IMG submission 89959) | Root nodule microbial communities of legume samples collected from Mexico - Turtle bean Mexico pink nodule | ecosystem: Host-associated > Plants > Roots > Nodule | place: Mexico: Nepantla... | reverse complement strand
TTTTATAATTATTTATATTATAATAATATTTTTAATATTATATATATAATTATTATAATAATAGTTGGTAGGTAAGAGAGATTCATGGATAATATTGGTAGATAATAAAGATTCGTGAATAATAATTGATAAGTAATAGAGATTCGTGGGTAATGATTGGTAGGTAATAGAGATACATGAGTAATAATTGGTAGGTAATAGAGATCTCTGGGTCATAATTGGTAGGTAATAGAGATCCGTAGGTAATAGTTGATTGGTAATAGAGATTCGTGAATAATAGTTGGTAAGTAATGCTGAATTTACCTACGGATTAAAAATATGTGAGTAATATGCGTAGGTAATGTTGTCTATTAGTAATATCTATAGATAATACTAAATTTATCTACAAATTTAAATCCGTGAATAAAAATCTATAGATAATACTATTTTTTTTTGTACTGAAGGTTCAATTGGCGTTTTATTTGTTGTTGTTGGCTTTTTAAGATATTTTTAGATAGTACTGAATTTTATTTGTATTGTTGAACATAAATATTCTGTATTAGATTTGTTTACTTTATACATAACTCATTTTTATTTTATATTACGGCATGTCAATTTTAAGTGAAGTTTAATTTTGAATTTTATAACTATATGTGTATCATTTTTTTATTAATATTGCTTTATATATGGTATTACAATATTAAAAAAAATATAATTACCTTTTTGGTCCATACATTAAGAGTCAATAGTCAATTTGATCTAGTAATTTTTAGAAAAATCAAATTTATTCTAAAGTATTTTAAAAAGTATGCAATTTGGTCATTTTTGTTAAATTTTTATCAACAACGTTAACTGAAGATTATATAACACACAATGTCGCACATTTTTGCATAGGTGAAATTGACGTGTTATCCAATATAAGAAAACATATTTAATAAGAATCAAGAGTTTCTAATTAATTATTAATTATATCTATTTTTTACTTTTGAATCGAGACTTAACAATATCGAAGAGAGGTTGCGGAGGATCAATGGGGAACAAGTTTATAATGTCACTGAGTCTACCGGTGGTGGCAACTGTGAAATATACCGGTGGTGAGCTCTCATTTTTGGGTCTTATCTTGGGTGTGTAACATCTCAATTGGCGGCTCTTTGCACCACTCATCTTGGAGTCCTCTTTTCTCCAAGTGGCCTGACAACCTTCTTATTCCATAAACTTTCTTCATCTCTTCCTCTTTTTATCTTTCTTTGTGCCATCCTTCCATTCCATATATGTCTTTTTTTACTCTTTAATTTGTTCTTTGTTTTGTTATTCTTTTTTACTTGTTCCATGTCTTAATTTCCACACCTTGCATCATCCACACCATATTATTGTCTTTTCTCTTTGCCCATATAAAGTTCACCTTCACGTTTACTTAACCATTTGGTTAAGTTTGTGTCCAGTGGGAATCTTCTTAGGGTTCTCACCATAATTGCTAAAAATCAAAATTCATAAACAAAGTGTCACCATAAAATGTGCAATCTTAAAATCAACTAACATCAGTCGTTCTAATATAATCACTTTCACTTACAAAGAAAATAAGTTTGTGGTTAGTTTTTAAATACCTTCACAAGTAGTGGAAAAACAACTACAAACGCACTTGAAATTTGAAGAAACTTTGACTAGTGTTGAATTAGGTATGGATACAAATTGTTATAAAGAAAAAACTAGTGAAGTTTTGCCTAAACAACATAATCAAATAGTTAAACAACTTCACCAGGTAGAAAAGTATAAAAATAGTACTCCTTGGATCAATATTGTCTACCTATTAGGTAAAGGGTACAATGACCTTGGAAGCAAGGTCGTTTCTTTTTGTTGTTCTTGTTTTTGAACAAATATCATTTGTCTTACCGTTTGCTTATTTCTATAGGATAGTGTTTGATCCTGGAGGACAATGAGGAGAATAAAAAGAAATAAGGTGGCTATCCGAAAAGAAATGCCAGGATCTGAGGACAAATCCTTTTTCAAGAGGGAGGAACTAATGGAGGTCCATCCAAGTCATCAAAACATCTAGGCTAAGAAGAGAGAAAACAATGTTTCAAAAGATATGTTTTAGAGATTTCTCCTTCTTTAGCCTTGTAAAAATTATATAAAGTAGTTAGGATTCCTCTTCAGTCCTTGTATTTTGTATTTAATTAGAATAGAATTTTAGGGCCTTGTATTCTGGGCCAAATTAATTTAAGATTTTGGACACACGATCTTCTTCCAAAGTCTCCACATGACGCCAACTAAGACTCCAAGTAGCCGCCCATTCCTTTTCTTCTCCTAAGATGACTTTTCAAATTCCTCCATGCCATTTAGCTTCTCCTTAGACTCCCCTTCTCATGCCTCTTCAACATCTTTGTGCCACTTGTCTTCACATGGATGGAGAGATTCTTGAAACTAGGATTGCCACATGCCAACCTACCAATGGAGAGGTTTCTAGAGTGCCGCATGGAAACTCATGTATGGAAAGGATTTTAGGAGACTTAAAGAGTCACTTTTAGGAGTAACCAACACTATAAATAAATGTTTTTGTCTTGTAAATCATTAAGACTTTGAATCATAGTAAATTGTTGCCAAATTGTTTTTTTCATTCTTCTTCTAAGTCTTTCTTATCTCTTGCTCTCACTCTTTAGTTTGAGAAACCTAAAGTATTGTTAGAAGGTTGACCTAACCTCCTTCCTAGCATCATTCTCCGTCAATAAACCCATACTTTTACCCATTTTTTATGCTTTCATTTTGTTGTCATCATCTTCTCCATCCAAAAATTACTTTCAACCGAAGAACTTTTCAAGGAGCCAATGAGAACTCCATCACTTACCCTTTCCTCAAACCTAGTAATGTGGTGAGACTCGAAGCCAAGTCCGTTGAGAAATGTCCAAAAAAACTTTAACCATTACATCAGTTAAGTTTTGTTGTTACATTAGGATTATTATACTTATTAGTAAAATTATCAATATTAATATTAATAATATAAAAATTATTAACATTATTAACTATTATTAATATTATTAAGTATTATTAATATTATTAAATATTAGTCATATTATTAATATAATACTAATTATATTATTATATTAATATTATTAATTTTATAATATGAATAATATGTTATACTTATTAGTTATGGTTATTATTTATTATTATTATTATTTATGATTTTATTATATTATATATAATTATTATGATAATAGTTGGTAGGTAATAGAGATTTGTGGGTAAAAGTTCGTAGATAATAAGATCTGTGAGTAATAGTTGGTAGGTAATGCTGAATTTACCTACGGATTCAAATCGATAATATCCGTAGGTAATGGTTTTCGTAGATAATATCCGTGGGTAATGCTGAATTTACCTACGAATTAAAATTCGTGCATAAAAATCCAGATTATACTATTTTTTTGTAGTGACTAAATTTAAATTTCATGTGGGTAAATAAAATTTGTTTTAAAGAAAATAAAAAAGAGGAAAAAAGAAAAAGAAAATAAACAAAAAAAACACCTCTCGTTTCCTTTCCACACCTCCCGATTCACTTCCTACACCCCCACAACCCATTTAGTTTTTTCACTTACACACCCCACTATTACCGTTCGCAGCCCCCTCACTCTCAATTTTTCATTATTTCACTTTTTCTCTTTTTCATTGGGCCACTCCATAATTTTCTTCTCATTCACGCTCCCCTCACCACGCTCACAAGACTTTTGGTTCTTTTCCTCATTCACTCTTTCGCGTATCACTCTGCACATAGTCTGCATGTTGCTGCCATCGCCACACAGACAGCCAAAATTACTATGTAGCGGTTATGGTGAGACCAGTTTGCTGAGTGTGTCAATGAACCAGCTCCTCCAGGTTTCTCAATTCTCTAAGTTCAGAGAATGCAGGTTATATATTATTTTATCGGATTTTGGCAGTTTGCTTGCTTTGCATGTATATATTTAATAATCGCGTTTCGATGGTGTTTTGGACGTATGGAGGTGCAGTCTGGATGCATTTGAGCGCATACCACATACCAGTTTCTGCGTTTCAGTTTTAAGTGTGTTTTCTTTTGCTATTTGCGGTAAAAATGTACGAGCTTCATCTGCACTCCTCGCATTTCTGTACGCGTGTTTCTTCATTTGTATGAAGAGCAGTTTGTGTCCATTTTGTTTTTCTCTCTTTCAATTTTGTATAAGTGCATATTGAATGTTGTTTAAAGCTGCTACATATTTGTTTTGAGCGTCATTTCTGTTTGTTGGTGGTATGAGAGTTTTCAGTGCAAAGGTTCTTGCAGTTGAAACAAAACGGAAAGGGTTTATAAAGAGGTTTTTAGCTTTTGTTCCAACCCATGTTTTGCACAACATATGCACCTTTTTAATTTCTAGCTCTATTTTGTACCAGTGTTTCATTTTTGAGTTCTGCTTTTATTTCAAAGAAGCCATCACAAATGTTGCATACGCTTTCTTCATTCATTTCACTATGCATGCGTTTCCATCTAGTATCACTTTTCCATCCAAGTTTGCATTCACAATGTAAAAAGAAAAGTGGGGGCCACGAGTTTGTGAAACAAAATTAGAATCTGAAAGTGAGAACGGTTCACCGATTTGTAGCAATGTGGGGACCAATGTACTGATTTAGAATGGGCATGTAAGAGTTGCAGAAGATTGAAGTAAAAGAGGGAGAGCAAAACAGACGGGGCATGCATCAATTGCTTTTTGGGCCCCTCGTTAATATCTCCACTTCCTTCCCATTTTTATTTGCACCGACTTTTCAAAAGCCTGGCCCATTCGGCTAGCCGAACAATTTTGTTTTTATAAACACTCATTTTCATATCTACACTGCATCTTAAAGCCTACGGTGATTAGGCTGGGCCAACACTTTTTTTTTCTTGCCACCTGTGTTTTCTGTGTCCATACCACCTGGCCCATCAATTTTGCTATCTGCCACCAGTTTTTTAATTTATAGACCCTCCAACTCTTGCTTTCTAAAAAATATAGAAAACAATATTGAAAAATTTCAAAATTAAAAAGATCTTATTCAAAGAAATAGTTTAATCTCCATAATTGTGTGATCTTTGATTTTCTGTTACGAATAGAAATATGTAGGAGAAAGGTCAATCTTTATTGAGTTCACTTTTTCAAAAGTCCAGTTTCAACTGACAAAATCCAAATCATCCTGAAATTCTTTTTCAAATACACATTTCTTAACTTCTAGAACTATGTGATCCTTGATTATTTTGTTATGAACAAAAAATATGTAGACTATTATTGAACATGAGTTAACACCTAATTGTTAACTTCTAAAACTACGTGATCTGGTACATATGTTTATTTTAATTTCAAAAATATCATCGTGTTTTATTGACGACGTTTGGCTTTGGATCGGTTGTGGTAAGACTATTATTGAACGTGAGTTAACACCCAGATACCAGAAAGACCTAAATCACGAGAGGATTATGCATGAGGTGTGTATAGTACATTCGGGTACGACACAAGCAAGTGTTCCCTGGAGGCACTAAGGCCCGTAAGGGTTAGGGTTTCCAGGAAAAGATTGCATGCATGACACGTGAATAATTAGGGCACCCACACAACAGATGACGCCGCAGCGCTGGTACATGAGTTGGTACCCTAGCGGTCATACTGTTAGAAAGATTGCACACCATAAGAGGCAAGTCTTGTGCCACGACTGCACTAAGCTTGTGCAACACGTCACAGGATGTCTCACCAGTGAACCCTAATCCACTTAAGGAAAGATCCTTGAGGGATAGGGAAGTTGACCTAATACAGCCTATATAAAGGGTGGTAAGAACCCTAGAAAAGGTACGTCGTTTCTAAGACTGAAACTGCTTTACACACTTATTGTTTCTTAGCCCAGTACTGACTTGATCGTCAGAGTGCAACCAACAGGTAGGGTCCTCTTTGTTTCAACGGAGCCACTCTCAGCCACCTAAGGAGAAGGCGTAAACCACCAGGAGATAGGAGGAGCCACCATCTGCCTTTGAAGTCAACGGCGACCGAGTCAACCGGCGAGAACAACTTTGGATTGGTTGTGGTAAGGCTATTATTGAACATCTTTTTCTGCACTAATGCTTGAATGATATATTGAATTTGTGTTCCTGAAACTCTCAACACATTTCTCTCAAGTCTCTTTCTTTATGATGCTCTCATGCATTCTAGAACTCAAGGAAGTTGGCTTAACCTCTTCCTTGACCCTTTGCACCTAGAAAAACCGCCCCTTCACTTTCTAAAACTCATACCATTCAATGCTTCCTCCTTAACTTTACAAGTCTTTCGCTGCCTCCATTGAATTCGTGGCTCAACTCAAGGCACCATTGCTTCACAATCTTTTGGGCTTCAAGCCCATTTCTTGGCTTCTTAGGATTCATATGTTCAGGTATTTGCATGGGAATCACTTTAAGTTGCTTCCAATTAGACATGAAGTCTTATTGAGCTTAAGATTGACTCCAAACGAATCTCAATCTTCTCTATTTTTGCTCAGGTTGGCTGGTAAATTTAAGCTTGTGTTCATGGTGAAGGACTCTTTGCGCTCAACCTATGTGAATTCACCCAAACTTTTATTGGGTCACTTTGATTCTTTTGGCCTTAATTTGCTCCACTCATGATATCAGCTCTCAGTGATTTGTGAAGTTTCTTTAAAACTAGCTCATTGAATTCAATCTGCTGAATCATTTTTCATGTGTTGGGCAAATTGATCTTTTCTTATTTTTCTCTTTGTTTGTTGTTTTTTTTATTTCTAAAAGATTTCATCTCATTTTTCTTTTCTACTCCTGGGTTTTACATGCCTTTCAGGTTAGTTTTCTATGTATTTTACACATTATGCATGCCATTTTAAAAAGCTTTCATATTAAAACCGTTGTATTTAAGATAGATATTTTTTTTTTGTCGTGAATGATTCATTTGGTTGAGTTCTATGCACGATTAATATGTTAGTTTTGAACTTCATTTGTTCTTGGGTAACTAAATCTGAAGTTTTTTTTTATTATTATTCTTTTGGACGTTTACTATATGAGAAAATGATAGAAGACATCTTTAATTTAATTCTCATGAGTTGTTTGTCGTTTCTTTTGGAATATTTATTTTTATTAATATGTAGCATTACTTGTCCTTTCCTTTTGAGTAATACTTCATGCACATATATATTCATTTTAGGCTTTGGGATTCTATAGAATTCGAATTGAGGACCTAAAACAATACATGAACAAACTGGTTGAACTAAAATCAATATATTTCATAAAAACATAAATATATAAATAATGTATTAATTAAAATAAGTAGTTACTTTTAACTAATAAAAAACTATATAATCTACTTAGAATATTTTTAATTGCTTATTTTTATCAAAAATAATGAAAATTAATTATTGGAATCTCTTTTATATTAGTATATCTCTCCTCTATATTCGAGAGGCTTTGATGACATTTTTAAGAGGTGAAAAGAAATTTTAATTCTAATGTGAAAAAAAGAAGAAGAAATAAAAGTGAAATTCATTAAAACATTGAAGATATGTATGATAAAAAAAACTTGAGGTAGCTTATAAACCTGTAAAATAAAACCAATTTATCAATTTTTTATTTGATCAAACAAACTCATAAATTATTCAAATGAACTAAAGTAGTTTAAATATCATTACAAACATACTCAAACATCAAAGACTTTGTATGAAAAGAGTATCTTCTTGAATAGCTGAAAGATTGAAACAAGTGCTTTTGATTGATCAACAACTCCTTTTATTGAAGCTTAGATCTCCTGCATAATTTGGTGAGAGGTTCATCCAACCTAATAAACTAAATTAACGCAAAAGAAAAATAGATGCATAATTCGCAATATCAATTAAAAAGTAACATATCACGAATACTGATTTATTGATGAGTAGCGAATCCATGAATTTTAATATTAATATTTAATCCCTAAGCAGAAAAATTATTGTTGCATGTAAATATTTGTGGTTGAATTATATCAGGTGTTAGCAGCATTAGGCAATTAGGCAATTAACTCAGCCGTTATTATAAAAAATGCTTTTATTTATAATAAATTTCTGAATAATTAGCAATCTATAGTTCTCCTCACAGAAAGAATTTACAAAAAAGGATTAAGGACAAATGTAATGAATGTAGAACGTAAAGGATCCTAGAAAGGAAAACCAGAAGAGCGAAAAGCTAAAAGGAGTACAAGATAAGATCCATAGATACTCTGTTTTTTTGTCAGTGTTACGTATCACTGTTGGTTTTGCTTGAAATTCCACTCAGTTCTGGCTCGAACAACGTCTGCTTTATCATGTTGCAGACGAAGCAAGTGTGTGTATTGCAGGTCCGGTTTTCTGTTCTTGGAATTATTATTGGACTCAAAAACTCTTTCTGTTGGAGACGTCATTGATTCCACAATATTTGATTGTGTGCATTCACGTCGATACTCCAAAGTCATGCTTGTCATATTATAATGCTCTAGAACTTCAATTGGCACACTCTGCAACAACAAAATCACATCAATACCAAGTCCAAATTTAATAATCACTGATGTTATAGTAAATGGAGTATTGCTATCTTTGCCACAAATACAGTAATTTGTTTTGCCATTTTCTTGCAACTTGTTCTCTGTCAACAATTCGTACCTCTAAAATCCATCCAATGTATTTCACATTGTTGACATGCTGGTTAGCGTCCATGTCATTCCACCTTGGCTGTATTACATGCAAAATGAAGGGTTTAATAACGTGATCTTAACCAGAAGACATCGTAATTGCTTTTTGAGAAAGCAAAGAAATGGTGATTGATAATAAAGAGATATGAAACTTACAGCCAACCCAGATCGGATTCTCTCAGCTGTGTCATCAGTGAGTTTGTCTATTCTCTCACAATCTACTTCTTCGGTAGGAACGGCAAGCCTGTTTAGGTAAAAAGGAACAAGCTCTTGTTTAACCTCTTCAGGGATCTTGGAAAGTCTTCTTGTTTGTCTATTCATGATCACCCATGTGCTGCACCAGAGAATTTTCTCATCATCATGTATTGAGAATTGAGAAAAACCTCGATGTCATTGTGATTAGAGTGTATGAAAAAGATGAAACTATGCACCTTGTGGCTCTTGTTATGATCTCTTTGGTGTAGTGATCCCTGATTATCCAATCTCTTCGCATTCCATTCTTTCCTGCTGCATCGACCCAAGTATCAACTTCAATTTCGTCTCCCCTGTCACGTATTCATGCTCTTGCTCTTAATTCTTTGAACCAAACAATCAAATACAAAGAGGTCACAAGTATTTCGTAAGGCAAAGGCTTGGAAAAGCATTATATTTTTACCATTTGTTATATTTCTGAACTTGAAGTTGAATACGAGTAACAACCCAAATGAGCTTTCGAAGGCTCATCTCGCGGGTTGCTCCAAATCCTTCTCCCCCAATCCCAGAGCTAGTGACATGATTTAAAGCAGTTTCCTGAAAATTAATTTTTATTGCTTTGTTTCAGTCACACTGTCATTCATTATCTATTTGAACTATTATTCATTCTATCTTCAACAAGGTACAGAAATTCAGAACATCACTATGTTGTCATACTGATAAAGATCACAACATACTTTTGTTCCATTCTATGGTGTAATCGTTGGACATCACTACCATGATAAATTTTGTTAGGCACATTATTAGAAAATGGTGGAATTGTGAGGCTAACCTGAAGAAAATTCATGAGTGTCTCCATGGTGGCAGTTTTATCTGGTCCAATTTCGTAAGACCTGATAACAAATATTTGCCTAAATACAAACTTATCCTCCACAAACCTTCCACGCAAGCTGGTAACAATAGCTTCATCTGCTGCACTTTCTTTGGCGAACTTTCCTGCTTGTAGAGGAGCCTCTGCCACGTGTGTTCCATTCACATTTACTCTGTTGGCAGTGTCCATTTTTCGAGGACTTTCACTATAATTTGCGGTCACCGACAAGAATCTTCGTTTATTATTAAACACGTTAGTAATATTGCATGGAGCATAAAACCTCACATTCTTCTTAGAATCGTTTAAATTCCGTGGGAATTGTAAACGGATGTTGCTGATTGCGGCCATTGATCGATGTAAGGTGGTTGATGAAGGACTGAAATCAGCAACAACAAGCCTAGTGGAATTCAGAATAATGAAAAAGTAACGTTAGATATAAGTGTAGCCCAAGTTTGTTGGTGAAGGGGAAATGATTTCATTTGAAAAGGGTGTATAATTTGTAGGTGCAACTAATGGTGAATTATGGGAAAGGGGAAGCTTAATTAAGAAAGAAAAAGAAGGAGATTTTGTGTTTGTAACATAGGGATGTGAAAATCAATAACTTGAGAGAAAGATATCGGATTCGCAGCCCAACCACTTTCATTCGAGTGGGAGAAAATAAGGTGAGAAATCCATCGTTAACTTGCACGCAAAAAATAGAAGATACTAGAGGGGGTGTTGCCTATGTGCCATTCTAGCCATAAAAAATGGAGTGTTCCTCTAATGTTCATGCCCTTTTGAATAGGGCACCTCTAATTTATCTCTAAACAATGAAAAGTTGTTTAGAAGCCTAAGACTAAAGCAAAGGCCTTCAAATTTGGTATATCTTGTGTTGGTAAGCTGTTTCCACACTTTCTTTTACGTCTACCTATTTGCGTGGTCAGAATAATACAATGTCAATTGCTTAATCGCCTAGAAAAAGTGCAAAATTACCGTGACCGATGTATATAAAAAATTGTACCTCAAATGGTTCAAAGGGTAAAACATATTTTTAAGGGGTCAAAATTTCTTTAATAGGAAAAGCAGAACTACACATAACGTGCACTTGAATGGGTAAAAGATATTTTTGAAGGGGCAAAAATTTACTTGAATAGGGAACCTGAAATTGTACTTTTAATCATCTTTTTCGCTTTGTAATTTTAGAAAATTGTTAATTAGTTTTTTTTACGATAATTGCTCGTTAACTTATCATATACTTTTGTTTTATTCTTTCACTAATTAATTAGTCAATCACATACTTTTATTTCTAGTTGTCCTAAAAGACATTAAGAAAAATATTAATCTGTAATTATCCTCGACATCCATATGTAATTAAAATAACAACGAATTTTAAAAAAAAAACTAACAATCATTTCACATATCGAAAAATTTATTTCAATAATTTACATGTAAATATCTGGATATATCTGGATATATCTGGATGGTCTAAAATTTAAAACAAGAAAAAAATAAATCTCGTGTTATAACACAGAAAACAAAAATATATTTAACCCAAAAAAAATCATTCCTAAATTGATAAATCACGCCAAAATTTATAATTGGTCCAACGGAAATTTTAACCCATTTGCTACTTTAGCTCCACCGATTAGTTGCAGCACTATTATTATTGATCGATTAGTTACTAAAGATGACATTGAGTTATCAATGTGCAACAAATTAAAATTGTAATACAAATTCAATAGAAATTAAATGGTTTAAGGTGATAGTTAAAGAATTAAAACAAGTGCTTTTTTTAACCAGTGTGAAAACACCTTAATAAAATTGAAGAGTACATTTCTTCCCATCCCAATAAAAAATATTTTTTTTAATTGTTTAACCAATGTCCTAAGCACATGGACGAGCAGTTTGTCAAATAAAAAACACGAATTATTATAAAATTGGACGATAAATAGGTTTAACCATATATTTACCGGAGAATTTATCATAATCATCAATAAACCCAAGATACTAATATAAATAGAAGACAGCTTCATAAAATGATAAAACTAGATAGAGAGGATATGATGGCTTTAATAAGGGGGAGAAAATGAGTGTAAAGGATTTTGTTAGTAATGCAAAATGTCTATTTTTTAAAAGAAGTCATAGAATTAACAGAAATTTCAGACTTTTCAGTACAATGAATATGATTCAGTGAGTAATAAATAAAGGTTCTAAGATTTAATCCAAAATGTTTCACTGGGTGGAATAATTGTGATTTTATTATTATTATTAATAATATATACTGGATGATACTAATGTATATAAAACATGGTTTTTAAAACATTTTTAAGAGCAAATAATATTAAAAACATAATATTTTTTATATTGATTGATTTTTTACTATTGAGGCTACACCGACTTTTTCATAAATCCACCAATTCTCACTGTTTCAATTGAAAACAACATTACTCTTCATAATTCTATATAACTAAATTTTAGCAAATATTTTTTAAGTTTCTTCATTCATACAAACGTTCTCCCAATCATATCCAAACACCACATCTCAAGCTAAGAAAAGAGACATAGTAGAATATTTTCTTCCTCTTAACCTTGTAGAAACTTGTAAATAGTAGAATAGTTTCAATTTCAGGCCTTGTAAATAATAACTTAATAATAAAACTTGCAATTAAGTCAATATTTTATTATATTTTAATATTTATCACCAAGGTAATATTTTTTATTTTTTTTATTGATAATTTTATTTTTAGTTAAAATATTCAAATTCTATTTATTTATCATATATTATTTATTTTTTAAAGTCTATAAAT
>Ga0123341_1004299_pt1 | contig 12481 bp, 12 predicted proteins | sample Turbeapinknodule_FD_89959 | JGI IMG/M metagenome (GOLD analysis project Ga0123341, IMG submission 89959) | Root nodule microbial communities of legume samples collected from Mexico - Turtle bean Mexico pink nodule | ecosystem: Host-associated > Plants > Roots > Nodule | place: Mexico: Nepantla... | reverse complement strand
CCTACTGGTACTAGAACTATGGCCTTGAAGCCACCTTCCTCTTCTCTTTATTACTGTTCTGAGGTACTGAGGCCTCTCACGGTGTCGCCCCCTCCACGGTCTTTCCTTCCCATGGGTATCGGGGTGCCCCGTTGATGCCTTAACCTTGGCGACGCCTACACTCGGCGACGCCTCATCTTGGCGACGCCTACACCTGGCGACGCCTCACCTTGGCGACACCTTCAGCGGTCAACCTGTTGACTTTCTTCCCTTGGGCCCCCTTGAGGGGTCCCAACATACGTTGACTTTGGCTTTGACTTTGACTTTGGTCAACGCCCGGGGACAGGACGGTACATTTTTGAAAGAAAAAAATTCTTAAAGTTTTCTTATTGAAAAACTATTTATACATGCAAAGTAACTGATTTTTTTTTATCAGAGCAATGATATAATATGATCTAAGGATAGAAATAGTAGAGATTTCTTATTTCTGAACACTCTATTAACACTCTCTATATATATATATATATTACATCAACATTTATTATAACCATGTATTGTATTAATTTCTTGAGTTACATTTGATGTCACAAGCCTTGAATGGTTTCATTTTGTGTTCTCATACATAGTTTCCTTTGTCCTGAATTGGATTTATTTGTTTCATTTAGAGCTTATAATATAATTGAATGATTTGTAGTTTTACTGTTGACACTCTCTTTGTTCTTGATGTCTCCATGACATTTTGTTCTCAGGAAGAGACCATTCGCGAGGCCATTGAAGATGCTGGATTCCAAGCCACAATAATCAGAGATGATAACGAGACATCTGTTCAGATATGCCGCATACGTATCCAAGGCATGACATGCACGTCGTGTTCCTCCACTGTTGAGTCTGCACTTCAATCAATCCAAGGAGTGGTGAAAGCCCAAGTGGCCCTTGCAACTGAGGAAGCTGAAGTTCACTACACTCCAAACGTTGTCACCTACAACCAAATCTTGGAAGCTGTAGAAGACACTGGTTTTCAAGCCACGCTTATCAGCACAGGTGAAGACATGAGCAGAATAGACCTTCAGGTAGAGGGCGTAAGGACGGGTCGTTCCATGAGACTAATTGAAAATTCTCTTCAAGCCCTCCCTGGAGTCGAAGGTGTAGAGACACACCCTTTGTTGAACAAAGTGTCTCTTTCTTATAAACCAGACTTGACAGGACCAAGAAATTTCATTAACGTGATTCAAGAAACCGGGTCTAGGCGTTTCAAGGCAAAGATTTTCCCGGAAGGAGGGAGAAGGAATAGTCATAGGAGGGAGGAAATCAAGCAATACTATAGATCCTTCTTGTGGAGTTTGGTGTTTACTATTCCTGTGTTTCTAACGTCCATGGTGCTTATGTATATCCCTGGAATTAAGCATGGACTAGATGCCAAAGTTGTTAAAATGCTTACAGTGGGGGAGATTATAAGATTCGTGCTTGCTACACCAGTACAGTTCATTATAGGGAAGAGGTTTTACTCTGGTGCTTACAAAGCATTACGCCTTGGCTCTCCCAACATGGATGTTTTGATTGCCTTGGGGACAAACGCAGCATACTTTTACTCAGTGTATTCTGTGCTGAGAGCTGCTACATCTAATAGTTTTAAGGGTACTGATTTCTTTGAGACCAGTGCTATGCTTATTTCGTTTATTTTGCTAGGGAAGTACCTTGAGGTTTTGGCCAAGGGGAAGACATCCGATGCAATTGCCAAGCTCATGAACTTGACACCTGACAGTGCTATATTGTTGACGTTGGACAGTGAAGGAAATGTTGTTGGTGAGGAGGAAATTGATAGCAGGTTGATTCAGAAGAATGATGTCATTAAGATCATTCCTGGTTCAAAAGTGGCTTCCGACGGATTTGTTATTTGGGGTCAGAGCCACGTGAATGAGAGCATGATAACAGGTGAGGCACGTCCTGTGGCAAAGAGGAAAGGGGATACTGTTATTGGAGGAACTGTGAATCAAAATGGAGTGTTGCATATTAAGGCTACATGGGTGGGATCAGAGAGTGCGCTTGCTCAGATTGTCAGACTTGTTGAGTCAGCACAGATGGCCAAGGCTCCTGTGCAGAAGTTTGCTGACCGCATTTCCAAATACTTTGTGCCTATGGTAGGGACTAGCTAAATTCATTTTGCCCAGCATTGATTATCCAATAATATCTCTAATAGTATCTCTAATATAAGTTCGTCTGATAGATGATTTCTATATTTCATTTATGTTTGATAGGTTTTGCCTTCTAAAATTGAATCCTTATCTCTGTGTAGTACTTATTTTAAAGGGGTTTCTTTGAGCAGGTTATTGTAATCTCATTTTCAACTTGGCTTGCCTGGTTTATAGCTGGAAGGGTTAGTGCTTACCCGAAGTCTTGGATACCATCTTCCATGGATAGCTTTCAGCTTGCTTTGCAGTTTGGGATTTCTGTCATGGTCATAGCCTGTCCATGTGCTTTAGGTTTAGCAACACCGACTGCAGTCATGGTTGGTACTGGAGTAGGTGCATCTCAGGGAATACTTATCAAAGGAGGTCAAGCATTAGAAAATGCACATAAGGTCAGCATTTGACATTAAACTATAGGTCCTTAAATTCAGGATTTGCTTTGTAAATGTTGGTGAAGTTAAGATGAACTTGCTTAGGTTGTCTTTCTTCTCATTTGAGCATAGGCACAACTTACCTAAACGTAGTAAGGGGTGGGATTTTGGGCCTATATGAAAACATGTCGTATGTATATACACATACAACATTTGAATCTCTTTATGGTTTGTCTTGTAGGTGAACTGCGTTGTATTTGACAAGACAGGTACTCTCACTATAGGGAAGCCTGTGGTAGTAAATACAAAGTTGTTAACAAATATGGTACTCCGAGAATTCTATGAACTTGTGGCTGCAGCTGAGGTAGGCATTCAATTATTGAGTTTCACATGCTTACCCATGAATAATTGCAATAAAAACTTTACATTGAATAATTTCCTATGACAGGTGAATAGTGAGCATCCCCTGGCGAAGGCCACTGTTGAGTATGCTAAAAGACTGAGAGATGAAGAGAACCCCATTTGGCCTGAGGCACGGGATTTTGTGTCCATTGCTGGACATGGAGTTAAGGCCATGGTTAGAAATAAGGAAATACTTGTGGGTAACAAAACCTTGATGGCGGACCACAATGTTGCACTTCCTGCTGATGCTGAAGAGATACTGGCAGAAGCGGAAGCAATGGCTCAAACTGGAATTCTAGTGTCTATAAATAGGGAAGTAATTGGGGTTTTAGCAGTGTCTGATCCATTGAAACCAGCTGCACAAGAAGTCATTTCCATTCTTAAGTCTATGAAAATTAGGAGCATCATGGTTACTGGGGACAATTGGGGAACTGCCAATTCTATAGCAAGGGAAGTTGGAATTGAAACTGTTATTGCTGAAGCCAAACCTGGGCAGAAGGCTGAGCAAGTGAAGGACTTGCAGGTACTTTGTTTAAAATTGTGGATGGTACTTTAAGCTGAAAGGTGAATACACATGAATGCATAGTCCAACTATCTTACACAAAAAGATTTGACCAATTTACTATATTATTCTATTTACACAAATATCTAATAAGATTTCACTACTTTACCATGTTATCTCATTCATTAACATGATGTGATGTTAAGCTAAATTTTGTGCTGAAGCTGTATATAAATTACACCTACTTTATACATCTCTAACATGTATTACCTGTGGTTAACATATTGAGGTTTAGGCTTCTGGGCAAAGGGTGGCTATGGTGGGGGATGGTATCAATGACTCACCAGCACTTGTGGCAGCAGATGTAGGAATGGCAATAGGTGCTGGTACAGACATTGCTATTGAGGCTGCTGATATTGTCCTAATGAAGAGCAATTTGGAGGATGTCATAACTGCCATTGATCTTTCCAGAAAAACGTTTTCCCGTATCCGTCTCAACTACATATGGGCGTTGGGCTATAATCTGCTAGGAATTCCAATTGCTGCTGGAGCTCTTTTTCCTTCTACACGATTTCGGTTGCCACCATGGGTTGCTGGGGCTGCCATGGCTGCCTCTTCTGTCAGTGTGGTTTGCTGTTCTCTACTATTGAAGTATTATAGGAGACCCAAGAAGCTGGACAATCTTGAGATACGGGGCATAAGCATTGAGTGATGTAAAATATGGTGCGGAAGAATTCATGGTGGTGGGTCCTTCTGTTAGCTACTATGTGTTACTGCTACTATAGTATGTGGTGACTTGTTCAGTAGTTATATGTTACTATATATCAAGAACCTTGGACACTTGTCACTTGTCAGAAGTTGTAAACATTGCTTGCATGCATGTAAAAAAATTTCTCTGGTGTTGGAATAATGTACACAGTGAAAATCCTTATCAAGTAATGATATTTGCGTACATTTATATTACAATATAAATACGTATTACAGTAGTGATTTGTTTAGAGGAATAGAACCACGTGAGGTCATATAGATCCTAAAAGAATGCAAGAATTTTGATGTGTAAATATGTATCAGTTTCTTTCAGGTGTTCCTCGACACCACGTACCCATCTCAATTTATCACATATGAAGATATATCATTCCAAACATATAAGATATATATTCAAGCCAACAAAGCAAAGCTTGAAACCCAAGGCTCGAGTCTGTTGAAAGAAAAAGGCAATGATTATGTTGTTAGTCTTGAAGCAAAGATGAAGGCATGTCTGTCACATCTTTGAATGGCCACCTATCTTGTCGCTAGGCTTAGTCCGAGTTTCAGCTATCCTTGAACGCTGCTGTTCAAATTTCTTTTTAGCTCTATAAAGGATGTTATGCACTTCTTCAAAGTGAGGATTTGTTGCAGCTCTTGTATCATCAATCCACTGAAGAACTTTCTTGTATGGGGATAATATACGACTGCGATCCTTCTCATCCAAAACCTAAGTTTATCACAGTTTAATTTTACAAATTCATGTAAAATTCAATTATACTACCAATCACAATTCTAATTCAACTGAAGATTTCAAGACATGATTGTGCAAATTAGGTTGAATGCAGCACCAATAATTACAAGTCACATATAGTTACCTCGAGTTGCATAAGTTCACAAACCATGCTGAGATCTGCTATAGATGGCTGAGAGCCACCAAGCAGGAAGCGTCCATCTCCATAGAGCCAAATATCCTCTAGATTTGATAAAGAAGAAAATAGTACTTTTTCTGCTTCAGCAGCTGTTTTTGGATTAAGTGGACGGCCGGTTGCAGGTCCTAGTACAGTATTTATTACATAGCTCACTGCAAAGGTCGTGTGCTTCTATACCAGTTAGTCATAGTTTACAAGAAACATGCCAGTTCTCTAAAAATAGGACAAAACAAAGATGCTCTCAGGCTAGAAACATATGATTTGACATATGGCTTGCAGAAATGGTAAAATCTGTTCTTCGATCAGATGTTGCTTTTAAAGCACACACGATAGAATATGGATTGTTATATGTATTGATTGTTGCATTATAGCAAGACACTAATTTAGTTTTCTTAATGACATGAAGCACCAGTGAGCAATTATTTAATCCCATTTTAGTCCATGTAAACAATTATTAAAGATGTTGCCAACTTGCACTCTAGTATACTTACAACAAACTTGAATGCTCACAACAATAAGTTTGTAGAAGATAATGACTTTATGATTGAATTTCTTAGTAGTTTGTAGCCATATATTTAACAATCTCTAACCAGCACAACATAGAAGAAACTCATCTGTGCATGGAAAATTGCATTATTCTAAGGAGATGTCTGGATTCAGTTGTGTAAAGCACCTGTTCCATTTCGTAAATTAGAGTGATGCCAATCCATTACTGAGTTAATTTTAGCTCTCCTGAAAATATCGCTTGGGTACCTGATACATCATGAGGATAAATTTTAGATGCAAGTTTTCTACACTTTTATCCACAAAGCATGGCAACTTATGATTAGTTTACATTGTAGAAAATGTATCTCCAAGTAGCACAAAATTTAATTTAAATTCAATACAATTTCTTTTTACATATTTAAACCTAATTCAACTTCACAAAACTATCTTATAAAATAGATTTGTATTTACTTATATACTATAGTTTGGTTATATTTCTAGTTTATACGAGGTCTCTAACATATCCAAAAGTATCCAAAAGTGAGGAACAAGAGCATTAGCAATGAACAAACAACCCTGGTCATGATTAGGCCGTTTCTAGTCATGTATGTTTAACTCACTTAAAAAATAAAACCATGTTCAACTACTACGCAGTGAAACATTCTAACTCTGACATTTAAAAGACTTTAGAGTATTTATATAAAACAACCAGATAGTTCAGGACTTCAGAAGCAAAAGAAAAGAATCTACTAACCAATGGTCAGCAATTCCAGGAAAAGCAGAATTAAGATACACAAGGATTGCGTGGCTGCCAAAAGAAAACGAGGTTTATTAAGAAGAACACATAATAAAATAAAATAAAATAAAAATATTCCTACTGGGGGATTTAACATTTACTCATAACAGCATTTACGGGAACTAAATAAGTATGAGGCAACAGAAAACATGTTATTTAAAACAAAATACATCATATAGTCATCCTACACCAGTAGATGAAAATAACTCATTAATCACTGGAAATTTAAACGCACATGTTTCATTCACTTTCCTGAGCCAATATGCACATAGCCCAAAAGAAGGCACAAACTTCAAATGAACATAAAAAAACGTATTTTATAAGCAACGCAATACCACTCTGCATCATGCATAGACAACACAATTATTACAACGATATTAAGAAGTGGAATTTAAGTCTATGAAATGCTCTAATCTCTAATCGACGTGGGATCTTCAACAAGATTACTTACAAATAAAACAAAATTAATTTCTAAGCAACTATAAAATGTTAGTTCATCGTCAGATAAACATCAGGAAAATTTTCTATGGGGCCACACAATCACTAATTAGGGGATAGGGTATGCAAACAGATATATAGCTTCAAAATAAATATGACAGCTTGGTTCCACTCCCAGCATAGCATAATATCCTCAACTCAATACTTGGACAAAGATATTGAAGATACAGGAACAGGACCAGACAAATCTTTGATACTCCATCCTCATCAAAGTCAATTACATAGGCATAATGTGACAAGTGCAATAATGCTTAATATCATATAGTGGTGGATTAAAAGGGGCCTTATCAATGATTACCTCTCGGAGAGATTGAAGCTTCCATGAACAATAGCCGGAACTTTCTGCAGAGGGTTTACTTCTGAAAAAGATAAAATACATTTCAGGTCAGCAGAAGAATAGACCACAGATTTTGCCCCAATCAGTATTCACTGCAAAACAAATGCACCAGATCTTTGTGCTTCTTTTTTGGAACCATTCATATGATATTCCTTCAATTAAACCTAAATGGATATACGCACTACTAAATTTTCTATCCATTACTTAGTGAGTGCCATGACAAAATACCATAACATATAATTATATGTAATGACAGAACAAAAATAAGCTATGGATATAAAACTTCGTATGAAAAAGAAACACCCTCTGTGTACTGTGATAATACTCTGTAAACACAAGGAAACATGCTATTTTGTTTTCTTTCTAGCAAAACAGAAAATATCTGCAAAACAGAATCATTAGCCTAATCTTATATAACTAGTTGTTGTCTTGTCGCACACGAATTCCTTCTGATTCCTGCATCATTTGGATTTCCACGTGTACAGACACATTAACCGCAGCTTCCTCAACATGTTTTGGTTCCTTAATTTGCCCTTGTATCACTTTCACCTGTTACATTATACCCCTTGCCTTCCTATTATAAATAAGACCAAAATAAGAAGTGATACTTATTTCTTTTTAAGACTCGACCCATAATGTATCCCGTGATTATTTTAAACTAAAATTCTCTTAATTAAAATCAACCTGAGACTGCATTAACAAATATTCGAAAGAGAGACAAAAAATAATAACAGAGGTAGATTTGAAAAAAAAAAGACAAATTTAGTCTATTAACTAAACTAACCTTTTTTTTCTTAATTATGAATTAAATAAATGAAATCTTATAATTAGGAACCAAGAGTTCATTAAGGTGCAGAGTTGTTAGTGAATGAATACTTATAAAGTGCATATGCTACTATAGATACTACTATATATACCTGTGAATTCAGAAGAGAGGTGGTGGCCTTTGGAAATGTCTACTTTGATCTCCACGAAGCCAATTCCATTCAATCTTATTAACAAAAGATTATGATGATAGAGTTTAGTTCATCATAATCATATCATAATATAAATAATAAACAGATCATGACAAAGTATGAAGAAGTATTAACCTGCAGAATATGAGAACTGCTCGAGAAGGCTGGGACATTCGATCCGCATACACCTTCAGCTTCTCCATCATCATCAATTACAAGTTTGGGAAGCACAGCAGTTAGCAGAGCACTGCTTTGACTTTACTCTCTATCTTTTTCGTTGCATTGCTTCATTTGCCTCATTACACACTTACCGGTACCTTTTAACAGTCAAACTTTATATCCATAAACTAATATATTTATGGAATGCTTATAAGGAACGCTTTTTATCCTTTCGGATAAACGTGTTCAACGAACCAAAACAAACTGTAAATTAGACAAGGTTTTCAGTTTTTTTAAGGAAGATATTCTTTCGTACACAAATTTAAAAGGGTCTCTGAGAATTTTTGTTAAAAATATAAAAAAAAAATCACTGCCAAATACTCTTCTAGCTTTGTATTAAAAATACTTAAAATATACACTATAATATAATTCTCTTAACTGTTTTCTTTTAACATTGTAAAACTAATCTACAATCATGTTAACATTAATAACAACCCTCAACAAAATAGTCTAAAAATGGACTCCTCATTATATTGTTTTAGATATAGAATAAACTATAATTAAAAAGAACTACATACCTTCCATGCATCCAAAGTCTCCAACTTTATCAGTTATTATTTTATCATAAGACATTTTATTAGTGAGAAATTTATATATAAAAAATTGAGAAATATAATAGTCTTTAGTAATGGTAGTATAATTATCAGGCAATGACGTGCTTTCACACTAGTGCCATTGGATAATGCATACATATTTATATCCTACAATTGAAGGATTGGGGTCAATATAGTGATGCAAAATAATGATGAAATAAACATTCTTGTTTTTATATTAAAAAAATATTGTACAATTCATATAGTTTTACAGCAACTTACCAACTCCTTGAAAATATTGTACACAGCAAAATTAAATAACACATAAACCATAGACGATGTATCTGTTTACATTTATGTTCAGTTGAACTGAACGTGGATCCAACACTCCACTTCCTTCTCAGTTTGAGCATCAAAAAGTGAATTTTTTTCCATTCAACTGAGTTATAATAGAACATGCTTCCAAACGCACCCCAATATGTATTTAGGAGGACACGATTGTCTCTTCAATTGACAATGACAATTTTTACCTGTCCAACATAGATTAAGGGTCTCAATACAGACAAAAACATTATCATCTTTGATGTTTCAATCAGCATATGTATATGCATCAGATAAAGTTATCTGTCAAGGTTGTTTGGTCACATTTTTGAAGTTAGTGGGGTTCTAATCCTCGATTCCACCACGCTGTCTGCCTGATTAGATTGCTGCTCAGAAAGCTTCGTTTTGAGCATATAGAGGATTTTATGAACTTCATCAAAGTGAGGTCTCGTTGCATTTCTTGTGCTCTCAATCCACTGCAGAACTTTCTTGTGCGGGCCAAGAATACGATCACGGTCCTTCCCATTTAAAAGCTGCATCCAAAGAAACCAAGTCAATATCACAATTCCTCTAGAGGAGGGGATCAACACCTGCTTGTCACATTTCTAACTAAATAGTTCTTAGTTAGACCAACATTAAAAGTAAACTATATTTCCTTATCTTAGCCAAACCAAACACGCCTGACCACACCTGTATGTTTCTGGACTTCTCAGTCATACAACATAAACTAAATCAGAAAGAGGTCCACAATTTATTTTCTTCAAAACTCAAGAAAAAAGCTTGATGAAAAAATAAAACCATCCCCATTTCCCCAAGTCATGACATAATTAATGACCATTCCTATTATAGATGAAATTCACCATTTACCTCTAATTGCATAATTTCGCAAACCAGACTGAGATCTGCTATGGATGGTCGTAAGCCACCAAGCAAGTACTTTCCATTCCCCTTAAGCCAAATGTTCTCTAATTTTGTCAACGACGAAATCAAAATTTTCTCAGCTTCAGCAGCTGCTTGTTGGTTAAGTGGTAGACCCAACAGTGGCGCTAGTACAGTGTTTAGAACAAACCCAGCTGGAATACAATCAATAAGATATGTCACTAAAAGAAACGAAGCAGGAAAAGTTTTGCATACAAACAAAAAACAGCATCTTCACCTGTGTTCAAAGGAAATTTATGCAAAGCATGGCTTCAACATGTACATGTACAAGAATAAAACATAGATCAACCTAAATACATGCATTACCAGAACTAAACAATATGTTATGCAAATTACTTTGCCATTGATACAAAGCATCGGAGTAAGATATACTATCTTCTACAACCAATTAAATTGTCCAGAGTAAGGTATTTAAGTATATTTTCTGAAGCTTCACTGTCATCTTCAAGCTATGTTTTTAACTCTACTACTTTGCAAATGGAAAGCAAAATTCCTCAAAAGTGCTAAAGTATAAAGCTATCTGATCTAGCAAGCAAGCAAAACATGACACTAATTTATGATTTATTTACATTGAGATTAGTTAAAGTAGGCCAGCATGATAAGAACTCATGACATAACATTAATTTTCATGATAGTTTCACATGCAAGGAAGACAACAACAAAAAGCACAAAAGGCTTCTTCATGAGCTATGATGCACCTGCCCCACGCCGCAAATTCTGGTGATGCCAATCTAACACAGAGTGAATTCTTGCTCTCCTGGAAAGATCGGCTGGGTACCTAAGGGAATGAACAAAACAAAAACTGTTAAAAAAAACAGGCAAAAGAAGTGTGTCCCCTGCAAAGGGATCAATATAAACACAACAGACAGGAACCTGCTGTATAAATAACAAGCATACAGAAAGGTAATTATTGCAGTAGGATTCCAATTCTACTGACAAAAATAACTCTATTTATGTTTTGAAATCCAAAATTATAAGGATATAAAAGTAACATAATATTTAAAATCCTTACTCTATCTTTGAAAACCAAACAAGAAAAGGATTACACTCCCCCTCTCCTCCCCTCCTCTTTAACAAACAAAATATCAAATCAAAATCCCTCTCTTTCATTCCTTCCCCTCCCCTCCCTTAAACCAAACGATCCCTTATGACATGAAGCACCAATGCACATACAAACTGTGAAAATAACATTATGAGTAGTTGTAAAAAAGACGCCACTTTGTTAAGAAACAACAACGCGCATTTAGCCAACGAAACACGTACACAACCCAACACCCCTCCTTGCTTCTTTACATCCACATATCTAATTTCACAGACAACATAGCAATTAAATTTGTAAAACGGGAGAAGACAATAATTCTAACTAACCAGTGGTCTGCAACTCCTGGAAACGCAGATGCAAGATATATGAGAATGGCATGACTGCAGAGAAGTAAACAACACACCCGTTAACAAGAATGAAGATAATTCCACACTCCATAAGCACGGAATGCGTTGACAACTGTAACCAGCACCAAACCAAACCAATAACAAAATGAAATTTGAAGAATCGCATTAAACATGAAATTCAGAAGCCGAAGTACCTCTCAAATAGCTTGAACCTTCCATCAACAATTGCAGGGACTTGCCCTAAAGGGTTAATCGCTGAAGGAAAATCCAATAAAATTAAAGACGAGAGAGAGTATAGATACTGTTTTGAATGAAAATAAAAATCGAGAAATGACAGATTACCTCGGAATTCGGGAGACAAGTGCTGACGTTTGGATAACTCGACTTTGATCTCTTCAAAATCTATTCCATTCACTCTGTACACAAACCGTATTCAGATTTCAGAAGGAGACAGCAAAAATTAAAAAGAAAAAGAAAAAGAAAATATAATTACTTGCAGAAGATGAGAATCGCACGAGATGGCTGGGACATTCGATCTGCATAAACCTTCAGCTTCATCTTTACTTTCTTTCTTTCTCTGTTGGTTACGCACTCAACTCAACACCGTTTATGTTATCTTACTGTAATAATGTGAAGGGTATCTTTGCTTTCGACAACAGATTTACTCCACCGAAGATAGGGGAAGAAAGGACGAAAATCAACTAATAAAAAATTAATTAAAAATAAAAATTGAGCAATAAAAAAAGCAGTTCTTTCTTCTTGTAATTACGAAGAATTGTGAAAAAAATATCATTGTTCTATAGTATATATAAGAAAATATGTATTCATTGATCATCAGTTCGCATAATCGATCATGAATATATATGTTTATAATTATTATATTAAATATAT
>Ga0123341_1004294_pt1 | contig 12486 bp, 18 predicted proteins | sample Turbeapinknodule_FD_89959 | JGI IMG/M metagenome (GOLD analysis project Ga0123341, IMG submission 89959) | Root nodule microbial communities of legume samples collected from Mexico - Turtle bean Mexico pink nodule | ecosystem: Host-associated > Plants > Roots > Nodule | place: Mexico: Nepantla... | reverse complement strand
GCTTTATATATAGTGATAGAGTTTTATAGAATTTATTCAATCTTTAAAATAAACATTAATGTAATAAGACTTGTACATTAATGAAAATCTTTAAATATAACTTTAAATTAAAGAGATTTGATGAAAAAAAAAAGTAGTGTGAGGAAAGTAAATTATCACATTAAAATTTGAAAGCAGTTCTAAGTAGATCTCAACAGAGAAATTTAGTGTAAAACCAAAATAATGCATAAAACGACTTAAATAAAAGTTTAATGAAGATCATGATCGCTATATATCAATAATCTAAAAAAAAATCAAGTGATCACAAAATAAAAATAATTATCCAAGAAATTAATTAATTAGCAAAAGAAATTAATAAGGTAAAAGTATAAACTTTATATAAGAAATTTCATAAATATTGATGAACAATAACATTAATATAATTACATTCGTTCAACAGAATGTCATCACTTATCAAAAGGTGTATGTAGATTAAATGCAAACATATAATTTCTTTCTTAATTTACATAATAAATAATTCCTCTCTTTTATAATAGATAGAAAATATATAGCAAAACATTAATTTTAAAAAATAATAATTATATTATTCTTGCTTCACTTTACAAATACTTCTAAAACTCTTTAGTTACTTGTTTTGCAAAATATATGCTATCATACAAAAACCTTCATTATATTAAAATTCACTTCTCATTTTCGTTTGTGTTTAGACATTCACTCACCATCGATACAAATATATTTTTAAAATCTATGTTAGTACCATCAAATTAAACAATATCAGTTATTTTTTTGTTAATAAAATATTGAAAGACGATAACTAGATGAGGTTGAAAAAATAAATTTAAGTTAACAATTCATGGCAGTTATAACTTAAGTAGAGTACAGAAGTCAACATTATTATTATTGCGAAAAAAAAATATGTTGACACCCAAAAAAAATTGTATAACCAGCTGGTATTTATTATTTTGCTTTTACTCATTTTTTTCTAATTATAAAAATGTATTCATTTCTAATTATTATATTACCTTTCAAAAACAAGTTCATTTCAAAATATTATTTTTTTTATCTAGAAATTTATGATCAAAGTTTAAAATATGTTAGTTTAATATTTTTTTATAAAACTCATATTAGTCATTATTATGAAATTTGATATTTTAACCAGACGAACACATTAGACTTTATCTATCATTTTTTTATCACATAAAACATATTAGAGGAATGCCCTATTGATAAATTGACAATTGATGCTCCTGGCGGGACTAATGCAGAGTCACTTTTGGGTCACCTTGCTTCTGATAAAAAATATGGAGGGGAGGATGATTTTGCAGATATGTCTTCTCTTGAGGATGCCTCAGATCATGATAGGTCCTCACCCAAGCAGAGTTTGTTCACTCCCACTTTGGATATTTCAGAACCGGGAATGGTAAGGAATTCACCTGCTTTTATGCAAGCCAAGGGCTCAGAGTCACAACTTGTAGTACATTTAACTATGACTCTTATTGATGATCATCATGTGGAGGTCTCTACTCCTGTGGTTGTACGATTTCCACCACGTTCTACCTCTCCTCAGAGGGCTAAATCACCTGGGAATGCTAAAGCACCAATTAAGACTCTTATTGATGGTCATCACGTGGAGGTCTCTGCTATTGTGATTGTACCATCTCCATCACGTCATACCTCCCCTCGAAAGACTAAATCTCTTAGGGATGTTAAAGCACTACTCCCTGATAATGATACATTGGTCCTGCAAAATCACTTTTCCTTTTTTGATGGTTTGGAAACTACAATTGTGGGAGGAGATCCTCATATTGGTGCGTCAATTATTCCAACTTCCATTGTTGAATTTAAGTATGACCATATCACTGTTGAAAATTGGGTCGTCTCCAAATTTGGGTTGATCCTAATGGGATGGAGGAGCATGCCAGTGATACCTGGGAGGAAATAGTTCGCACTAAAAGAAAATCAGGGAGACCACATAAGGGGGCTGGTAAATTCAAAAAAAAACTGCTAAGGCAATTCTCTCAACAACGTCACAATGAAGGTCTCTTCATTTTTCTGGAATGTTAGAGGACTGGGAAACCACAAAACTTTGGAGATGTTGATTAGTTTACTTAAACTACATAAATCCCTCCTGATTTTTCTTGCTGAACTATGATGTTGTACATTAATGCTTTCGATGTCCTTTTCAAATTTGTTAATATGCATTTGGGGGCTACGTCTCCTATTGTTAATAAAGTTGTCGAGCTTTGGTGTTTTTCGGTTTCTAATCTTGTTCAAAATTTCTTGGTCAATGATCAGTTTATTTATGTAACTTGCCTTTTGCATGAATGCTTTAGCTTTGCAAGTATTTATGGTGCTAACACATACTTAGTTAGACAATTTTTGTGGAGGGATCTTAGTTTCTTCACAGGGCCTTGGTGTATTCTGTGAGATTTTAATGTTGTGCTCTCGACGGATGACTGCAAAGGGGGGTGGCTCCTAATTGGGTTTCTTGTAATTAATTCCTTAATTGGATTAATACTAATGATCTTTCTTGTATGCCTTTTACTGGATCTTGTTATACTTGGTGTAATGGAAGGAGAGGGTTGCATAGAACTCATAGAAGTCTGGATTGGACTTTATGTAATGGAGTGTGTCAGAATGAATGAGATTCTTGTACTTATTAGGTTCTTGCTAAAAATTGTTTTGATCATTCCCTTATTCTTGCTAGTCTTGCTAGTAATTCTTTAAGGAAGGTTAGCAATTTTCGTTTCTTTTTTATGTGGCATCGGGACACTTCATGTATGAAGCTTATTCATGATTCTTGGGTTAATAAGGTTGTTGGTTGTCCTATGTTTATTTTGCAACATAAGTTAAAAAAGTTGAAAATTGAGCTCCGAGACTAGAATAAAAATTCTTTTGGTAATGTTCACAATGCAGTTCTTCTTAAGTAGGGTCTCCTCCTTAGTATTCAACAAAACTTAAAGACTGCTAGTTTGTCTGATATTGATGGGCTTCTCTATCAAGAAAAGATTGCTAAGGAGGAGATTGATCATGTTCTTCACTGTCAATATTTGTTTTGGAAAGAAATGGCTAAGAAGTTATGGTTTAAAGATGGGGATCGAAATACTGTTTTTTTTTTCATGTTGTGGTAAAAAGGAGAAATAATTCTAGTAGGATTCATCATTTACGGATTGAAAATGAGGTTATTGAGGATCCTAAACTCATTGAGGATCATATTTTGGAATTTTATAAAAATCTTGAGTCTATTTTTAATGTTTCGAATACAAGTAATATGGAAGATTTTATTAGTACTTATATTCCTAAGCTAGTTTCCTCTTAGGAGAATATGATGTTGATTAAATGTCCTAATTTTTTGGAAATCAAGAATGTTGTTTTTAATCTTAATGGTAATAGTGCTTCTGATTCTGATGGTTTTGGTGGTATTTTCTGTCATTCTTGTTAGGAAATTATTGGGACAAATGTTTGCAATGTTGTTCAACAGTTTTTTAAACAAAACTAGGTTCTCCCTGGAATGTACAATAATGTGGTATCTCTTATTCCTAAGATTCAGGATGCTGACTCGATTAAAGATTACAGGTCAGTTGCTGATGCTAATTTCAAATTTAAGATTATTTCCAAGATAATGGCGGATAGGCTTGCACTTGTGGCTACTAGAATCATTTCTCCTAATCAATATGGGTTTGTGCAGGGTAGACAAATTTAGGATTGCATTGGTATTGCTTCTGAAGTTATTAACATGCTTTCTAAAATGGTTAGAGGAGGTAATGTGACTTACAAAGTTTATATTTATAAAGCTTTGACACTTTGAGATGGAAGTTCTTATTATTACTTTTAACATGCTTTGGTTTTCACCCCTCGTTTTTCGGTTGGATTAATACAATTCTCCACTCAACTATGCTTTCTAACAGAATAAATAGCAGTTTGGTGGGGTTTTTTCCTTGCAGTAGAGGTGTTAGACAAGGTGATCCTTTGTATCCTTTACTTTTCTATCTTGCAGAGGAAGTTCTTAGTAGAGGTATCTCTGAGCTTGTGAATGATACGAAAATTCTACATATGGCTAGTCCGCTAGGTTATCCCACTCCTTCTCATATTTTATATGCTAATGACATATTTGTTTTCTGTATGGGGGATAATAAGTCTCTTAGAAATTTGAGTATTTTTCTTAAAACATATGGTGATTTTTATGGTCAATATGTTAATAATTCTAAGAGTAGTTTTTTCACCATGGATAATTCTGCAAGATTTGTCACCAAAATTCAACGTATTTTATCTTGTAGTCATGGTTGTTTGCCTTTCAATTATTTAGGAGTGTTTATCTTTATTAGTGCTCCAAAGTGTCGATTTCTTCAACCTTTGGTTGATAAAGTCAAATTGAAGCTAACATCTTGGAAAGGTAAATCTCTTAGCATGATGGGTCAGATTCAGTTGGTCAATACAATGATTATTGGATTTCTAGCTTATATCTTTAATATGTATAAATGACATGTTTCACTTCTTAAACAAGTTGAGTAGTGGTGTCGAAATTTTATTTGGACTGGTGATATTCTGAAAAAATAAGGCATAGTTACCGTGAATTGGGATACAATTTGTTCTCCTCTTGAGAATGGAGGTTTGAAGATTATTAATCTTCATCATGAAAATAAAGCATATCTTCTTAAGCTTGCTTGGAACATTTCAAGAAACCAGGTACACCATTATCTACAGTGCTCTAGCTATCGAGTGTCTAACCCCTTTGTTGACTTGAGCGTTGGAGTGCCTTCTATAAGTACCCTCCCATTCAGCGCCCACAAGACGGTCGTGAGCCGAGGCTAAGAAGGAAAGGTGTGGAATGAGCAAGGAAGGAGGTTGAAGAGTAGCACGACCAATCGACAGGAAGGAAGCAGGCGAGTCCTCTCAATAGTTCTCTGGGTCGCATCCTCAAACGAGAACAATTGGCGCCCACCGTGGGGCCGAGAGAAAATCGAGTTTTGAACGACAGTAGATGGTATCAATCTGAAGCATGACAAGTGAGAGGATGTTTGAAGCTGACCAGACCGCGTTGTTGTTATCTTTCAAGAGAGAGATGGTTGAGTTGAAAAGGAGGAACAAAGAGGTGAGTAAGAAGAACGAACAAGAGATTGAAGCTCTCCGCATGGAGAACGAAGACATGAAGGAGTTGGTCGAGGGAGGACCATCCATCGCGCCGACCAATCTTGTCGGTAAGTCGATCACCTCCCCTCCTAACCCAAAGGCAGTCAAGGAGACTAAGGACAGGGACCCAACTCAGGAGATAGATGGCGAGTCCTGCCCCAACAATCGACACAGTGGATTTTGTGCGCTGACACCCGTTCACCGATTCCATCATTGGGGTCCCACTGTCGGACAGGTGGAAGGGATTCAAGAGGGACCGCTACGACGACACAACCGACCCAGATGAACACATGGATGCATACACCACGCACATGAGCTTATATACCGCTGACGATGTGGTTATGTGCCGAGTGTTCCCCGCATTCCTAAAGGAAGGAGCTCTTAGTTGGTTCACGAAGCTCCCTCCCTTCTCCGTCAATAGCTTCGCGACGCTGATGTATAAGTCTGAGACACAGTTCGCCACAAGCCACCCGCACTATCTAACCTCCATCGCCCTGGTTAGTATCCGCCAAGAAAAGGGGGAGTCTTTGAGAACCTTTGTTCACAGGTTCAGCAAGGTAGCGATGAGCATTCGACAACCGACCGAATGCTTGGATAAGCTCAGAAAGAGGGTTGCCAAGTACATGCAATTGAAGGAACTAAGGGAGTTCCGCAACCAAGCCCGTGCAGAAACTGGCAAATAGAAGGGGAAGGACGAGAAGGAGCATTAGGGTCGATCGACTAACCGAGAAAATAGAAGGAGGGACAACCGGGGCAGTCAGTTCTCAAGGTATACCCCCCTAACAACTCAGAGGGGGAGGACCCTGGACGAGACTCTCAGCACTGAGTTGATCCCTCCTAGAAAGGCATCAAGCCTCGAAAATTCCGATCGAAGGAAACAATGTCGGTACCACAAGATTAGTGGGCATTCCACTGAGGAATGTCAACCCTCAAGTATAAGATTGAAGACCTTATCCATGCTTGACATCTGCAGCATTTCATCCATGGCGGCCGAGGGATGAGGCGTTCCCCCCAGAGGGACGAACCCCCAAAGCGAAGAAATTGCTTTCTTTCTAAAGCAAGGGACGACTGTCGACCCAAGCATTGGACGAGGATGGAGGACCCTCCAAAAAGAGAAGACCCGCCAAGAGAGAACAGAAGGGGAGACCGAGAGGTCATCAACACCATCGTCGATGGGTTTGTCGAAGGAGGAAACTCCAACAGTGCGAGGAAAAAGAACCTCCGGGCGGCACATCAGGTGAACGCAGTATCATGCCGGCCGAGGATGCCGCCAATTACCTTCACCGATGACAACTTCAAAGGCGTGGACTATCGACAGGATGATCTGATGGTTGTATCGATCGATATCAACAAGTTCACCATTATGAAGACGTTGGTTGATCAAGGCAGTTCAGTAGACATTCTCTACTAGAAGACCTTCAAAGCAATGAGGATACCAGAAGTGGAGATGGTACCATATGACAACCATGTGGTCAGCTTCGGGGGCGAAAAGGTCGGCACTAAAGGCTACATTGAGCTTTATACCACCTTCGACGAAGGAAAGACCATTAAGATCATCAGGATCTAATACCTGGTGATCGATGCCAACACATCCTACAACATCCTCCTAGGTCGACCGTTCATCAATCGACTAGGGACGATCATATCAACGCCTCATCTTACGATGAAGTTCCCTTCAACGTCGAACGACATCCTCACAGTGCACGTGAACTTGAAGGTTGCGCGAGAATGTTACAATGAAAGCCTTAGAGTGGAATCGATGCGAAACGACCAATCCCCTAAACGCAAATCTTCTAGGAGACATAAGTCTCCACAAAGGGAAGCCCAGCCTATGCTAGTAGACTGCATGGTCGCCATGGTGGATTTGGATCCCCGCATGATCGAGAATAGGTTGGAGGATAGAGAAGAGTTGCGTCGAGTGCCTCTCATCGATGAGGAACACAGTACCTGTGTCAGCACGGCCATGGCGGCTGCGAAAGTTGAGCTCATGCATGCAACGTTGAAGAGGAAGGTGGACCTCTTCGCGTGGACGAACTCCGACATGCCAGGTGTTACCCCAAACGTCATCACCCATAAGTTGTCAGTGTTCAAGGAAGCACGTTTGGTCGCGCAGAAGAAGAGAAATCATGGCGATGAAAAGAGGCTCGCGGCGAAAAAGGAGACCGAGAAGCTTCTCTCGACCGGATTCGTCCGCGAAGCTCGGTATACGATATGGTTGGCCAATGTGGTCATGATCACCAAACCGAACGACAAATGAAGGATGCGCGTGGACTCGTAGATAGAGCAACTAGTCACAAGATACTGAGCTTTCTGGACGCTTATTCTGGCTACAACTAGATTAGTATACACCCCTGGGACAAGGAAAATACGACTTTCGTAACGGACGATGCCAACTATTACTACGAAATCATGTCGTTCGGTCTAAAAAACGTTGGAGTAACCTACCAGCGGTTGATGGATAAGATCTTCAAAGGCCTTAGCAGTCGGTGTGTAGAGGTCTACATCGACGATATTGTAGTGAAGTCTGACTCCTGCGACCAACACTTCAATCACTTGGGAAGAACATGAGGCTCAATCCCGAAAAGTGCACGTTTGGGGTTGGAGGACGAAAATCTTGGGATTCATGCTAACCCATCAATGAATCAAGGAAAACTCGGCCAAGTGTCGAACAATCACCAAGATGTGAAGCCCCCATAATACAAAGGAGGTCTAGCAGGTCATAGGGCGTTTGACCTCCCTCTCTAGGTCCGTCCCCCGCTTGGCCGAGAATACGCGATCGATGGTGCAGCTACTCCGCAAGGCGACGAAATTTAGTTGGGATGAGAGGTGTGAAGAAATCTTTCAGCAGTTGAAGAATTTCCTATCGTCACTGACAGTCATTCAGAAGCCGAGACCCGACCAGCCTATCGTGGTATACCTGGCGGTTTCAGAGGAAGCGGTTAGTGTCGCGTTGGTACCAGAAGTGGAGAAGGAGGAACGACCGGTATACTTCGTAAGTCGGACGCTCCACACAGCCGAGACGAGGTACCAGCTGATCGAAAAGGTAGCCCCACCCTAGTCTTAACGGTCAGGCGGATGCGCCCTTACTTTCATAACCACTCCATCACTATACGAACTAACTATCCCATCTATAAGATTTTATCTGAATCTGACCTTGCAGAACGAATGATAGGATGGTCAGTCGAGCTCTCAGAATTCGACATTTGGTACGAGCCAAAAGGCGCTATAAAATCCCAGTGCTTGGCTGACTTCTCTGTCGAGCTAATGCATCTACTTGACGTCTCAGTCAAATGGACGTTACATGTCGACGACTCCTCGAACAAGACCTTGTGTGGAGCTGGGATCGTCCTCGAAGGACTTGGCGACCTCCTCTTGGAACAAGCTCTTGAGTTTGGATTCAAGGTGACCAACAATAAGGCAGAGTTGAAGCTCTACTCACGGGCCTGAACCTAGCATACAACATGGGTGCTCGCGAAATCACTTGTAAAAGCAACTCCCAGGTGATGATCAGTCAGATCAAGGGAGAGTTTGAGGTAAAGGAACCTTTGCTCCAAAGGTACTACCACACAGCCCGCAACAACCTCGCTTGATTTCAGAAAGCAATAGTGGAGCACATTAGACGACAAGAGAACAAGCGGGCTGATGCACTGTCTCGGCTATCAACCACCAAGAAAAAAAGCCACCATAGGTTTATCATGCAGGTATGGCTGAGAAAACCCAGCATGACAACAATCGAATGCCTGGCGGTCGTCAACGCTGAGGCCGAGGCCGAGACTTGGATGACTCCGATCATCCAGTACCTTGAACACGACACGTGCAAGTCGGATGAAGAAAAGGCCATGAAGCAACAATGCTCAAGGTATACCATTCTCAACTGAGACGTCTACCGAAGGGGCTACTCAGTGCCACTACTTAAGTGCCTCACCCAAGACCACGCTAAGTACGTCCTCAAGGAAATCCACGAAGGGGTATGCGGAAGCCACTCGGGCGCCTGAACAATGGCTGCCAAAGTCCTCATGGCTGGCAGTTCATAGACTGAAGACTTCAGTCTTTCTATGACGACCTCGAGATTAAGTCCGTTATAGCCTCGGTCGAGCACCCCAGACCAACAGGCAGCCGAGGTTGCCAACAAGGTTATCCTAAATGAATTAAAAAAGCGACTCGGCAAGGCAAAAGGCTGATGGACTAAAGAATTGTTGGAGGTCCTGTGGGCATATCGTTGCACCCCTCAGTCGTCCACCCAAGAAACATCGTTCAACCTAACGTATGACACCGAAGCAATGATCCCGATCGAAGTAGGCGAGCCTACCGTCTGAAGGAAGATGTTCGATCTGACCCTAAATGAAGAAAGTCTCGCGACCAACATAGATTTGGTCAATGAGTTCCGCGACAAAAGCAAAATTCATGAGGCAACGTGCAAGCTTCGAGCAGCAAGGCGCTACAACACAAAAGTCCGACCAAGAAGCTTTCAAAAGGGAGATCTCGTTTGGAGAATGAGGAGTGACGCAAGGACGTAGAACGTAGGCATCAACACCTAGACGCGTGAGCACGAGGCCTCAGCAAAACAACTCCAGGCCGTTGTCGAGCAGATCCGCCTCTAGGACGACCTTCACCATGGTGCGCTCTGAATAGCCAACGTCAACCTTCACTCCCTTAGAGAAGCGTATGTTGGCATCGAGCATGGTCTTACGCGACTTCGGCACAGCCATAACAACTTCAGAAGAAGGCTCAGCAAGCGGGGCAGGCTCTACAATGTCGGTTGGGGATGAATCCACTTGGATAGGAGAACGCCGCGGGGGAGGAGGTGTCGGCATTGACCCAGGCAATCGAAGGGTTGTTGTGATGTTGCCCCCTTCCCTTGGTCTTTTCTTTCTTGCAAGAGGAGTCAAAGCCCCAACATCAGCAGCTGGGTGGATGCCACCGGCCGCCGTGTCAATGCTCGGGCGACCCTTGCCCTATCGGAGAGCCCTCTCCCATAAGACATTCACAAGACTCTTAGCCTAGGACACCTCGCGACTCATGGTTTCTGCAAAAGACAACAAGGAAAACGTTAGAGCCCTTTCATCTAAAGCATCACAACACAAGAAAGACCTCGACCAACCGAGACAAGCAGGATTGTCATAACCTCAAAGGCATCCCAGTGCAGGGCCGACATATACAAATCAACCAGCTTCCACGTCAAGAGTTTTTGAGGGAGCCCGTCGAAGAGAGAGTATATCTCTTACTCCTCAGCACTCGGGGTCGAACGAGGCCATTCCTTGAACTGAGTGGGTTGTTGGTCCAAAACAGAGGAAACTTGGACAGACCGACATCATTAAAGAAGCACTTCATCCCCTTCGGATGAATGAAGACTCTAAAGAATTTCTCCTTAAAGTTCTTTTAAGAAGAGAAGGGACCAAAAAGTACATTTTTTCGCCGATCGACTAACGAATGCCACAAAACCTGTTCGGTCGGGTAGGAGGTGTAATAACTCAAAAATGATGAGGGAGTAGGAGGCAGGTGGAACACATCGCAAATGAGGCGGAAAGCTTGAATAGGCGCCCAGGTGTTTGGATGCAGTTGGGTAGGAGCCACGTTGAGCGCCCGAAGGACACCAACCGTGAAATTATCAAAAGGGAGAAAGACGTGAAGGTCAAAGACTCGGTAGGAGACCGAGCGGAACACACCACGTCGGTCATCTCACACAGTTCGATACCAATGGCATATATACTAACGTTAGGCTTCAAAACACCGACCTTGTCCAAAAAATTGGCAACCAGGTCCCGTTTCGCAAAGACATAGGTGATCCAGGTCACCTTTGGATCCACCCGGTCAAGCCCCTGCGGGGGCGATTGTCTAGGGGAACCCGACCGATCAAAAGCACCGGTTGGGTAATCCCCTCTTACCACTGTTTCCATGAGGGGCAACGTTTGAATCGCCCCGACCGACAGAACCTCGGTCGTGGAAGAGTTGGACGAAATGGAAGAAGAAGACGATGAAGACAAAGACAAATACGGAGGAGATGGAAGAGGAGAAGGGGGAGCTGAAGAGGAGGACGTGGGACGAGACAGAGAAGATATGACTAACCTTTTAGAAGACTCAAAGGGTGGTCGACAAAGAAGATTTGAAGAGCGGTCGAAAACACAAGAGATCACTCGGGTGTCGGAGCAAGAAAACGCAAGAGCAATAACTCAACACTATTGGGACCCTTATTTATAACCTTGGGGGTCTCGAAATGCAAAAGGTCACATATATCTCAATCGTTAGATCTCACCAGATCCAATGGTCCACATCAATTGGCGCAAAAAAAACCCTCATTAATGAGGGTCATGTCATGCGCACAAGCGCCACTTTACATCACATCATATCTCAAAAAACGCAACCGTCGTATCAGGCCCAATCGAGAGATCCAACCGCCACCACAAACCCCAAGGCAACCGACCAATGCATCAAACTCTTCGGGTTAATCATCCTTGAGCTTGGGGGCAAGTGTATTGGTACGGTCCGTACGATCGATAGCACGTCTCGGACCCCGTCATTGGATCGACCGAGACCATACAAGCTGTATCTATAAGGCCGATCAATATCATGAATTCAATCACGCTCAAGTAAGATTAGGCAGGCTAACCCATGATTAGGAGTTAGGTAATGCAACCCTAATCACGGTCCAACTCCCTAATCTAGCCCAACAAGGTAAGGCCCATGATAGTGATATAAATAGCAGACATTTCAATAAACCAAGTACGTCAGTGCTCTAGTTATCGAGTGTCGAAAACTTGAGCGTTTGAGTGTCTTCTGCAGGTACTCCCATTCAGCGTTCACGAGACGACCGTGAGTCGAGACTAAGAAGGAAAGGTGTGGAACGAGCAAGGAAGGAGGTTGAAGAATAGCACAACTGACCGACAAGAAGGAAGAAGACAAGTCCTCTCAATAATTCTCTAGACCCACCCCCAAACGAAAACAATACAATTGCAAATATTTTCGTATAAAGTATCATCTAAAATAAATTCTTTCAAGACACTCCTTTGATGCCTTATGTTTTAAAGTTTTGCAATTAATATAGTTTTACCCGTTAATTAAATCATTTTTTGACAGTAATTGTTGATTTCCTACTTAATGAATTTTTCGATTTTATTGACTAAAATTAGCATATCACATAAACAGTAAAAGCCCCGCACAATACAAAATATAACCGTTCTACCCTTCTAGCAATTATAGCTCAATAAATGATTTTATTTAATATGGAAAGATAAATAAGATGAGAGATAATGAAACTACTCCCTCCGTCTTAAATTATTGGACATTATTAATTATTTTTTAATTTATTCTCACAAATTACCTTAATATTAATAAATGATGAGAATAAATGTAATATAT
>Ga0123341_1004293_pt1 | contig 12486 bp, 6 predicted proteins | sample Turbeapinknodule_FD_89959 | JGI IMG/M metagenome (GOLD analysis project Ga0123341, IMG submission 89959) | Root nodule microbial communities of legume samples collected from Mexico - Turtle bean Mexico pink nodule | ecosystem: Host-associated > Plants > Roots > Nodule | place: Mexico: Nepantla... | reverse complement strand
TATTTTTTATATATATATATATATATATATATATATATATATATATATTACTATATGATTGCCAACTTTGAATTAGTGATTGATTAGTTTACATTATGAAAGCCCCTGTGGATAATCCAAAAGCAAGTTTCACCAGACAAAGATAAACACAGGATTTCTTCACCGATAGGACCCTTCAAAAGAGCTTAACTTGCCCTCTAACTTTATAGGATTCTATGTTTATTCTAATGGGAATGAATGAGCAAGAAAAGAAGAAAAAGTTAGATAAAATTTACACTTTGTCTAAAAGGTCAAAAAGCAGATACCCCACAAATCATCAATGGGGCCTACATTCACTCTAGGTAGAGTCATGGCAGAATTAAATCAAGGTAAAAACTTTTAGGTAAAAAAGTTCTCATTTTTTTCATGTTGGGTTGAAAAATTATGTAAGGGTGAGACTTTTTTGCCTAACCCATGTGTTTGCTAGCAATACTTGATTTTGTACAAACATGCATAAAGAGGCTTTTCACATTGGCAATGTTGAAATCTTGGGTGGTATGTGATGCACCATGGTGCAAAGGAAATAGCTAGAATACGTGAAGAATCAATTCCAGTGGGAACATTTGTTTTGCTAAAGAAGATCATCAAGACAAGTTAAGAATCAGTTTTAAACAAGCATTCTTGTCCAATGAGTCTTCTATATAAATTAAATAAACACTTTTTTTTTCCATGTAAAAATTGGTCGGATCATAGTTCAAAAAATTGTCTTTTTTTTGCTCTAACATACTATTTGTTGCTGACTAAAATTTATTAAAAACTACGTAGAATCGCGATAGTTCATTCGATAAGGTGTTTGGCTGATGAAATTTTGTGATTTCAAATAAATGATGTGATCAAAAGAATATATTGAAGAATGTGTTGCAATATTGTGCCTTCTTGTATATTTTTTCTTTGGAGGGCTTCATTGTGAAAAGTATGTACATTGTCTTCCAAAGAAGCATTTGAGATTAGTGTTGATGTTCTGGTAAGGGCACAGGTTCATTCAACTTTACAGAGTTTCTGAAGTGATGGCATCAAACCAGATCCTGAGAGAACTACAATGGGCTCAGCAAGCCATCAAATCAGAGGGCCTAAATCTGCACAGTATTTCCTTCTACCTCTCCCAACCAACTTCAGGTTGTTATCAAGAAACAGAAAACTCCATAAGCATAAACATTTCCAAGGAAGAGCTTCCATTCTTTTCCCCCCTCTTGACAACTCTAGCAGCACCAGGGAAACACAACTCCTCCTTGAGAAACTTGGAGTTCCACAAAGTTGAATGGGACTCAAAACAGGTAAGACATCTTGGCACTTTGCTGGGGAATAACCAAAATGTACAACATTTGGTTTTTAGAAGAAACAGGTTCAATGGAAAAAGCCTCTCAGACCTTTCTGACATTCTGAAGGCAAATAAAGGGATCAAAGAGATCATGCTTTCAGAATCAGGCATAGGGTCTGTTGGAGCGGGACTCATTGCTTCTGCTCTTAGGGTGAATGACAGTTTGGAGGAGCTGCAGATATGGGAAGACTCAATAGGGTCAAGAGGTGCTGAGGAGCTTTCGAAGATGATTGAAGTTAACTCAACACTAAAACTGTTGACAATTTTTGACTCAAATGCCATCACAGCTACACCTCTTATATCTGCAGTTTTGGCAAGGAACAGAAGAATGGAAGTTCATGTTTGGAGTGGGGAGAATAGGGAAAAGAGTTCCAAGGTGGTTGAGTTTGAACCTGAGAACAGCACGCTTAGAATTTACAAGCTTAACCTCTCAGGGACTTGTAGAGTTACCTGCTCTTTAGGCATGAACTTCACTGTGAAGTCCCTTGACATGACCGGAGTAAGGCTAAAATCCCGGTGTGCCAAGGAATTTAGGTTGGTTTTGGAACAAAACCAGAGCCTCAAAGAGGTAAACTTGTCTAGAACATGCCTTAAAGACAAGGGCATTGTGTATATTGCAGCAGGCCTCTTCAAGAACAGAACCCTGCAAACCTTACACCTGAATGGAAATTGGTTCAGTGGAATGGGTGTGGAGCATCTATTATGCCCTTTGAGTAGATTTTCAGCACTTCAAAGGCAAGCTAACATTACTTTGACATGTATTACTTTTGGAGGAGAAAGAACAAGAATAGGAAGGGATGGTCTAGCTGCTGTTATACAGTTTCTTATAACAAATGAAACAGTGAGGCAGTTGAGAATTCACGATGATGAGAGTTTGAGATCAGATGACTTTGTTAAAATCTTCAGGAGTTTGGAGAAGAATGCTAGCTTGAAATGCTTGTCTCTTCAAGGATGCAAACGTGTGGAGGGAGAGATATTGCTGAAGACAATTATGGAGACACTGCAGATAAATCCTTGGATTGAAGACATTGATCTCTCCAGAACACCTTTACAAAACTCTGGAAGGACTCAGCGGATTTATCAGAGATTAGGCCAGAATGAGAAGACTGAACCAGATATGGATTCTGTCAAGGACATGCCTCTCGCAGAACCCAAGAGTTGCAGAGTTTTCTTTTGTGGCCAAGAATGTGCAGGTAACGTTGAGTGTAACTTTTCATCTTTAAATAGTTTTAGTGCAAAGTAAAATGCGTAATTTTAGATACTCAAAATTAATTAATTGTTAAAAGTGAAAACCATTTCATATAAATAGATGTTAAAACTATTGATTAATTTCATGGCACACAATCTCAAAACTATGTAAGTAAAATAAGCAAGTTCATGCAACCAAATTAAGCTCCATTATTTTCATATCAACATAAGCTAATAACGAGTCAACTTGAAGCATTGTTGATAGTTTAAATTCATACTTTTCAGGCAAAACCGCACTTTGTCATTCAATATCACAAAATTTCTCTGCTTCGGCGCTTCCCTACTTGGATCAAGTCAGAACAATAGTGAACCCAGTGGAGCTGGCTGTCAAATCAGTAGGAATGAAGATAAAAACTTTCAAGGATGAGGATACAACGATTTCAATATGGAATCTTGCTGGTCATCACGAGTTTATATCTCTCCATGATCTCATGTTCCCAGGGCATGGGAGTGCATCATTTTTCATCATCATATCAAGTTTATTCAGGAAACCAAGTAACAAAGAACCAAAGAGCTCAACAGAAATTGAAGATGACCTGCAGTATTGGCTCAGGTTCATAGTTTCCAACTCTAAAAGAGCAATACAACAATGCATGCTACCAAGTGTTGCTATTGTTCTCACACACTCTGACAAAATCAACCAACCATCACAAAATTTGCAGAGCACAGTAGAGTCAATTCAGAGACTCAGAGACAAGTTTCAAGGCTTTGTTGACTTTTACCCAACTGTATTCACAGTTGATGCAAGATCATCAGCATCAGTTAGTAAACTCACTCATCATATCCGAACGACAAGCAAGACAATTCTCCAAAGAGTGCCTCGGGTTTATCAACTTTGCAATGATCTGATACAGATTTTATCAGACTGGAGATCTGAGAACTACAACAAGCCAGCCATGAAGTGGAAGGAATTTGGTGAGCTATGCCAATTGAAAGTTCCACCTTTGAGAATTCGATCAAGACATGACAACAAAGAGAAGGTAGAAATGAAGAGAAGAGCTATTGCTACCTGTCTTCATCACATTGGAGAAGTGATTTATTTTGATGAGTTAGATTTTCTAATTTTAGATTTTGAGTGGTTCTGTGGTGAAGTCCTTGGTCAGCTCATAAAGTTGAATGTTAGGAAGCAGCACTCCTCTGAAAACAATGGATTTATTAGCAGGAAGGAATTAGAAAAAATCTTAAGAGGAAGTTTGCAGAGCCCTATTCCTGGTATGGGTTCAAAGGTGTTTGAGAATTTAGACGCTAGTGACCTTGTGAGGATGATGCTAAAACTTGAACTTTGTTATGAGGAAGATCCCTCAGATCCAAATTCTCTGCTATTGATTCCTTCCATTCTTGAAGAAGGGAGAGGCAAGCCTCAGAGGTGGCAGCTAAGCATGCCAGACTGCGTTTACGCAGGACGTCATCTTGAGTGTGATGATTCAAGCCACATGTTTCTAACTCCAGGTTTCTTCCCTCGTTTACAGGAAAGAGTTGCTCTACCACACCTCTTTTTCATAAGTTTCCCTGTTTCCAATTGTTTCTTGCAACTTCTTTTTCCTGAAATTATTCCATTCACTTAATACATCTAGTGTTGATTACTTTCTGATGGTGGACGACCTAACTCAAATGAGGTTCATAGAATGCAAAAGCATAAAAAAGTAGTTTGGAAAGACATAGTTATTTGCAAACTATTTACTTTTTCTTCAAACTGCCCTTTTTTTTATCTTCACTCCTAAATCTCTAAAGCTACAATATCTAGGATTTTGGATTTTCTTGATTTTTCTCCTTTGGTGTTGCAGGTGCACCTTCACAATAGAATAAAGGCTGTCAAGGATCAGCATGGTGCAACTTACAGTCTTGAGAAGTACCTTATTTCAATCAGCATTAATGGAATCTACATAAGAGTAGAACTTGGGGGACAGTTGGGTTACTATATTGATGTCCTAGCATGCTCCACCAAAAACTTGACAGAAACTTTAAGAGTCATTCATCAAATTGTAATCCCCGCAATCCAAAGTGTTTGCCATGGGATCACCTTGACTGAGAATGTGTTAAGACCTGAATGTGTGAGAAAACTGACACCTCCTAGATACAGAAAAACTCAATTTGCTTCTCTGCAGCAACTGAAAGAAGCACTACTTTCACTTCCAGCAGAAAGCATGTATGATTATCAACACACATGGAGTCCAGTCCTAGACTCTGGTAGGCCTATTCTCCAAGATGGATTTGATTTTGCAAGAGACCTTTTATCAGATGATGACTTCCGGGAAGTGTTGCATCGAAGGTATAACGACCTTTACAGTCTTGCACAAGAACTGCAAGTTCCTCCTGAAAATAACCCTGAAGGGCAAGGTCAATCTATAACCTTAAGAGATGAAGCTGCAAGGGTTGAACCAACCTTTGGTGGCATTGCAAAAGGGGTTGAAGAAGTTTTGCAAAGACTCAAGATTATTGAGCAAGAAATCAGAGACTTGAAACAGGAAATCCAGGGGCTGAGATATTATGAACATAGACTTCTCCTTGAGCTTCATCGCAAAGTGAACCACCTTGCAACCTTCAATGTCCAGGTTGAGGAGAGGAAAGTCCCCAACATGATATATTTTGTTAGGACAGAAAACTACACAAGGAGACTGGTCACCACCATGCTTTCTGGCATGAATGCTCTTCGGCTTCACATGTTATGCGAGTTCCGGGGACAAATGCATGTTGTTGAAGATCAGATGGGATGTGAAATCATGCAAGTTGATAATGCTGCTGTGAAGTCTTTGGCTCCATACATGAAGAAGTTCATGACATTGGTAACTTTAGCTCTTAAAATAGGAGCTCACCTTGCTGCTGGAATGGGGCAAATGATACCTGACTTGAGTAAGGAGGTGGCTCACTTGGCTGGCTCTTCAGTTCTCTGTGGTGCAGCTGGGGCAAGTGCAGCTGGCGTTTTAGGTGCTGCTGCTATGGGTCGTAGAAACAGGTCCATGGAAGGTTCAAGGGACATTCAACAAGACTTAAGAGCAGCACAGCAATGGGTGGTTGATTTCTTGAGGGAGAGGAATTGTTCCTCAGGGAAGGATATTGCAGAAAAGTTTGGACTGTGGCGAGTCAGGTACAGGGACAACGGTCAAATAGCATGGATCTGCAGGAGGCACATCTATGCAAGATCTGCAGAGATAAATGAAGTACCAATTTGAAACACTTCGAAATAGGAAACTTAGCTTCCAAGTTTTTTCTCTTCATTGTTTCGTGTGTTTATATTTCCATTATAAATGTGGCATGTAATGATGGAAGCTCATTCCTCACCATTATGTTATTTATACTGAGCATCAACCTAACTGGCTTTTAAGTAGAACTTTTTCTTCCAAATTAATGAAGATTGTGTTTACTTTTTATGCATTGTAAACGTAAATAAAAATATTATTGGAGTGTTTATATGAATAAACCAATAAGCAAATTTCTATGACAATTTGAAATACTTTTACACTATTAGAGTGCTTGAATGAATAAACATTACCGTTCAACAGAAGTTGTTGAACTAGGACAGGAAAATACGGATCTCAAAAGATAAAGATCCACGATCCTGCATGTATGAGTTTTTTCATGCGAAATGGAAGAGAGTAAAGTCTTGTAGATTCTGCTTCATCTACACTTTGCTTTCAGCATGTGACACCACATTATTACTAGTGCTTACTAATTATACACATGATTAATATCTGGTGAGATGAAATCTGATTTAACAATTATTGACATTCAAAACAAAAAAGAACGATGACAAAGGACGAAGGTAACACAAAAGTTCATGTAGCAGTTAAGATAGCAACAAGCTTGTGAGAGTACAAAGTTATATTCCCTGTAACCTACAACCAACATGTGATGAAATACAGAAGGGGAAACCACACAGGATAGTACATTATTTCACTTCACTACTAACATCAGTTTTCTTCTAAAATCTACAGTGACTGCCCGAATTCCCTTGAACAAGGGAAGCAAAAGATCAGAAGAAAGCTCTGCTACCATAAAACACACGGGAATTATTGCTCTTTGAAGGCTGTAGCTTTTGCTCAGTGGTTGAATTTCCTGAACTAGTCGGTTCATTTTCGAAGTCCATAGGGAGCTTCATTTTTGCTAGTGACTCAGTGAATTGCTGCATGCTTTTCATGTACATGTCCACTATATCCTGCTGCACCACCTTTGGCTCAGGCTCAATGTTCACAGACACAACAGGCTTAGGGAATGAGTCATCAGGAACCCAAGTAGAAGAATCACTGTCACCATCTTTGGCATCCACATTTTTGTCCTTTTTGGTGCCTGAAACTTGCTCCTGAACGGGAGACTTAGAAGCAGCAGCATCAGATGATTCTGAGCTTGCAGGCACGGAAGGGGAAGAAACCCCATTTGTTGACACACTGCTGGGTGGGGAATCAACCTTAGGTGGCTGAACAGACTCACCACTGCATGCTGAGAAGCTTTCCACAAGGCGAACACCGGCTTCACAACTACGATTTTCGGCATCAGAAGTAGCCAGGCTATCAGAGCACTGAGTCTCCTCACATGGAATGCCAAAGTATTCTGAAACCATCAAGTGGTCTTCATTCGCAATCTTCGGATCCGGGAACTCAATTTTGTCCATATCCCGGGCCAGAGATTCGGATGTTTCAGAATCCTGCACAGGGGCATCTGTGGCCACCTTGCTTGGCATTGCAGAAATTGCCATAACATCAGGTGAAGCACCAGTGTAAGAAAGTGTCAACTGAACAAAACCCGAAGGAGAATGGAATAGATCGGTTGAGGAAAGAGAGTACTCTTTCTCCAGTTTCCCATTCTGGACTAGAACTTCAGACAAAGGCACCAAAGCAAAACCAAGCAGCTGGTCTTCCAGATAATTCTTCACCCTGCTAAGCATCCATATCTCACACTTGAGAGAAGCATCAACAGTTCCAACATTGACTTGAAGATTCTCATTAAACACAGGGTTCCTTCCTCCTCCATTGATGGTTTTGGTAGACACAGTGTTCTCAGGATTACTGGTCAGGCAAATCCTAGCGTAAACATCTTGCTTGTGGTATATGCAAATGTTCTGAATGTCCCTGGCCTGATGTATGTAAACATCAAGCACTCCAAGACACTCATCTACATTTGACATGACAACTTCCTTCCCATTCACTTCAATGTCCTTGGACAAGGGACTAGAGTTTCCCGAGAAAACTTCAGACTTGTGCTTCTCACCCTCACCCAAAACTGAGCTCCTGAAGGGTGACACAACAGATTGTGGGGAATCCATGATGATATATCAAAGTAACCAGGAACCTGGCAAACAACAAAGCTACAAGAAAGTCAATTCACCCCAAGTTCAAGCAAACCAAGAAAGAAGACACAAATGATACCTAGAAGTTAAATCCCACAGCAAGAAACATGTGCTAAACAACCTAGTACTAGAAGAAGAACACTTAACTCTCTAATCCAGAACCTAGCTCAACAAAACACAAACGCAGACAAACAAACCCAAAACCTAGACAGAAGGAGATCCAAAAATAGAAACAAACTTCACTGCACGTAAACCAAGATAGGAAGGAATAAAAGAAGAAAAGAGAGGCTACCCGAAAACGTGAGAGAGAAGTAGGAAGCCTGGACTTGAAAACTTGAGTTCCCTCAAAAGGCAACTCAGAATTAAGAAAACCAGAAGCAGAAGCCCCCAAAATTGAAACTTTCCAGTGAAGTACTCACAGACCCAGAATAGGCCAAGCTTAAAAACTAGCAAGAGCAATACAGGACAGTGCCAAGTTTCCTCATATTCCAATAAAGCAACCAACTTTATCTGTTTTCCTGCACACAAACACTACCAGCGGAATCCGAGGGAGGGCACGGTGACCCAGGACACGTCAGTCACAGAATTCTAAAACCACCCCTTTAAAAATTATCCTACAAATCACACAACAGCACTAAAAAACAAACTACAATTCAGAGAGAGAGAGAGAGAGAAGGATGGAAAGAAAGTGCATAAATAAATAAAGAAAGAAAGATTCAGATACAGAAGGAGAAGATGATGAGGTTTTATATTTTACCTGGCCTGTGTGGGAAGTCAAAGTAATAGAAATCTAGGGGTGTGGCTCCAAATAAAATCCAATCCACAATCAAAGGATGACCCAGTTCGTGAATCGAGGTGGTGATTTAGAAAGAACCAAAAAGCTGTGAACTTTGGTGTGTTGTAGAAAGGAAAGTGATGTTGGTGACTGCTTGTAAGAATGTGTATGGATCCGTGTAGGGAACAAGGTCGCAGAAGAGTGTGTATCTGGAAGAGTATATATGGGACAGGACACACGCACATAAACAAAATTGCATTTTTTTAGTGTACAACCACACTGGTTCATTCTAACATAAATTAAGATATTTATTTCATACTTATAATTGATGAAATATTCTAAAAAATCATAACAATTCACCAATAACAAAACTAATTAAGTTTATTAACACTTTTCATATGCATTTATTATTATGAGTAAAATAAAATATATAGTATTGGTGTAGGAGTATGGGACAGAGGTACCCACGCCATGGCCCCATGAGCAGCAGAGAGACGAATGAGAGAGGGTTTGAGTGGGTTTGTGGAAGTGGGACATCATCCTATGCTTTTAGTGCATATCATGTTACTTTTCTTTCCATACACATCAATGAACAACAACAACACCTATTATTTCTTTATATATTTTCCAACTTTCTACTAATTCTCTGTTCTATTCTATTCTACCATTTAAGGAATAAGGACCCCACTCTATTTTTCAACTCCTTCCAACACCATATGTTTCTGGTGTTCTTCAATCAAAACACCCTAATTCAATTTTTAAGAGAGGAAAAAGGGTAAACATAAAAAGTATCTATGAAATATTATGTATATAATTCCTTTTTCATGTTTTCTTTTCTTTATCTTTGGAAGCCATCAACCAAATATCTAGGTACATATTTATTAGACTTTATTATTCTGACAAAATCATTTATTATCATTACATCATGCTCAAACTTCTTTCTATATATATATAGAGAAAAACTTGTATAAAACTTATACATGTAGACAAGTTGAAACTAAGGGTCATTGGCCACATTAATAAGAAACACAACTCTAATATAAGTCTTGTAATTAGGGTTCATTCAAATTTTTTATTATTTTAATAGTAAACTTAAGGGAAAGCCAATCACCTACCAATTAAACTGTTTGTCAAAAGGAAAATTTTACTAAAGAAGTACACTTTTTTTCAAAAAAAAATTATCAAAAATAGATGGATTTTTAAAAAAAATTATCCATGTAAATAAGTTATGTCAAACACAAAAAGTTGTGGATACAAACACAACTCTAATTAAAAAAAATGAAAATCATGTCACCAAATTACTACTTCTTTAAAGATAAAAAAAAAAGAGAGAGTCATAGTTGTACATTATAGTATAAATTATTCACGAAGTAGTGCTTAGAACTACCATTTACCATATGTATTAGATATGTGCATTTAAAACATTTATATTTAGTGTTGAAAGAAAAAGAAAAAATTAGATTTAGACAAGTTTGGAAATTTATGAACCAGAACCTAAACTTACGAATGCCACACAACTTGACCAGTCAATCTACCAAATTACAAATTAAAGATTTTATTCTTGAACATAAAATAGTTTTATAGAGTAGTCTAATGATCATATATAATTTATTGACTTTAAACTAATTTTCTTTAAAATCATAATCACAGTGATTTTTCAACATTTAACCAAGTATTTTAACCAATTAGAAAAACTTATGTAAATAATATCAAGGTTGGAACTTTAAGAACCAGAAATTTTAAAAGGATAATTTTTCTTTATAAAAAGTTGGAAGGTTTTACGATTTATTTGGACATAAAATTTATAAAGAAATTAAAAATTATATGATTTTATTAGATTAATTTGATTACTTAATGTTAGATAATTTTGAATTTTATATTAAAAAGTAAAAAAATTTAAAAAAATATATATTCTAAAATTTCCTGTATCTTATCTTTGTATCATTTCTTTGTTCAAAATTTTATATGGTCTCGTCATTCAATTAAAATCGAGTCATTATCCGTATGTCACGGATATGTCACTCGGGACATACAAAACTCAACATCAATCTTATACGAAAGTTTATCATAATTATTTTTTATTGATATTGCTAGGTTTATTTTATTATCCATAAGTTGGCTTTGTTTTTCAATTAACATTTTTAAGTTTTCTTTGTTAACATAAATAAACTTTTTTTGGCTGGTGTTAAAAAAAATATCCCATTCATGAGAATTAGGTTTATTTTAAGTTAATTTTGGTTGGAGTTGTTTATTTTATCAACATCAATCATAAATATTTTTTTTACCAACATAATGATTTTTATCTTAGTCAATGATATCTAGGATATTCAATAAACAATCATGGATTTACACATCTAGGATATTCAACAAACAGTATAACAATTGACGCCTTCTGAAAGACCTGTATTAAGTAAGTCCTACCAGATACTAACACCCGATCCAATACCCAAAACTTAGATTATCAACAAATCCAAGAGAAATGAACAAGGTAAGTTCAATACAATCTAAGTCGTGCATCTCATATGTCACAGTGCGCATGAACTCCCTCGTTAATTTCTTACCACCTAATATTTTAGTCTATGTGACTTAGACTATCAATGAAGCTAGAGATCTTTGTTACCACATAGGCGTCAATACTTAATACACAAACAAGTATCAGTTCATACATTATCCCAAATGTATTTTAATTTCATACAATTTTCATCATTCACATATAATATATATCATTCAATCACATAACATTTAATAATTCATAACATTCAAGAGTCTTTCCAACATCAAAAACAATATTTAACTTCCAAACTATCAAAATTTAATATTTATACATGTTCACACAATATAAAATCAAACAATTTTATCAAATAACATTATTGCAAGAGAAATTGAAATTTTGGATATGTTCCCTCCACATTCAGATCTTTTAGTTTATGATACTATTGAAAGTTAAACTTAGCTCCCATTACCTTAAGCTTGTTTTCAAAGCAACCTCTAGAATTTTAGCCTCTTAGTCTGGATAAACTTCAAAATATAAGGGCCTAATACAAATTATCTAAACAAAACATAAATTTAATATATAGTAGAATAAGTTGAGAGAATTACTTTTCTCAACTGACTTCACCAAAATTACTTTTAATTCCATGAATTTTGCAGAAGAAGAGCTTTGGCTCGCCTAGTGACCAAATACACATTGTACCAATTTGTTCCAAATGTAGTATTCAAACAATCACATCATTACATGCACATTCATTCATTGCAAAACATTCAAAATAAACTAGTATTTTAATTTCAAATCAACCAATACCTCAATTCTAGGTGAAATCATTTGAATCATAAATCAACTTACTACATCAACTCAGTGTAATCTCATTTAAATCAAAATCAATCAAAATTCAAATTCAAAACTAAATCAAGATAAACTCATCTAAATCAGAGACAAACTAATACATCAATTCTTACAAGAATTTCAAAAACCAGTATGATCATGTCACTTTCACATCCAGATTATCTAACATATGACACTATTAAAAACAAACTAGCTTCCCTTATCTATTTAGATACCAATTTAGAAATTATTTAACAATAATAGAAACTAATTTAGAAACCAAAATTCTTTTTAGTTTTTAAATGGTCTCTAATTTAGTTACTATTGCAACTAATTATTTTGGTTTCTAAACATTGGTTTCTATTTCATGATTTTATTGTAATGATTCTTTAAATTTGAATAACTAACTTTTTTATTTATTTATAAGCTTTTTATTTTAATATTAAAATATTTATGTAACATTCAATTGTACCATTTCTTTTTTTAAATAATTTTTTAAATTT
>Ga0123341_1004292_pt1 | contig 12488 bp, 7 predicted proteins | sample Turbeapinknodule_FD_89959 | JGI IMG/M metagenome (GOLD analysis project Ga0123341, IMG submission 89959) | Root nodule microbial communities of legume samples collected from Mexico - Turtle bean Mexico pink nodule | ecosystem: Host-associated > Plants > Roots > Nodule | place: Mexico: Nepantla... | reverse complement strand
ATTCATATGGTATAATGTGGATTACGAAAGCAAAACTCTAACTAAAAATAATAGTAAAATCTGATAATAAAGTGCATGTTTTTTTATTATTGTGAATGATTGTGTACATATGTATTTTATTATAGCACACGGTTTCAGTCTAAACTACGGGCTCTGTTGGAATGACCTCAAACCCACTGCAGAACTTTAGAACATGCTTCTCCTTTTTTATTAACAAAATCAAATCAGCGGTTACTCTCATCCCAATAAAGATAAAACTAGTGCCTTAAGCTTACCATCACACCTTGCATCACCTCAATGTCATCTTCTGTCGTGCAATTCTAAGCACAAGGCTTTCTGTTAGTTCCTATCTTACATATTTTTAGACATGGCCAGAGCAGATTCTATTACTCTCTTGGCAACACCAACAAAAAGCGACCTTATAAATTTGAGGATGAAGTAGTGACACTTCATTATAGAAATGAGAAATAGTGAAGTTGTAGCTTTTTCTTATCTACAATAGGTGTTGTAGTAATAGACTTTGTTTAAGATTCTTAAATAACTTTAAAGGCATTATCCAAGGGGCAATTGGAAGGAAGAGTCATTTAAATTTAATGATGATATTCTATTCCTAACCGACAGGGAGAACAAAGGATAACTATCACCAAAATATCTGCTCAAAGCACTTAAGTGAAAGCAGCCAACCGACCACACCGCAAAACCAAGCCAAGCCTTGATCTTACAGCCTTCAACTTACTGAAGAATAAAGGGTAACAACTCCTCCCTTACTCACCTAAAAACCCAAAGCTCTCTCATTTACTGACTTCACAATCTGCAAAAAGATATATAAATGCGCACACGCAAAGGGTCCTTCAGAAACCCCCAAAAAAATCAAAAGCTACTTCTTTTGCTGTGAGAACCGTGGATGTAGATGCTTTGCAAGCCGGATTTAGAGACTCCAACAGTAAAAGCTATGCTTAACAACTACCACACCTCCAAGCTCTGTTCAAACCAGTGTGGTTCTAGCCTTGTGCAAACAATCGACGCACCTGTACCTCTGGTATGGTCCCTTATTAGGCGCTTTGAGAACCCACAAGGTTACAAGCTTTTTGTGAAGAAGTGCACCATGCTTGCTGGTGATGGTGGCATTGGAAGTGTACGCGAGATCATGGTCACTTCCGGGTTACCGGCTGGTGTCAGTGTGGAGAGGTTAGACAACCTTGATGATGACAAACATGTCTTGAAGTTTAGCATCATTGGCGGTGATCACCGGCTTGCAAATTACAGTTCCACGATTACTTTGCATGAAGAAGAAGAGAAACATGGGGGCAAGACCGTGGCGATTGAGTCGTACGTTGTGGATGTTCCGACGGGTAGTAGTAGTGAAGACACGTGCGCCTTTGCCAATACTATCATAGCTTGCAATCTTAGGTCATTGGCTAAGATCACAGAAGAAATGGTTTGTAAGGGTAAGTAAATTTAAGGCTATAGATATCTTAGTTTCTCTTTATATTATGACCTTTATTTGTTGTGCTTTTTATGTTGAGAGTTGTTGTTAATGTTAGAAGTCTATTTATGGATTTACTAGTTCTTATATAGACTAAGATTGCTAGATGCTTAACTGTATATATCTGTTCACTCAAATCGAATTAACAATCGACTTTATTTCGTATTATGAAATCTAATTCATTTTGTCTGTTACAATGAATTTTTAATTCATGTTGTCTTGTTCAGAATTGCTTTAAAATACTAACTAGGTATATATATTTATATCTTCGATTCAATATGAAAAGAAATAATTATGAATTTTGCACTCAAACTACTTGATTTAATTTTTGCTTAAATAAAAAAATTATAAAGTGGTATTACTGGTTTGTTTTTAAGAATAAAAATATTTAAAAACGAATCACATATCAAGTTTACTTTAAACCAAAATTGATTTTACACGCCCAAGTGCAGACTGAACATTTGTGAAAGGAAAATATTATTTGACACCATTCCTTCCGCTACACCTCACTAAATATTAATATTTTACTCACTAAATATTAATATTTTAATCACTAAATATTAATATTTTAATTATTTAATTATTTAAAAATAAAATAATAAAATTTTACATTTTGTTTATATTTTCATTAAGGATAATTTTTTTAAATTTTTTTATTATAAATATTAATATTTTTTTTAGGTGTAAAGTACTCTTTTTGTGAAATTACCACTGTCCCATTTTTTTGTGGTCAATATTACTTTTCAGTCTACAATCTTTCAATCATGCCAATCAATGTCGTAAGCCAGCGCCATTCCAACAGCTTTCTAAATTGTTTGCCAATCACAAGTGCACTAAATAATATCTCCTAATTACCTTTACCCTGTACATATTTAGTTTCAAATACACACTATTTTCAATTAAAACTATTGTTTTTCCTCTCATTTCTTATTTAATAAAATATCTGACGATTTTCTTCATTAAATTTTAATAATAAAAATATTGCTTACACTTCTCAATAAAGTAAATATATAATCCCAGGCTTCGGTCTAATTGTTAACGATAAATACAGCATATTCGGGGTAAACAAATAGACCAAACAACTAAAAAAAAACACGCAGGCAAAAGCCAGAATTTTACTGAAAGACCACATCATATGCACAATTAACCAGATCAGCCTTATAAACTGGGAATTTCAGTCATTCGCATACACTGCCTAAAACACGTTTAATAGACATGCACACCTGCACATATGCTTAACATCTGAGTTGTTTCACAAGAGGCGTGTATTATATTGGACAATATTATTTGCTGACACGGAAGAACTAAAATTATTTCAACATGTAGCAATGAAAAAGCATGTCAAAAGAATTTCTAGAATTCTGAAAGAATGCTTAGCTTATCACTTATGCCACCAGAACCACATCCAATGATTTATTTACCTCATCACATACCAATAAGTGTTACGCAGAAATAATAACCCAATATTGGATTTGAATGCATGATATTGAGTATTCCGCAAACTCACCAGCATTTTGGCAGAAAGCAAATGTGGATTCTTTATCTAAGAATACAATGACCAAAAGCTAACCATTGAAACCAAAGAAAACATATCTAACTAATGAACCGTATTTGAAAATAGAAAGCAATGACTACATATGAAAGGCTTTCATTCAACCTCAGTTAGCTACTATAACAGATCATCTGCTGAGATACAATATCTCAAAGAGACACAAAATAATGTCCAGACAACAACGCTTTACATGGCTTCGAGGAAGTATTGAAACCTACCAAATACATTGGAGATAGAAATCATTAAACTAAATAATCAAAATCCAACTAGATGAACATCATCAACTCTGGCCTACTGTATACATTGCTGTGCTCGTCTTCCAAGGCAGGGTACGATGCTACAAGAGCATCTTGAGCTCCAATATACAAAGAGTTGTAAATCTTCCAATACACCTCCCTAACTTTCCGGGCAGGATGGAACAGCCCTTGCAAACAATAATTCAGAACTACGGCCGCTCCCAACGCTACCCTCATACCTTCTATTGCCTCCATCACAGCATTAATCACGTGCGGAGATGTTTCAAAAATGTTTGGCCACACATAATTCAGCAAATGTACCAGTGCATCCTCACAGCCCAAACCAGCCACTCCCAATGCCATATGCTTCACAGCAGATGCAGCAGTTTGCCTGTGAACCAAATCCCTGTCCATAAGAGCATCCTCAAGCAACGGAGTCACAGCATAGATGTAGTCTTTTCCCATTTCACCAATGTACTCAAATAGGAAAGACAGGGACTTCAGCACACCATTTTGCACATTAAGTTCTGGGACACGATACTCATTCATCAAAGCCGGTAAAACTGTGAAAGGTGAACATGTTTCTGCAACAATTGCAATAGCTACAGTTGTGCAGACACGGTTCTGCCTCTCCTGAACCTTGAGGTTATTTAACAGAGTTGCTAGGACATCTTGTGGACCAATGGCCTTTGCTATATAACCAAAAGTGTTCACTGTAGCTCTACGGATTCCCTTCTTGTGTGCTTTAAGCATCTCAAGCAGCTCAAAACAAATTCTCATCCATTCTCTTGCTGGTACAAACTCAGCACCGCGGTCAGCAATTCTCCCTACAAGGTCAATACAATTCTCCTGGACTTTCTCATGCCTATTCTTCAAAATCGGAGTCAACCTTGGAAGTAAATCCTTAATAGGTGGAGTCATCTTTGTCATACCGATAACATTGACAATAGACTTGAGAGCTCCAAGAATTGATCCTAAAACCTCAGGATACTCTTCTCCCAAATACTCATATAAAACGACACCAAGATGACCCATCAATTGTTCCTCGTGGCACTGCTTCATGACAACAGCAATCCTTGAAATGAGATCTGCTGCTTGCTGTCTCACCTTTGCACTCTTGTTGTTCAATCGCCACTTGATGGTACCACAAATCTGTGGAAGATATGGTTTCACTCTCTGCCCAAGTGAGTTTACAACTGCACCAAACCCATTGAGCATCACATTAGCGTCATCACTGGTCTGCTCTTGGAAGGCATAAAGAATACCATCAATCAGAAGCTCTTCCAGCCGTGCATCAATATCAGATGCCCCCAAGTTAGTAACCACCTTCTCAATAGTTTCCATAACCATTCGCCTATATGGTTCACTCTCATCTTTAAGATCCTCAACAATTCTACCAACAATATCTGCAACACCGACCTTGTTTGCTATCTCTACAGTAGTTTCCACCAGTTGTTTATAGTTTCTTCTATCCAAAGCCATCCTCCTAACCCAGAAATTCCGGAAAAATTCAGGAAGGATATCATTTCTAATATATTCAGCTTCCACACCCTCAGTGCTCACACATTGCTTCACCACTTTCAGAACAATTTTCTTCATTTCTTCATCAGGTGACTGGAATTCACGAATCAGAATGAGCATGACTTCCTTAGTATAGTAACTGGCATACAGAGCTTCCATCAACGGAATAATAAATCCAATTGCCTTCAGAAATGCAGCCAACACCTTTCCACGGTGCTGCCTAATACCTTTCCACAGTGGTTTCAAGACAGAGTCAAAACTTTCAATACCATAAGGAGCAGCTGCCTCAGCAAGGGCCGCAAGAGACAAAGCAGTGATTGTTCTCACCTTCTGATTCTCATCATTCAGACCATGTTCTATAATTTCCACAAGAGATCTCAGATGTGGCAAAACAGCACAACCAATTAAAATGGCAATCTGCTGCACAATTTTAATCCCAGTGTGCCTAGCTTGCCATGATTTCTTACTCTGACAAACTGCCTTCAAGAATGGTAACAGTGCAGGTATACCCAGAGCAGATGCAACAACACTAAAGGCCCTAGCAGTAGTGTTCCTAACATATTCATCAATGTTATCTATATCAGGCCGCATAGCAGCAATCATTGTAGCCAGCCCAGCAGCTTTACTGAGATTAGATATTATTTCTCTCCCCTCGACACGAGCATAGTAGTCCTCATCAATCAACAAAGGTTCAATAACAACAAGAATCTTATGCACAAAAGGCCGAACCAATTCATCTAATTTGTACAAAACCCTGTCTATCACCTTAACCAAAAGATGCCTCTCCTGATCCTCAAGTGTAGGCTGCATCAGCAATGGCAGGATTCGGTTAAACAAAGGTCCGGCACCAAACTCACGAGCCTTATCAGTAAGCTGCCTCAAGGCTGTCTTCCTCTGTGGTGGTGTCCCATTCTTCACTTTAAGCAGAAGCTTCATGATCTTCCTTTCCTTCTGCTCATCTGGGGACAAATCCTCCTCGTTCTCTTCATTCAACAGCGCCCCAAAGTACTGATAATCCTCAGGCTTCATAAAGGGCAATCCACCAGGCACCTCCTTCGGAACATCAAACTGCTGCCCACGATTCTCTTCAGGAATTTGATAAAGAGGGGTCCCCAACGGAGTAGGAGTTGCAAGAAGCTTCCTAGCAGGCGTCCTGATGGGCACGTACGAGGCAGGGGGGTCCAAAATCTTATATCCCTCTTGGGGAAACATAGCATCAAGCTCCTCATCCGTCAACGGACGATTCCTCTCTTCAATATCCCTCTCCCACCTCAACAAATTGTACTGCTCCGGTGTGATGGAGCCTTGTAAAGCCCCAGGGGTTGGAGTAGCAAGTTCAATACCACCAACAGGGGTAACACCAGGAGTATAAGCAGCAGCAGGAGTAGCACCAGGCAATGGAGTAGCGCTTCCCATAGTAGCAGGAGTTTCATCCCACCTCGATCTTTGTCTCTTAGGAGTTGGGGTAGCCATCCCAGAAAGCTTAGGAGTAGCATCCCAAGTCATGCCAGCAGGGGTAGCACCAGGTGTAGCACCGCCTGCACAGGAACGACCAAACCAGAAAAAAATTTAGTGCGCCACCAATTGAACATATAGTAAAAGAGGACTTAAGAGGGGTGTAACACTACCTGCAGGTGTTGCATCAGAATCCCCAACTCTACCAGGGGTAGGAGTCTCATCCCACCGGTTCCTCCTCCCTGGTGTCGCGTCTGAAACCCTCCCAGGCGTTGGGGTAGCATCCCAACGCCCAGGGGTAGTGTCCGGCATATCCCAATCAGAAGTTTTGGCCTTCTTCACAGGGGCAGCTGCAGCACCACCCTCATCCTGCGACTGGTCCCACCGGTTCCTCCTCTTCTGCTGCTGCTGTTGCGGTGGAGCAGCCTTGGCAGCCTCCTCCTCCTCCTTCTTCTTCTTGGATATGGCCTTCAGAGTCTCTTCCTTCTCCCTTTTGAGGGCCTCCTCGCGCATGACATCACTGTAGGTCCTCACCGATGGGTCGGGGGTCTTCTCCCCGGCAGAGAAAGGGTCGTGGCGCTCAGGGGAGATTATCTGGTTGAGGCGACGGCGGCGGTAATCGTCTTCACGGTCGATGATGCGCTGAGGCTTACGGAATCCGATGTCGGCGTCAGATTCGGGGGCGGAAGGCATGTCTTTAAGGAGTGACTTGGGGGCGGTGTAGGAAGCGAGCTTGCGCGCAACCTCGTTATCCATGGCGTCGAGATTCTCGTCATCCTCATTGGCGGGGATGGAAGTGAGGTAGGAGTCCTTATCGCTTCCGCCGTATAGATCGGTGTCGAAGGTGACAGAGTTGAGCGACGCCAGTTGCTGCTCCATTCGCTTCCGTTCTTCCTGCGTCTTCGCGATCTCGGGGTCTACCGACGCCATGGTTATGCTTGGAACTCCTAAAACCCTAACCCTAAACACAAACACACACAGAGAAATGGAGGAAGGGAAGGTAGGGTTGAAGATTGATGGATTTGGATTCGCAAAATGGAAAGGAAACCGAAGGAGAAAGAAACCCTATGCAGGTTAGTGAGTGAATGTTGAAGAAACACATTCAGATATTGCTATGCGATGAGAGGAACCGACATAAGCTGTTGGGCCCTGATCTGCCCAATTCAGTTATATCTACCTGGGCCGTTTCCTTCCTGCACCCCATTTTTAAAACATTCCAACTTTGCCCTTAATTTTTTCAACATAGCAAAATTATCATTCCAGAATATATTTAATTTTGAAATGTTTTATCAGAAATTATATTAATGGTGATTATCTTGAAAATTTACAAAATGTCTTAATATTTCAAAATAGTTAATATGAAAGATAGTTGACCATATCATAGAATTATAATCTTTGACATTATTTTATATTATGTACTCCGAAATATCTCTCACATCACTATTTATTATCCGGAATAGGTATAAGAAAGTGTTTTAATATAACCTGGATAATATTTTGAAACGTAAACAAAATTAAAATGTGAGGTGCAAGAATAAAAATGAAAAGTCTAGGAAGAAAATGAAGCCCAAGTATGGCCTGATTCCTTAAAAGAACCTCAATTGGGTCAGACCAAACTCCAACTCAGTGCAATTACTTCCTACAACCAATGATTTTTTACCAGCACCAAATCAATTTTTGAATTTTCAAAATTATCCTTCATCCCGAAATTGAAAATCTGAAACTAAAAAATACATTCCAAAAAAAATCATAATAGATTTTTGTCTTCCAAAAATAAAATTCTAGTGCAGAATTAGAAAACCAAAATTCTCTTCTTGAAAAACAATTTTGGAATACAAAAATGCATTCCAAAAAATAAAATCCAAAAACATATTCTAGAAAAATAATTCTAAAAACATATTCCCAAAAAAAAAAATCTGAAACACTTTAGATGTATCATTTCAAAAAAAATATGAAGCAATTGCCCAAAGTGTAAAGTATGAGCCTTCTTTATGCATTAGGGTTATACAACCTTCGGATGGTATTGGCTAGGAATTATTTTAATGCATTATATATTTTCAACTGTACCACACCTATCATAATGGAAAACTTTAACTTGAAGGAAAATCAGGTTTTCAAATTGAATCTTGTTTTACAGCCTGGTGATATGAGCAAAACAGTCTTCTTTGTATTGCTTTCACCAGATAAGTGTTTTTAGTAACAAGTTCACATCTTCCAAAAATGTTTAGAATATATAATTTTTCAAGAATTATATTTATTATATTTTTACCTAATATTTAGATAAACCTTTGCATTTTTTGATATATTTTAATTTGTTTTCGTTGTCTACAAGTTTTCATCATAAAAATTAACATCAATACTGGAGTGATTTCAATTAACACTTTGACAGATAAAAACAAATAAGAAAATACGATAAATTTTAACCAATCTTTGAGGACATGTTTATATTTCAGTTCCGTTAAATCTAACTTGATTTTTTTTTTTAAAAAGAAAAGAAACAACGTTTTTTTTCGAAATTAATGTAAATTTTACTTTTGAAAAAACTTGTTTAGTCACATTTAACGTAAATACAAACATGTACTAAATTTGTTTGTCCCATGCCTCAGCAACCAGTCAATAGTCTAGTCACAACACACGCTCGTTTTTGAATGTTAGATTACCCGACCCAAAATCCAACTGATAGGACTAGTAGAAATAGTAAAACAAAATTTTGACACTCATTACCAATGATGTCAGTTACCAACGTAAAGTTGACAGTGATGGAATTCATTCATACACTACTATCAAATCGCCCCTTTACTTTACAGTACTATTTGATCTTTTCTTTTCTACCTTTCTGATTTTCTATCTAAGCCAAAGAAGCAAAAGGGAAAATGGTGGATCAAGTTGCTGAATGGCAGGTTGGTAATGTTGTATATATATATAGAATACAAAGATGATGGTGGATCAAGTCATCAAAAAAACAAGAAAGAAAATGGGCTGCCAACTAAAAACTCAACTGGTTGTTCTCTTCCTTGTCTGGGGTTCATGGGAATTTCTGTGCTATGGTCTCCCAAGTGAGTACTCCATATTGGCCCTCGACCTTGACAAGTTTCCTTCAGAGGAAGGGGTGGTGGAGCTGTTCCAAAGGTGGAAGGAGGAGCACCTAAAGTTTTACAACCACCCTGAAGAAGCAAAGTTAAGGTTGGAGAATTTCAAGAGGAACTTGAAATACATTGTAGAGAAGAATGCAAAGCGAAATTATCCTTACGGGCACAGACTAGGATTGAACAGGTTTGCTGACATGAGCAATGAAGAGTTCAAGCATAAGTTTATTTCAAAGATAAAGAAGCCATTTAGCAAAAGAAATGGCTTGCCTGTTAATGATGACTCATGCGAAGATGCACCTTACACTTTGGATTGGAGGAAGAAGGGTGTTGTGACTGGTGTGAAGGACCAAGGAAACTGTGGTAAGCTTCTATACACTCTATACACAGACCTATAAATTATGTGGTTGTGACTTATGTGGATACTCTGCTGTCAAAACTCACTACTCCAATTTGCCTTCTTGTTTTGCTCTTTGATTTTGCATATAGTGAAAGTATTTGTTATTGTATTATTAGGTAGTTGTTGGGCATTCTCTTCTACTGGAGCCATAGAAGGAATAAATGCACTTGTGACAGGGGACCTTGTTAGCCTTTCAGAACAGGAACTTGTGGACTGTGATAGTACTAATGAGGGATGTTATGGAGGCCTCATGGACTATGCTTTTGAATGGGTTATGCACAATGGTGGGATCGACTCAGAAACTGAATATCCATACACTGGTGTAGAAGCTAGATGCAATGTCACCAAGGTCTTCTTTAGTAAACCCTGCATTTTCCTTCTTGTGCTATTTTATATATCTAATTTACAGAATTTTTTCTTGTTCAGGAGAAAACAAAGGTTGTTAGCATTGATGGCTACTCCGATGTGGGACAATCAGATAATTCTCTGTTGTGTGCTACAGCGAAGCAACCTATCAGTGTTGCCATAGATGGTTCTTCATTGGATTTCCAACTATACACTGGTGTAAGTGTTATTCAACCTTTCACTATTGCAGAAGAAAAATCCAGAAAATGGAATTTGCATTCATAAACTAGTCATTTTCACTTTTCTTGAACAGGGTATCTATGATGGAGATTGCTCAAGTGATCCAGATGATATTGATCATGCAGTTTTAATTGTTGGTTATGGCTCAGAGGATGATGAAGATTACTGGATTGTGAAGAATTCATGGGGAACCTCATGGGGAATGGAAGGGTACATTTATATTAGAAGGAATACTGATTTAAAATATGGAGTGTGTGCAATCAATTACATGGCCTCTTACCCTACCAAAGAGATTACTGCTCCATCCCCAAGTAGTTCCCCATCACCGCCTTCACCATCACCACCGCAACCACTACCACCTCCGCCGCCACCTCCGCCACCTCCACCACCTCCACCAATTAGATGTGGAGATTTCTCATATTGTTCAGCTTCTGAGACATGCTGTTGCCTTTATGGGTTTTCTGGTTTCTGCTTCGTTTATGGTTGCTGTGAATTTGAGAATGGTGTGTGTTGCCAAGGAAGCGATTATTGTTGTCCTCGTGATTTCCCCATTTGTGTTATTGAATATGGACTCTGTCTCCAGGTATGAGATATCATATCTATGTTCTAGTCTCTTTCATCATGTATGAGATTTCCAATTTTCTGAATATACTCGTAAATTTGTGTTATGCAGAACCATGGAGATTTGATCGGAGTTGCTGCAAAGAAGAAGAAGTTGGGAAGTCACAAGTTACCATGGACTAAATTAGAAGTAACAAAAAAGACATCTCATCACCTTCAGATGAGGAATGCTTTGGCTGCAATGCGTTGAATTTACTTCTTTCCCTCCTCTCTATTGCAAAACATAGTTAATTACTTCTTCTGCTTTATATAATAATTGTTTGATATGCGTTTATGCTAAGAAAGAGTATCATAAGAATATTTTGTAATACTTTATTTTCAATATCATGAATATGCTTTGTAAAATAAGAAATATTTTTTTTGAGAGAAATCGAAATCAAATATTTCATCCGTTGGTAAAAAAAAATAGTTAACTAACCCAGTTAGCTACAGTGTCTTTCTAACAATTATAAAATATATATAGTAATAATTACAAAACATATATAGTAATAAAAATCTTTCTGAAAACAACTTTTGTAAGTAAGTATATTTGACATTCTAAATTGATAAAAGAAAATTGTATAATTTTTTTAATTAAGTTTGAAAATTGGGTATTTGGATTTATGGTGTTGTCGTACTACAAGATTGATACTCACAAATTCACTTATATTGCACTATAACAATGTTAAAACTTCCAATTATTCATATTAATCAGTAAAGTATAAGTACAGAGGAACAATTATGAATACTCAATTTTATCATTTTTATCATTAGTTTATACATAATATAAATAATTTAAATTATATTATTTAAATATTTTTTTCTATAACAATATTAATTTAAAATACTACATTGCATTCTATTTTATTTAGGTTTGTTTGTTATAATTAAGAAAACTAAAACTGTTCTAATTAACTAAAAAGAAATTAAAAGCTCTTTCAAAAGGACAATTCTTTTTTGTCTCATTAAAATAAACGTTTTTAATTAAAGAAAAAAAGTAATCTTGCTTATTGGAATTATGGGCCAATGTCAGTCCATTGGTTTTTTTCACCAGGTCTCTTTTGCTCTTTTAGGTATTTTTTTAAGAAAAAAAAGTAAATAATAAGGATAGGGCTTCTTCCTCCTGCACCCCTACGTTTTTCTTCCTGCACCCCCACAATTTTTAAATTCCAAAACTGACCTTCACCTTTTATTTTAAAAAACTAGAGTTTTTTAGGTTACCGGATATTGAGATCCGGGAGTGTGCTACGGATTTATCAATCCAAAAGTAATTCGTGTTCTTTTTCAAATAAAGGGGTGTTTTGAAAGCAACTTGTTGATTTCCAGATTGTTGAATCCGAAAATCTAATTTTTGTTATGGATTGATGGATCCGGAAGATTACCGGATTCACCAATCCAGAATATTTATGGATTTCTCAATTCAAAATGAAAAAAAATAAATGTGGATTTTTTATTCTGTAAAATTACCAAATTGCATTGTCTAGAAAAAGAAATAGTAGTGTGAGTCTTATGTGTATTTTGAAATTTTTAAAAAATAATAGGGATATATTTTTTTTAGTTTTTATAT
>Ga0123341_1004291_pt1 | contig 12490 bp, 10 predicted proteins | sample Turbeapinknodule_FD_89959 | JGI IMG/M metagenome (GOLD analysis project Ga0123341, IMG submission 89959) | Root nodule microbial communities of legume samples collected from Mexico - Turtle bean Mexico pink nodule | ecosystem: Host-associated > Plants > Roots > Nodule | place: Mexico: Nepantla... | reverse complement strand
CATTTTATTTACCTGTTTCGAGAATCCCACCCAGATAAATTGGCTACTTCAGTGAGAGCAGCTCTCCATTTGTTGCACCTGAGGTCTTCCTGATGCTTTACAAAGGCTTGTTCATAGCTCCCAGTCTGCTTCCTCACATGAGATGGGTCTATGTTGTAAAACACTGGAATCACAATTTGTCCTTGGTTTTTCTGGCATTCAAGAATCTTGCTCAGTTCTTCTAGGCACCACTTTGAGGAAGCATAGTTCTCTGACATGATCACAATCGATACATGAGAATCTTCGATTGCTTTGATGAGTCCTTGTGAGATTTCATCTCCCTTCTCAAGCTGGTAGTCAATATATGTTTTTACTTTTTTTTGCTTCAAAGCCTCATGAAGATGGCTGGTGAAGTTCATGCGAGTGTCCTCACCTCGAAAGCTTAGAAAAACATCATATTTTTTACAAGACGCCATAGAAGAAGAGTTTGAGGAAGAAGCAACATCACTCATCATTGGTTGCTCAGCCATTATGAATTCCTACGGTTGTACCTGCAATGATTATAACAACGCACTTGAAGAAATAAAAGGAGCTTTTACGTTTCAATGTGTTCTTGACCATGTCTTTAATATTATTGCTTGGAATGTATAAATATTTCTAACATGGGATCAACAAGTTCAAACTTCAAAGTTCTGCTCACTTACAAAAGAATAAATAAACATGTTTACCAAATTGCTAATGTGATTTTTGAGGTGTTTTGAAAACCTTGGAAAATAACTTTTCCTTATTAATGTCTTGTATTTTGTTGGGTTTTTGCAACAATAACAAACAAAAAAAACACTAGAACAAGATTAGAAGAAAACACTTTTATTCACCAGAAGGTTTTAAACACAAAATTCTCACTAGATACCGTGTCATTTATACATATAAAGTGGTCTCTATATAAAACTAAGAAACAGAATAGTAGAAACTTATTAAGACAATTAAGTCTAAACATTTAATACATACATTTGGGGGTTTGACCAGACTTAATACTACTAGACGCTCCCTTAGCATACAGTCTTTTGCGCTCTTCACCAGACCATTATGGTTTAAAGTAAATCATCACAATTTTTCACCTTGACTCCAAAATAGGAGAGCTTACACATCATCACCTTCTTTTATCCTCAAATAAAAAATTAATTCACTCTGAGACACTGCTTGATTCTCCATCTTGGTAAGGAATTTGTAAACACATCTACGTAATTTTTCTCCGAGGCTATCTTCTCAATTCTAACATCCTTAGACTCAACAACATTTCTCATGAAGTGTAATCTAACGTCTTTGTGTTTGGTAGATGTATGTCATTTTGACTATCATAATGAATAGTCAGAGAATCCTAATAAAACCCATCTCTTTTATTATCCCCTTCAACTACAAATCCTCCTTTACCCCCCTTCTGTGAGAGCCATATACTCTATTTGGATAGTAGATAAAACTACCATTGATTGCAAATTGGTTTTCCAACAATCTGCAGTTCCAAATCATGTAAAAACATACCCAAAATGATACTTTCTGGTATCAACATTTCCTAGATCTGTCATGAACCTCCTAACAATACTAACGACATACACCAGATCATCATGATTTAGAGTTAATTACTTGAACCCCTAATGGTCCATTTCGGCAGATCAGAAGCTAAGTAAACGATTTGATACAAAAAAAAAAGACTAATAACATGATGGATATTACACTATATCAGGGCACATAGAATCCTAGAATCACAAAATTCAGATTCAGACAAAGAAAAAACATAGCTCACTGTCAGACAGAAGCTACTGATAGAAAACTATGCAGTATATTCAAGACATGCAGCTGTTAAAGAATATTGACGATTGCTAAGAGAAACACTGTGGAAATTGAAAGCAAAATACTCTCATGGAAAACAATAAGAAATTTAAATCAGCCATATTCCTTTAACTTGTATAATTTGTAACTGGAAATGGAGAGAAATACCTGATCAGAGATGAAGTCCAACTTGTTGGAACAGAAAATGCAGATTCTTCTCTTGAACGCAAGAGCTTCTGGGATTCCTGCACATAATAACTAGACAAGAATTGCATAATGCATAGAAATAAATGAGATCAAAATGTTGAAACTCTATGAGAGGAGAAGTTGTTGTCATGTAAAAAGTCTTGGCTTAGCTTCTTTATCAGAAAGGGTCCCACATCCTCTAAGTAAACGCGTTTTATGTTTTATGTCTTTTCACTTTGTGAGCATGCAAAGCAAAGACCATGAACGAATGTGAAGAGTGTTGATGCTTAAGTCACTGTCATCAATCGTTGAAGAGATTAAAATAAATAGGAACAACACTGAGATTTTAAGATATATGTAGAAAGAGAAAGTAAGAATAAATTGACTTTAAGAATTATTCTTCATTTTCATAGACTATTTATTTTTAATTTATTAAATCTAAAGTACCACCAAGAGTAAATATCTTAAAACTAAGTCAAATTATTTAATAAAATTTCATAACGATAATTATATGAAATTAATTTTCTCTATAAAACTATTAAAAATATATCATTTTATAAAACAAATATATTACTAAGTCAATATATATATAATACTTTCCTCTTTCTCTTTTGGTGCTAGTCCTGCCACACCTTTTCCTTTTCTTTTTAACATTACAATTACTAACAAAGGACAATTTCTTCCTGCACATATCAGTTTTAAGCAGTATCCTATCACTTTTTCAAATTTCCAAAATTATTTCTTTCGGATATGAAAATCCAAAATAGTAAATAAAATTCAAAAATAAAAAAAAAAATATTTTGGAAAAAAAAATCCAGAAAACAAACTTAAAAATGCATTTTAGATAAAAATTTCCAAATTTAAAAATGTGTTATGGAAATCCATAATATTTCCGGATAAAAGATTTTAAAAGTAATTTTTATTTACACCTTTTTACATTAGGAGGGGGTATTTTTTTTCTTTTTATGTAAAGTTATTTTCGTTTTTTAGAAGGGTTACTTTTGTCATTTTCAATAGCAGATTGGGTAAAATTGATATGGTGCAGGGAGAAATTACCAACATAAAGATGTTGAAATTGAAATTTGTCATCCACTTTTCTTATCTCCTTATTTAAGTAATTTTCTAGGATATAATTTTTCTATTCAATGATGTATAAATATAAAATAATAAAGAAGGTTAAATAAATTTTAGATGCTTAATATATGACATTTTTATTTGAGTACCTAATAAATTTTTTAAAATTTATGTAAAGTTGTTCATGATTAATTACACACTCTTTTATATAGATTACTTTGATTAAATTTTGTGATTGTTTGAATTTTGAACATGTGAAGGTGGATTTTTGTGGTTTGTATTCACTTAGTGGACCTTTTGCATGTTGGAACTGGCAGCTTAGCACAATAGAATTTTAAATTTTGTATGTTTGGATTTTTTTTACTGCGTCTGTTTAGAAATTGTTGTTTTTCTTGATTAGTTGAAAAACACGTGTCTTGCTCACTATTCTCTATTAAATTTGTGCAACAAATATATGACGTTAAACAACATTATTTCTTAGTAGTAGAAATCGTGCTTAAGAAGACAATAAAGATTTGGAAATGATGGAAGCAGTTTTGTCATCATAGTAGATTAGAAAACAAGGACAACTTTGTGTAGATTCACTATTGTTGTGGGTTTTACATTTTTCAATGTTTTCTGTAAAACACCTACTGGATTCAGATCAATAGATTGGTTTTAGATTTATGTGAAGAGTTTATTATATTGGTTTTAGATTTGTGTCATGTTCATCTGCAAAGGATAAACACAAGAAGCAGAACAATTTCAACAACATCGTTGGTTGTTGGAACTGATATCTATGGCAGAGATCATGATAAAAGAGTGATCATTGACTCGCTGACATCTGACATCAACGATCGTAACCAACCATCAATACCTTCAATTGAGGGAATGGAAGGGGTGTGGGTAAGACCACTCTTGCTCAACATGTATTCGATGACCCAAAGGTGGATGAGGCTAAATTTGTTGTCAAAGCCTGAATTTGTGTTTCAGATGAATTTGATGTTTTCAAGATATCAAGAGCAATTCTTGAGGCAATTACTAAATCAACTGATGATAGTAGAGATCTGGAGATGGTTCACAAAAAATTGAGAGAAAAATTGACGGGGAAGAAATTTCTTCTTGTTTTGGATGATGTTTGGAACGAAAATCAAACTAAGTGGGTGGAAGTGCAGAAGCCCCTTGTTTTAGGAGCCCAAGGAAGTAGGATTCTTGTGACCACACGTAGTAAGGAAGTTGCTTCTACCATGTGGTCAGAAGAACACTCCCCAGAGCAATTACAAGAAGATGATTGTTGGACATTTTTTGCGAAACATGCATTTCGAGATTATGATACTCAACTAAATCTAGAGTGCAGGGAGATTCACATGAAGATTGTTAAAAAAATGCAAAGGACTACCTTTCGCCTTGAACACAATGGGAAGTATGTTATATGACAAATCATTTGTTTCAAAATGGAAAACTATGTTACAAAACGGAATATGGGAATTTTCAAAAGAGAGTTGTAATATTATCCCTACTTTAGCATTGAGTTATATCCATCTTCCTTCCCATATGAAGGTATGTTTTGCTTCTTGTGTCCTATTCTGTAAGCATTATCAGTTTAAAAGGAGGATTTGATTCAGTTGTGGATGATTGGAAATTTCGCCCATCGTCAACATATGAGGACTCCAGAAGAAGTTTGCCAACAATACTTCAATGATCTACTATCAAAGTCCTTCTTCCAACAATTAGATGAAAAGAAATAAGTATTTGTCATGCATGACCTTCTACATGATTTGGCAAAATATGTCGGTGGAGGCTTATACTTTAGGTGTGAAGATGATCAACTTGAAAAGATACAAAAGGTAACTCGTCATATCTCAGTTGGACTTCGTAGAAATGGTTTTGATAAGTTTGGAACTTTGTGAAATATAGAGAGGTTATGTATGCTAAAAGTTACTAACTGGAATTATTTCCGAGGTTTAGGTATCAAAATGTCGATAGATGAATTGTTCTCCAAGTTTAAGGTCATACGTATCTTATCTCTGTCTGATTGTCCTGGCCTTGAAAAGTTACCTAACTCTATTTGCAATCTTGAGCATCTCCGTTCCTTAGATCTCTCTAGTACTACAATAAAAAAAACTAGCTGAAAATATATGTTTACTCCCACTTGCAGATACTGAAGTTGAACGACTGTGAATATTTGGAGGAGTTGCCCTCAAATTTGTATTTACTCACCAATTTGTGTCGCCTTAAACTTTTACAGACTAAAGTAAGAAAGGTGCCAGAAAAATTGAAAAATCTTAAAGTAGTAATGAATTCTTTTAATGTTGGTCATGGCAGGGAGTTCAGTGTGCAACAACTAGGAGAGCTCAACTTTGAGGGAAGTCTATCAATTGGAGACCTAAAGAATATTTTGAATTATGTGGATGCATTTGAAGCAAATTTGCCTACACAAGTTCATCAACTAAATCAAGAGTGTTGCGAAATTGGCATAAAGATTGTTACAAAATGTAATAGAATACCTTTCACCTTAAAAACAATGAAAAATTTGTTATACAACAAATCATAAATCATCTCTTTCAAAATGGGGAAAAAGCGAAATATAAAAATTTTCAAAAAGAGCGTTGTGATATTATTCCCACTTTAAAAATTATTAGTTAATTGACATATATATATTTTATATAATACAAAAATAATTTTATATTTTTAACTTTTAATATAAAATTGAATCAGAGTATAATTGATTTAATCAACTTTAATAATGTTACGTTTTGACAGACTATTATTATTATTATTTCAAAACTAATTTAATGTTTTCTAATAGTAATTTTAATAACGAAATCGTCAAATTAACTATCTCTATATAAAGTTAATTAGAATTTATATATTTAGTTTTTCTATGTTTTATATTTAACTGTACAATCAGAATTTTAAAATTGTACTCTAAACCATAATTATAATATCCAATTAACTAATTTATCGCGATATAGGAAAATTAATTAACATAATTAGCCGCATTCAATTTTTGTCTTAGCTATCTTCTTTTTTTTTTAGTTTCCCTGGTAATAAAGGACACAAATGTATTGAGATTAAGGGTGGGTTTGGGATAACTGAAAATTTTAAATAACTTCAATAACTAATTGTGAATATAATTTTATTATTATCCTAATTAATGTCTACTTGAATAAGTTTGATATAAAAATAATTTTTGGAAAATCAATTTCTTATAGATGTGATAAAAAATTAATTTTTAGAAAATTAAATTTCTTTTAGATGTATAAAAAAATCATCTTTTACGTGAAAAATATGTATGAAACTGTAAGAAAAAAAAATGTCGAAAAGTAATAAAAAAAAACTATAAATGTTAAAAATGAATGAAAAAAAAACCTATTTTGTCGTTAATGAATTTACTGAATTTTTTGCTTGTGTCCAAACATTCAACTTACTTTATAAATAATGCACATTTTAGTCTCTGAACCAAGTAGTTTAAGCTAAGAAAAACTTTGCTATTTCACGTCATTTTTAGGCAAAAGAGTTAAATAGTGTGTAATACAGTATATTATTATTGAATCATAAATATCTATTGGTACTATCTCTAAGATAATAATGCTAAAATTTAGCTGATCTACAACAGTGTAAGTATACTTAAAAAAAAATAGAGAAATAACCGTGGAACCGTTGTACAAAACTTGAGAAAAATTTATGCAAGATACATTACTCCAAAAATTATGCAGAAATGATCAGCATTTGAGTTGGGTAATTTTAATGTGAATAGCATATTTGCAAAATCTAACTGCAATTATACATAGTATAATCCCAGCAAGAGTTTCCACTTCCAAACTAGTGTGAATACAGTGAAAAATGGCCTAGTCTTGGGCTCAAACTATTTATACCAACAATAGACTCAAAATGGTGTGGTTTCTCTAAAATATATATATAAAGTATGTAGCCAGCACTACTCTAGGGTGAGAGGGGCTTCATTGAGGTTAATAGTGATGGTAGTGGTGATTTTGGATATTGGAGTCCCTGATGGAGGAGAAAGGCTTGGGGAGAATGGGCCAGTAACATGGGTCAGAGTAGCTGTGCTCACAGGGCGTCTCTCTGCAACTGGCTTCACAGGGGAAGAAGGATGGGTTAGGATCTGTAATGGTAGGTGCTGAGGCTGGGGTTTGAAAATGAGGTTTGGGCCTGAGGTGGTAGAAGAAGAAGCTGATGGTGGTGTAGGGACCAGTGTGTGGTCATCATGGTTGGCTACAACATGGGGAGACATACCTATCTTTGGCCACACAAAGGTTCCCTGAGGCTTGCAAATTTGGAAACCACTTTTCAGCCTTTCAATCTTTGCTGTCTTGTCCTCTGCTGCAATGTTGTTTTTCTGCATCTGTGTATCCGCTTTGTTCTTGTAGCTTTTCTTTTCCTTCCTTGTCTCCCCTCCTATGTTTACTGATGTTGGTCCGGGAAAAAAGGCTTGGGGTGTTTCCGATTCTGACATTATTTGCTCCACCACCATTGTTGGTTTTAGCATTTTAAGTTTCTCCTGCATCAAGGATTCCATCATTTATCAGTTCTCCATATTGTATTCCCTTTTATCTGGCAAGTATATAATTCCTTGGTTATCATTTCTCAATAATTAGTCCGGGTGAAGACGAAAAGGAAATTAGGGGAAAAATTAATAACAAACTAACAAACACTTTTGTTGTCAGTCTATGATACTCAAAAGACAACCAACAGATTTTTGAGGAAAAGAAACCAATCATTAGTAACATTACTTGATATCAAAATCAATCAACCATGGACTCTAAATAAGATACAGAGAGTAATGATTACATTACCTCCATGCAACTCAGCGTCCGTGAAATTTCCTTCAATTGTTCCTCTATTTTAGCCTTCTTAGTCACCAACTCCGCATAAATCTCCTGCGATATAACATTAAATTACAACTGGGCCTATTTCTATTCACATTAGCAATTAGTTAACCATATTACTACTACTGGGCTTCACCTCCTTTGGAGCCAAGAAACCATAGTCCTCCGAATTCAAACTAGACAAACATGAGCTAGGAGTATTCTCAATGGCCAATACTTCCTCTCCCTTCTTCGATGCGAGCTCTCGCATATCTCTGTACATTAAGAAGAGTAACCAGTAATGACTCAATCGGAAGAATAAGCTTGAAAGTATTTAACAACGAAGAATAAAGAAATTGGCTTTACTGTTTCAACTTGAGTATTTCTTCTTTGATCTCTCTGAGTTCACTACCAGTAACGTAATCTTGTGAAATGCTGTCCCCAAGCTTCCATCCAGGGGAAGGAGTCCAGTATGGGTCTTGTACCCCTGCTTCCTTCCTCATTTCAACAAGATCAGCACTCTCTAACCAGTATTCCATTGCGCCCTCAGCATTGTGACGCCGTCGGAATCTCTCAACTCCTCCGGGAGCCACTTTTCCAGCCATGTGCTTCAGCAAATGATCAAGCAGACCCGTATCACCAATATACTTTCGTGCTTCTGATCTCAAATCTGGCCTCAATATTGGGTTCCCATACACCGCTCTTTTTTCTTTCATAACCTTTAACATGTTCTCCTCTGCCAGTACATACCTTCACATATGCGAGGTAACAAAAAGCAATTTATAATTATTGAGCCATGCAAGAAAACATTGAACTGAATACTATACTAGCTTTAAGGTTACCATATTATCATTTAGATAGAAATAATTATATACCTCTCAGCAGACCATCTTCCAATAGATATTTTCCGCTTGTTTTTGTTGTAAAGCACGAGTTGCTGCTTCTTGGGGTCATTCTTTGCTTTCTTAGATTTTTTATCTCCACTGCTACCCACGTTTTGATGATTTTGCCTACATAGACGCGTTATCCTCATATCCCCGAAAGACTCTTCCTTAGTAGCCTCCACTTCCTCTTCGCCTTTCTTCCTTTTCTTCTCACTAGTTCCTTCTCTGAGTTCAACGCTGACCATTTTTCCCTTACACAGTTCCGGTAAAGATTCAACCTTTGGCTCTTCATGGCGGCCCAAAAACCGAACTTGCCGGCGTTTGCCCCACTGCATCATCCCTGTGAACTTTAGCTGAGTCCAGCAAGAACCCTGCTTGGAAATGAGGCTGCTTGCGGCATCATTGAGAGTTAGATTTTCGGAGTCTTGAGTGTTTTCTTTAGAAGGAGAGACCCAGAAGCTCCAAGAGTTTCTTCTTTGTGCAAATTCCTCAGTTGGGATGCTCCTGGAAAGCGCTTTGATGGCGAAGTCCATCCCCATGACGTACTTCTCGTCGAGTGCAGGGATCGTCTTCCCGTCTGGTTTCCCAAAGTTTTGGTCGCTGAAGTACATCCTGAGGGATTGGAGGCTTGGGTACCTTAGCGACACCAGATGCTCCCCTATATCACTGACCTAATGAATGAACGCATTATCCATCAAACCAAAAAGAATGTTTTTTAATATCAATTCAATGTTCAAAAGGAACTCTCTTTTCATACAGGTACATATAGTAATATAGCAATACCATTACAATGAGAACAGATTTTAGTTGCACTGGGGATATTGGTGAGAGCCTGGAGTGATCAATTTCATGAAATAGACCCACTTTAAAATGCTCCCAAGCCCCTGCAATACCGACAGTTCTTACTATAGTGACATTGGAAAATATATAGATGAAAGGAGCAAATGGGTATATTTAGATAACAATAGAATAAAAAAGAAAAACAAACGGCTATTTCTGTTTCATTTATTTCTTATCTTTGATAACAAATTGAAGACCATTGAAAACAAAAAACTAGAAGAGAAAAATAATTCTCTTCCAATTTAAATGTTACCAAAAGGTTTATAATATGGCCACTCAAGTATGTGTTACTTGTTTGTACCAAAAAAGGGATGTTACCTATAGCGCTAGTTGATTCAGAGGCAGGTGGAAACAGCAGAACATGTTTGTCCAAACATGGGCTCCTTTTGCTTCTCCCTTCGTCGACTTGGACATCCCTCTTTTCCTGCCTCTTCAAGTACGAACTCTTCTACAAAACCATATAAATAATAAACTATAATGTCTAAAATCCATAAGAACCATGTCATATAATCAAAATTGTCACATAGTAACAGAATAAATTTAAATAATGTTCTTCAATATTATGAGAAATTATTAGATATATAATTCCAGCCAATCTTTATTTCACGTTACGCAGATGAACAATTATCAACGTTTTCAAAATAAAATAATAAATATTTGCAGGAGAGAGAAAATGTACGTGCTTGCAAAAAAGCAAATGTAATCATTTATCTTTAACAACGCTGCATTGCGTGCGTGCATGCGGCGATATTGTTCGTTAAGCACACAGGATCCCATAAGGATCGCGTAGCGTTGGAAAGAGACTTATATGAGCATATATTTAACAGAAAAATGCGCGCGCGTGTTATAATTTTTGACCGTGAAATGGCTAAGAAAGAAAGAGACCATCTCTTCATCTGTTCCAGCAGCAACGAAACCACGCGGACTTTGCTCCACAATCTGCACAGTACACAGCAACAACATTATTAACAGTAACTAATATTTAACAATTAATTTCACCTCATAAAATAAATAAAACAAAGCATCAGCAATTAGGCTAAGACAAACCTTGGAACAAAATTAAGAATAAGGAAAGCTTAAAAAAACAAATTAACAGACACATGCGCTTACAAAATCAATCATTTGTACTAGAGAAAACAAAATAAAAGTACCAATTATGCTAAGTGAATTAATATGATGAACGTGAAACTATCAATCAAACAGTTCTTAATACGGTAAAGAATTAAATAAGGAACACAGACCAATCATGAAGCGAAATTAATGCAAAAGATAAGTTTCTCAGTGTTTGAACAGTGAATGTCGATTTGCTGCTTCATAGAACAACATGCAATTCAATTAATGAACTGGAACGTACTGAATCTCAATCATCAACAAGCACCAGCAAAATGCTACTGAATCTGAATCATCAACAACCGCTAGCAAAATGCTAAGTTCGTACACTGATCGTTCTGAAGCAGCAAAACGAATAAACAACAGTTCACTAAAATCTCGAAAACGCATTAAATGTGTCGGAAAATTAACTCCGATTAATCTACGCGTTTCAATTTTGAAATCGAACTAACAAAAACACGATTCACTTCGTTTTCTCTTGCGAAATCAAAACAATCAGCGATCAAAGAATGTTGACGATGATCAACATTCACCGTCGTCGCATTCAGCATTTGAAAACGAACTAACTAGAAACACGATTCTTCTCGCGAAATCAAAAAACCGACAATCAATGCAGCGATTCAGCATTTTTTTTTTTTTCACTGAATCTACTCACTCGTTCGATCGTCATCTTCCTACGCTCCGGAGTTGAAAAACAGCAAAGCGAAAACGATGCTCGGCGCGATCCGAGAAGAAGATCAATGAATAATTGAAGCAGAAAAAAAAAATTAGAGAACGCGAAGAACAATCGATGAGAATTGGAGCATTAGCGTTCTTCAGTGAGGTTATGGTTTTTGGCTGAAACTGAAGAACATTTTCTTCAGTGTTTGTTTCGCGAAAAAACAAGTAAACAAACAGCTATAGCTATATATATATATATGGTTGGAGGGAAAATTTGTGGAGAGAAAATTTGTTATGCGTGTGAACGGATTAGCAGAAGCATTTTCGATGCACGCACTGTGATGATTACGATTCTAGGTGAAAATACCTTAATGCCCCTACTGCCATCATGCATAGTTCTCGTGCGAGACTAGGTTTCTATAGAACGTGAACAGCCAATAGAATCTGGACACGTAGCCAAAATTTTTGTAACGGTGTTAGAAACTAAGAACGCATAGAGGGATTGGTTCGTAAAGTTTACACGTTCGTTGATGTTATTATGTAAGTAAGTGTGAATTTAGTAATGCCTTTATTAAAAAGGAAAAATAAATAACTTAATTTTAATATTGTTTAAATAATTTTGGAGAGTTAAATAATGTTTTGAGACAAACAAGTTTCTATTTATGTTTAAGTAAATGTTTTGTAATTGCACAATAATTTGAAAGCCATAAAGATTAATTAGGTTGCATTATTATGTAATTAATAACAATGTTATGACGGTGGTTATTATGTTTTAACGGATTTCTTCATAATCATTTTGAAAAAATATTTTCATTTTACATATGGTGACCAAAACAGAAAATTTAAGAAAAAAATTCATAGAATTTAATTTTTTTACCACATCATCTCATTTATTCCTTTGCTATTTTTTGTGCAGATTTATTACTTATTAATATAATATGATATGATAACATGGGCTAATTTTTTGATGATTAATTAAATAGTGTAATTACGCACGGGACCAAAGACGCTATTTATTAATTATTAATAAATAAGTCATGTAGTAAGAAAAATTAAATGATAAAAATAAGTATTTAAAATTAATAAATGTTTGTATTATATATAGAGAGAGTTAGATTATTT
>Ga0123341_1004290_pt1 | contig 12491 bp, 8 predicted proteins | sample Turbeapinknodule_FD_89959 | JGI IMG/M metagenome (GOLD analysis project Ga0123341, IMG submission 89959) | Root nodule microbial communities of legume samples collected from Mexico - Turtle bean Mexico pink nodule | ecosystem: Host-associated > Plants > Roots > Nodule | place: Mexico: Nepantla... | reverse complement strand
ATATTATATATTTGTTATATATACAAAATTGAGTTGGATTTTTCTAATTTAAAATTCATAAATATGTGTTAAATAAAATTCAACTCAAATCACAAAAATATAATAGAGTTGAAATGCTTTTGTAGATTTAGTGTAACTTCTTTATACCTTATTTAGTTGTTAGATAATTTGTCTTTGTATATAGTAAAGTTACGGGTAAGAAGTTATTGCTTAGTTATAATATTTCTTACAATCTGAATTATAAGTAGAAAAAGTTATAAATTGTGAACTAAAATATATATTTTAGCTATTTTATATTTTTTGTTATATGTTTTGAAAATGTCTTTAATTTAATTTAAATTTATTTTTAATATTTCTATTTTTATATAGTTTTGATGAAATGAAATTAAAAAAAATATATATATAAATAATTAATAAAATTATGTAATTTAAATTAATTTTCTAAATTAGTAAAAAAACTTAAGTAATTTTGCTTATGTTTAAAGAGGTTAGTTAGACAACATCAAATTTTGTGAATCAAGAAAGAAAGTGGTAGATCGTTTGTCCTCTTATCAAAGGTAACCCAACACTAAGGATATAGTTGAAGATGTGACAAGAATATTAAAAAAATACAACTTTCAAGTTATTAATTTCGAAATAATATCACCGACAAAGAAAAATAATCATATAACAACCACAAGTTTTTGAAAGTCTTTATCTCTCTTTTCCTAAACATGCATCTCTCAATTATGAGCCCTAATTCTCTTTCTCCCCATCAAATCAATTATCCTTTTGCTCAATTCAAAACAAATTACACACAAATTGCTAGAAATTAATGATGGAGTTGATTATGGTTACATGATCAAGATAAATATTTAATTTGCTGGTATCATTATTATATAAAAAATGCAACAAACACGTATATAAATACCTAACTCTTATATTTAAATGCGTGGTGAAGTGTAACTAGATCATAGAAAAGAATTTATCCTAATATTTATATAATGACTTTCTATTTAAGTTAATAGATTATAATGGATTGAGATGCAGATTATTATAGTTTGACATACACTATAATAATTAAATTTTGTAAAGGTAAATAATTTAAAAATGGTGTATGTGTAAAATCAGAAATATTTTTTCGTTTTTAAATATAAAAATTAAAATTAAATTATATCAATTATCATGAAAAACTTGATATAACGAAAAACTAAATAAAATATATAGTTTAATTAAGAATTTTATAGAAGGAAATAAATAAGCACAGAAGATGTGAAAGTGAAGGAGTGGTACCTCTTGAGGGATAGGGAATTGAGAGGCAGAAGATTTCCAGAAATGTTGCACAGCTTTGGTTTTTGAGTTGTGTTTGTCCAAATGTTCCAACTGCAGAGGAGGAAAGAAAGCCTCACATATGCTTGTAAGGGATTCCATCTCAGCTGAAGGAAGAGGATCTGTAGTGTTTCTGCTTCCTCTTCTTCCTCCTCTCAGCACAGGATGACACTCTCTCTTCATCTCTCTCCCTCTACACCAACTGCACAATATCACCACTCTGTGCTATGTAATTGATTAATCAAGATGTGTTGTATATATGGAGAGAGAGAGAGAGAAAGAGAGCTTGGTTTTCTTGTATATCATTAACCAAAGACAGGTAAGAAAACCCAAAAACACACTCCTATGCATCCACAAGAGTGTAGTTAGTGTGTCTGTAAATGGAACTATCTAAACCCCAACAACTCAACTCCTCGTGCTTTCCATTAAAACCCTCTTTTCCAATATCACCTACCAGCCATGTGTATCTATCATAACTTCTTCTCTTTCATATCATTTATATTATTTTTTATGTATCTATCATTTATAGTATGAGTAAATGACTTTTTTTAGAAATTATAATTAATTTATTCTTTTAAATGTCATCTAACTTTGTATAAAAGAAAATTATACATTACATCCATTATATACCGTCTTACCGTGAACAGAGGGCCAATGCAAAGAGAAAGAGAAAGAATACTTCTTTATTAAGTATACTCAAAAGTAATTGTTACTATGGTGAGAGACTAAAATATATACACATAAGTTAGATAAGAGTAACCTTGCCTAACGGTAACATAACAGTAATACATTAACACCCTCGATAAACTTATGGTGGTTTCACAATAACTGTGAGTTTATTCCTGAGTGATAGAAAATTTGTGAGTTTATTCTTGAGTGATAGAAAATCGAATCTAGAGATTGGTTTAGTTAGAGGATCGGTCACTTGATAACGAGCAGGTATATGCAAAAGAGTAATGTGCTGTTTTTGAATGTGATCTCTAACAAAGTGTAAGTTAAGCTCGAAATGTTTTGATTTGGAGTGCATAATAGGATTGGCACTTAGAAGCACAACACCAAGATTGTCAGAAAAAAGCTTTGAAGTAAGGATGGGAATGTGTAATTCATGAAGAAGGGACTGAAGCCATAAGATTTCAGTCATAACAGCAGCTATGGCACGATATTCAGCTTTTGTACTGCTACGGGAAACAGTTTTCTGTTTGTGAGAGGACCAAGAGATGAGATTGGAACCAAAATAGATACAATAACTGGTTGTGGATTTTCTGTCATCAACATTCGCACCCAATCGGCATCGGAGAAAGCAATAATGGAGGAGGAGGAATGCTGATGAACCAGGAGACCATGATCGACAGTACCCGCAAGATAGTAAGTATACATTTGACTGCTTGCCAATGATGAACATGAGGATCATGCATGAATTGCACAACTTTGTTGACTGAGTATGATAACTCGGGGCGAGTGACAAGGAGGTACTGCAAAGCACTTACAACAAATCTGTACATTATAGGATCAGAGAAAACTTATGAAGAAGATTGTTGAAGACGAATAGAGGAAATCATGGGAGTTGGTTGGGGATTGGAATCTAGCATGTTGGTCTTGCGAAGAAGCTCACGAATATATTGAGTTTGAGAGAGGTGCATGTTCCCAGTTGAAGTACGAGAAACTTGAATACCCAGAAAATGATGAAGAGGACCCAGGTCTTTTAGTGCAAAAAGGATTTAAGACTAGCAATGAGACCAGTTACTGCAGTCTCTGAAGAACCCATAATAAGAATATCGTCTACATAGATTAGAACGTAAAGAGTGTCATTGGAGGCAAACTTAACAAAGAGAGAACTATCACTTATAGTTGAACGAAAACCAAGATGTTTTAAGGTATTACTTAACTTAAGAAACCACGAACGAGGAGCTTGCTTCAGGCCATAAATTGCTTTGTGAAGGTGACAGACAAGATGCGGATCCGTGGACATAAAGCCAAGAGGTTGTTGCATGTAAACACATTCAGTGAGGTCACCATTAAGAAACACAGTATTGATATCAATTTGACGAACGAACCAACGAGAGGCAACAACATGAGCAAGAACCAAACGAATGGTAGTGTGACGAACGACAGGGCTGAAAGTCTCTGAATAGTCAAGTCCTTCTGTTTGGTTGAATCCTTTGGCCACAAGTCTTGCTTTGCATCATTGTAGAGATCCATTTGCATTAAGCTTAGTTTTATAGATCCACTTGCAACCAACTAGTGGTTCTCCTGGAGGAAGAGAGGTTAAAGTCCAAGTTTTATTTGAGAGTAAAGCATTATATTCTTCGGTCATGGCAGTAAACCAAATGGGAGAAGCAATAACAGTTTTGACAGAAATAGGAAGGGAAGGAATAGCGTTTAGAGATGTATGATAAGCTTTGGGTTTAAAAACACCAACTTTTGCACGGGTAATCATAGGATAAGTGTTAGCAGGAGGGGTAGGAGTGGGAGAGGGAGGAATGAGGGTATCACAGTGACTTTGAGTTGATGAAAGATTGGAGGGAGAGGCAGTATCTAAAACAGAGGTGGAAGAGGGTTGATTACATTGTTGCATAACAGTGATAGAAGGAACAATATCAGTGGTTACCTGGGAGGTGCAGGAGTCAATCTTATACTGATTGGGATGAGCAGAGTATGGAAACGTTGTTTCATTGAACACCACATGACATGAAATAATGGTTTTACCTTCAGGAGTAAGACAGATATAACCTACATGTTGAATACTATATCCAAGAAACAAACAACATGCAGAACGAAACACAAATTTGTGTTGATTGTAAGGTCTTAAACTAGGATAACAAGCACAACCAAAGATCTTAAATTTTGTATAATCCGGTTGACGTTGAAACAATTGATGATATGGATTATTACCTTTTAAAACATATGTGGGAAGAACGTTAATAATATGAACTATGAACGGAGGTGATAAACGCTTCATCCCAGAAACGAAGCGGGAGAGGGGCAACCGCAAGCAACGTCAAACCCATATCAACAATGTGATGGTGTTTGCGTTCAACAGAGCCGTTTTTTTCATGAGTATAGGGACAAGTAAGACGATGTTGTATCCCATGGTGATGCAAAAAAGGAGTGAGAGAAAGATACTCTCTGGCATTGTCTGTTTGAAGAGCACAAATTGTGTACCCCGTTTGTTTTTCAACAAGACCTTTAAAGGTTTTAAAAATATTGATGACTTGAGACTTTTTATGCATGACATAAATCCAAGTAAATTTAGTGTAGGCATCTAAAAAGAAACATAATAGGGAGCACCATTGGAAGCCATGAAAGGGGAAGGTCCCCAGATATCAGTGTAAATCAGTTCAAGAGGCTTAGTACAAGTATGCACAGAAGTTAGAAAGGTAATTGATGACTTTTTCAACGAATACAAGCAGAGCAAAATTGAATATTATCAGAAACACGTATATTACAGTGTGACATAATTTGTTTGAGAACTTTAAAATTGCAATGGCCAAAACGTTCATGCCATGTGTTTACATTGATTTTATCAGCAGTGAAAGATAGAGAATTTACAGAACACTGAGAAACAGATAGCAAAGTAGGAAATATATACAAGCCATTTTTAAGAATGTCCTGAAGCATAACTCTTTTCGTAACCTGATGAATAACATAACATGTGTTAGAATGAAATTCAAAGAAAACGTTATTATCAATACATAATTTAGAAACGCTGATAAGATTCTTAGTGATTTCAGGAACATGAAGAAGATCTTTTAAAACAAGATTGTTATTGGAAGTAGAAGAACGAATATGAGCAGAACCAATAGTAGAGATTTTCAAACCTGTGTCATTACCCATCTTTACTATGTCAGTGCCGTCATAAGAATTCTTGCTAGTGTAAGTAGAGGAGTTGTTCGTGATATGGTGTGTGGCTCCACTGTCTGGGTACCACAGAGGGTCGTCAACAGAAGAAAGAATACCTAACAGAGAAGGAGCACTGGAATCGGTGTCTTGCAGTTGAGTGAAATTTGCGTGAGCCTTAGTGGAAGAGTGTTGATCATACCTTTGCCAGCAAAAAACTCAATAGTATGCCCGATTTTCTTGCATATTTGACAAGTGGGTTGGGGTTTAAGAATAATGCCATGAGTCATGTTGGTGAGGTCGGTAGTTGGAAGACCCTTGAAGAGAACCTGAACGAGACCATTGAAGAGAACCTGAACGATAAGAGTCATGGTTTCCACGAAAACTATTGAACTTGTTCTTAACCTTATCAGTTCTTGAAGATACTGGATTCCATGAGACAAGAATAGCTACAGGAGAAGCAAGAGGATCAAGAAGATGGTGTTTGTCAAGACATTCTACTTGCGCCAATAAAAGAGCTTCTATTTCATTGAAAATGTCTCAGACATGATGGAAGCCACAAAAGAAAAATTTTGTGCTCTTGATACATGTTGCAGTGAAGAGAGGGCCATGCAAAGAGAAAAAGAAAGAATACTTCTTTATTAGGTAACTCAAAAGTAACCGTTGCTGTGGTGAGAGAGTAAAATATATACGGATAAAAGAGTCCTTACATAAAAGTAATCTTGCTTAACGGTAACATAAGTAAAATAACAGTAATGCACTAACCCTACAGTTATATATAATTTTTGATTTAATAGTTTTTAAAAAAAATATATAACAAAAGATAAATTTATAATAAAATGATATAAAAATTATTAAAATAATATTATTATTATTGATTGTTAAGTGCGTTTTAAAAAATGGTTGGAAAGTATCAGGACCCTTATATAAATACTTATAAATTTATAAGACCCTTTTAGGAGCCCACCACTATAACTCTCATCCAAAATTGGTTTAAATTGCGTGTACGTTGGTTTTGTTTGTTCAATTCTTTATGGAAAATAAACTGTAAGAAAAAGATACAATCGAGTTTTTATATTAACTCATTTTAATTTATGTGTTTTATTTTTAGAAAATAAATATTTCTTCATAAAAGTTTATAATTTTGAGAAACTCAGTTTTATGTTATAAAGGAAAGTTATACAGATAAGCCATAATAAAGTCCTTCGTTTTGAACATTGATGTGCAGTTTTCAAGTGTGAATTATTTGGTATTTTATATTTTATTTCTGAAACTTCCTTCAAGAAAAATTATATTCTAAAATAACATAATTAACCCTACCTCAATTTAAAGGCAAAATACTCAAATGCATCAATCTGTATAAGTATTAAAAGGATTCGTTCCTGTATTTTTTTTTTATTTTTTTTTTTAAATTGATTTTCATCTTCATCCAAACTTTAGACCTTATGAATACTTATAGTAAGGAAATTATTAAATTGAGTTATTGTAAATTTTTTTATGTGGCAAATAAAATTTCAATGTGGACCAGGATATTTTCATGCTGAAAAATCATTTGTTACTTAAAAAAAAAAGACTTATTCCAATAATTTCCTTACTACAAACGTTCATGAAGAATAAAGTTTGGACTTGAGATAAAAACCAATTTCGTGATTTTGTTGTTATTTGTTGTTGTTCTCTTTCAATCCAAAGCAATTATCTAAAACAAACATTTTCTCTTATTTGTCGACCTTCTTTTTCATGTCATTTTTAACTATCTACCACCAACATTTTGGAAATGAAGGGCACTCACCAATTCATGGCACCCTCAGCGTGGCGCTACGCATCATACTGATGGGAAATTCAACACAATAAAAATAATATCTCAACAAGAGCAATAAGCAACGCATAATAATTTCCCCAACTTGCAAGAATATGTGAGGAGCAATAACAAATAATGACAGCAACACAAAATACACTTCAAGAAGACACGAAAATTTTAAGGTGGAAAACCTTCTCAATGTGAGAAGTAAAAACCACGGGCACAAGTCAGTCAATCAAGCTCCACTATGATCAAATTTATGGTTACAAGAGAGTCTCAAATCACAATACAAATTGTGCTTAATAACCAACCAAATAGCAATACAATAGAGAATAAGAAACCTGAAAAATTCACAAAACTGGAGTTACCATACGCGGCCTATATATCCCTGTTCCAATGACTTTTGAACAATCCTAACGGTCTAATTGAAGCACCACGAAGTATGAACCTTCTGAAAAAATTTCAGCTCAATCCAACGGTGGACGAAACAATCTGAAAAGTTTCGTCCTCAATAGAAACGCTGAGAATGCTGCTGCAGTGTGAGATGAATTTCTCTCTGCTCAAACAACTTCTGCAAGATCCGAACGGTCTGATTGAATTCACACAAAGTATGAACCTGATGACAAAATTTCAGCCCGATTCAATGGTGAACAAAGCGTTGGTGGTGGCCGGAAGTTGCTGAGTGAAATTTTCTATCTTTTCTCTTTTCTCTTTCTTTTTCTATCTGTCTATTCTGTTGACTGCTGTCTCTCTGTTCGAAAAAACGTTAAAGATTAATATTTGACTGGACCTCCACATAGGAAGTGAGTCTAACCCAACACATACATGCAACCTAAACTTTACGTGTCCTAACACACATAGGCTTAGGTTTAAAAGAAAATGTTTTACTTGAACTAGACCCATGTGCACTAAGCGCACCCCTAGGTCCATAACTACCCCTGGTTTGCCGCCTAGGCCTTATGTACGAAGGGTTACACTAAACATACAAAAATGACTAATACATACATTCGAGGCCCAATCACATGGTCCACCAACATGGCCCAAAAGCCGAGCTGATCTGTATGGCAGGTGCTGAAGGCTGACCTTAAAGTGCTGAGCTCTGAGTGCTCTGGTCTAGTACACTAATGTTTTAATATGATCAGTCTTCCTCTATCTCAAGATTTACATGATGACACGTATATATATTATTTTCTTTTATTTATGATTAAATATTATCAGTTTTTATTAAACAAAAATAAAATTACACAATATACTGATCCCAGTAGTTTTTGTTTTAAATAATTGAAGTCGGTCTTATATAATTTAAATTATTTTTTCTTAAAAAGAAATTTCACGGCTTTTAAAAATTTAAAAGAAATTATGCATGCATTATTGCCAATTTCAGTGGATTAATCTGTTGATGAATGAAGTAGAAAATACGATAGGGGGATAAAATTGACCTAACTGTGTACAATTCAAGAGCTTTTAATAAAACTCTTTTTCATACAGCAATCAATGAAACACCACCAAAATCTCACTCATTGCTTGCCCCCATGCCCATTATATGGGTCAAACAAAGGGAAAAATAAAAAATTATTTTGAAGTTATATGAATATTATGATCTTATTATTACCATAGCTACTCCAGGAGCCACATTTAAAGTGAGTTGCTCACTTTATTTCTTTCAATAAATTTGGACAATTTGTTCACGCAACCTCTTTAATTTGAGGCATATTATGTTGCAAATATTATATGTGTACCGGTCGATATCGGAAGAAACAGTGTCGATAAGATGATCGATCGAGTCAAATACCACAAAGGTACATAATAAATAAACATGTAATAATAATTATGATGACGTTGAATGTGTCAACTTACACTCCAAAATATATGAAAAATATCTCCAACATAATAGATAAACTAATTAAATTGAAAGATATACATTCCTAGCATTAAGGAACCATTACGCATGTCAGTTGACAACCGATATTCGACCCATAAGTGTCAAGACCCATAAATCAAATCACTATAAATAGAGTCCTCTGTGAAGGTGATGTGAGTTGATTTTAGGATTGTTCATTTTATGGTGTGACACTTTACTTAAATTGAGTTTTTTAAACAAGAATATGGTGAGAACTCTAAGAAGATCCCCACTGGACACGAACTTAACCAAGTGGTTAAGTAAGTGTGAAGGTCCACTTCACAAAAGGAAAAGGAAAAGACAATTATAAGATGAGAATGATGCTAGAATGTTCGGAATTAAAGAACAAGGAAAGGAAACCAAATAGAATTTTCGAATGGAAACAAGGGAAACCAAACAAGAACATGATACAAAGAGTAATAATGGAATGACAATGGAAGAATAAACGAAGGAATGAGAAAGCTTATGTGATGGATTTGAGAAATGGAGCACGCCACTTGGAGTGTGATTGGCCTCCAAGATAAGTGATGATAGCTACCACTTGAGAGCTCTCAATACTCACAAGATAAGACCTAAATTCTAAGAGGAATTCAAACCTCACTAACACCTTACACAATTGTGCAAAGTAACTCTTCTTCTATTAATTTCAACTTGTAAAATATACCAGGTAGGCCTCCTATTTATAGGTCAAGGAGCCTTAGAGAACAAGCTAAATGGGTAGGATAGGAAAAGGGAAAAAATGGGCAACCTTAGGGTTTGACTAAGTCAAATCCGCATCCTAGGCTTGTCCTTCTAGAAACTAGGTCAAAATGCCTTCCAAAAGGGCTAGAAACAAGCTAAAATGCTACCCACACCCCCTATTATGCTAAAGGCACATTCTTCTAGCCTATCTTTGCTATTTGGACTCCTAAAGTGAACCCAAATTATTTACAACATGTTTTATTCTTAAGTAGACCAGCAGGAAGAACTTGAGATGCTCTAGTCTTTGTCCATTTCTCCCTCTGGTAAGGTCTTCATTTGAATGTTGAGATGACCTTTCATAGTGTGCATCCTTGATCATCTTCTTGTTGTCTTGGTTTGTATCAGAAGGAGTAAGGTACGTTTTTACATTATGCTAGAATACACCTAAACTAGAACACTGACTTGAGCGTCAGAGTGCAATTTGTAGGTACCCCGCTCGACCGAGCATCAACATTGAAGGAAGGAGGCTTGAAGGAATTTTGAGATCATCGATACGTCAACAATTGAATATCCAGTCACAAGTACTATCTGGGTCCCTCAGCCTACACATGTACAATATGAAAATGAGAAAGAAATTAGGCCAGTCCTGTATTTACAATTGTGACTTCCATAGTATAATGTACCATTTTTTACCACACACTTCTCATTATCTCATGACGGTTGACACAACTACCTCCATGACATTACTAACACAGTGCTAGAAGCACACCATTTTAACACATTGTTCTTAATTGGTTAAAATTTATCAAAAAATTATAAAATCATAAGAGATGGTCATTAAATAAGTTGTGAAATCCACTAAATTTACTGATTTTAAAAATTTATCTAATATCCCTAAAAATCTCACATATAAAATTATTACCTATAAACCTCACTCTGAATCCACACAATTATGCGCATAATAATCTCAATATCATATCAACTAGTATGACATGGTTAATTCATATGACTTGAAAGCCCAAATTATTTTTCAAATCGCAGAAAAAACCATATGAACCTCTTTCGACTCTCAACACCAGATAATCCTCATCTATGTGATTCCAATATATCAAGAGAATTAGAATACATCCTTATAAACAAATCCCTAATCAATGCACATCTTAAACAATCTCAATATGGTATTTTATTTCCTGAAAATACTACCTCTTGATTATGATTCATAATTCACATCTCACAATATTTAAATTCACACCATTAAATCATGTCAAAGCTTAGAAATTCAAAACACACCAAAAATTTATCCAACAAATCACATAAACATCCTATTAAAGAAAATTTTCAATTAGAAATATATATATATATATATATATATAAAATAAAATTTCATTCAAATAACATTAAAAACAACAGAACATGAATAACCCAACCTTTTAAAAATAAAAAAAAAATAAGTTTTTTTACTCTAACTTAAGCAAAAAAAATCTCAGTTGAGTGAGAATGCATCTCGCTCGAGCGAGAATGCGCCTCGCTCAAACGAAAATACTCTTTCTTGAACAAGATTAAACTCGAGTGCACCCCAATATTCACCCTATTTTGCTCAAGCGAAAATGGGTCTCGACTGAGCGAAATTCCTTCTCGCTTGAGCGAAAATGAACCCAAGAGCACCCCATTTTTTACTGTATTCTCGTTTGAGTGAGAATTATCTTGCCTGAGTGAGAATTATCTCGTCTGAGCAAGAATTATCTCGCCTGAGCGAGATATGTAGAAAACAGTTTCTAATATTTGCTATATTTTTTATTTTCACCAAAAAATTTACATTCAAATGTTATGTTATCAAACATACCAAACCAAAGTAATAATCTCTGCTATAGTTGGATAATTACTCTAATATAGCTACTCTTTAAATCTATAATACCATATATATCCAACATTTCTAAATTAAAATCATTCACCATAATCAACCAACTAATAATTAGAATCTCTTACACATCAATTATATCATAATACAATTCACTCATTCATATTAACAATTCAACACTTTTCATCCCAAAGACAACATATTCAACACTTATTCTCATAAAAACAACATATACTATACATAATTCACAAAATCATCTACTTTACTCAAAACAAACAATCCTGCAAGAAAATTGTAACTAGTGACTACGTTACCCCCACATCTAGATCTTCAAGCCTAGGGTTATATGAAAAACTTAAACTAGTCTCCCTTACCTAAGCTGGAGCAGATGCTCATTAAGAGTTCCAACTTCAATAAGACCCAAGGACAACATAACCTGCACCACATAGTTTTGATAAAAAAAATTCTAACTATATCACTAGGACTCTGAGCGAACAGGAACTAATCTTGAAGATGAAAGCACCACATGCAAGGACCTAAACAGAGACCAACCTAACAAATTCAAATTGTGTCTCAAAGAGAAGAGCAAAAATGAACTTACTATATTATATATTCTGATCAGACAATCTTGTCGTCTTTGCTTCCAGGAGTCCAATGATGGACTATGATTGTCAATCTGATAAATGAGGAGAACAAAGAAAAAGAGAAGTTTTAGAGAAATGATAGTTCTTTTAAGATGAAATCTGAATAACGAAATCTTCTATTTTTATTTTTTTTTCATTTTAATAATAAAATATTTATGTACCATTTAAAATCTATCACTTCTACTCTAAGGTTATTTTCTAAATCCTTACAATTTCCAATTAAAAAAATATTTAAAACAAAAATTGTGATAGACTATAAGTTGGCAACAGTGACAATGGGCTAAAAGAAGGAAGATCCAAAGTAATATTTTAGTTTTCTACCCTTATATTTCAAAAGATACCAAAATCACTCTTTTTTATGGACATATTTTGTTTAGTTTTGAACTATAGAATTTGAAGACTTTATAGATTCCAGAATCCGAAAATTAACATTTAGGATTTTGTGCATTTTGAATTATATAAATT
>Ga0123341_1004289_pt1 | contig 12491 bp, 17 predicted proteins | sample Turbeapinknodule_FD_89959 | JGI IMG/M metagenome (GOLD analysis project Ga0123341, IMG submission 89959) | Root nodule microbial communities of legume samples collected from Mexico - Turtle bean Mexico pink nodule | ecosystem: Host-associated > Plants > Roots > Nodule | place: Mexico: Nepantla... | reverse complement strand
TTGGGCTTTGGGCTTGGGCCTCATCTTTATTTTATGTCTTCTTTTAATTTTGAGAAGACTAGAAGGAAGAACTTCAAATGTGAGGGTGGATGTCCTCTTCCTCCATTAATAAAAGCCTCCTTTCTTTGAGCATGTGAAACATTTTGAATTATTTTTCATTCAAATTTCTAATGTGTACCTTAACCCTTAAATACTTGTGACTAATTCTTCAATCACATCCTTGTCATGTTGTATCTTCATGAATGCAATAAACACTTGATAAGGAAACTTTAGCTTTGTTGATATCTCTGTGTCTTTGCACTTATGAATGATTGGTGTTCTTTTTATAATTAATTGAACAGATAAATCAATTAGTTGATTTTATTGAGTTTTGAATCTAATTCCAGTATTTGTGAAAATTTTAACAAATCACCCCTCCTCTTTTTTCAAGAAACCTATTTTAACAAAACATAATTTTTTTTACAGACGAACTAGTATAAAAATGTCAAGCATAATCTTTCTCTATTCTAATATTCAATTTTAGCCAACACCGAATGTGGTGCAAACAACACTCTTTTTGTATTTGCAACGTTAATCTGCTTCGTAAAACATGATAAAAAAACTAGATGTGAACTTTGTTTATATATGAACCAATGTAAAATATCAAGCATACATCTTTCTCAACTTTAATTTACATACCATTGAATGACAACTGACCAAAAATGAGAGTCCTTTTAAACAAGATTTAGAAAAACTTTTGACAATACATTTGTAAAGTTAAAATTATGTCTAATTGTATTTCATCTGACGTTGTGTTACGGAAATTTTTGAGAATGCGTCTATCAAGTTAAAATTACATCTAGTTGTATCTCATCAAATGCTGATTTTACAAAAAATCTTCAAGAAAAAAATTTAAATAGACAATACAATCATCCTTTATTGTGTATTATACCTCCTTTCACAAATTCTAATATTCCCTCATATAAAAGCGATAGAAGAAAACATTCATAAGAAGAAATTGAGAAAACTAATTCTTCTATAAATTCTTCACTGCCATATATATTATTTAGAGTGCTGGCTAAACTAAAAAAGGGGTTAATATTTTATTCGTCTAAAAGACATTAAATCCTAAGTCTTAACTTAGAACCCTTGTGTACACATTCAACCTTCAACACTATTTCTTGTAAGCAAAATTAAGAATGACTATTGTGTTAAATAATACTCGCTTTTACAGAAACTATTTCTTGTAAGCAAAATTAAGAATGATTATCGTGTTAAATAATACTCTTTACGGAAACTTGGAGAATTTCTAAACAATACTTTCCGTGCTAAGTAAAAAACACTTCTTATAATACTAAAAAAAACTAAACATAATTTTATGTTAAGAATTAATCTTGTGTTAAGACAAATCAATAAAAAAATTGTATTTATTTTCTTCATTTCTCATTTGAAGTAGCATAAAATTGTATTTTAGAATTTTTAGAAAGAACAAGTTTTAAATTGTGATTATTTGTCAATTTTGACAAAAAAAAATTTCTATCAAATCTAGAGTTTTATTATAACTCTATATTTTTGAAAAATATTAAATGATTTATTTGTTTTTAGAAAGATTATTTAAATTCTTTTGTTAAAATACAATTGTACCTGTATAGAGGGAGGGGGATCCAAGTAACACAATTTGGTGACGTGTCCATGTCTCCTAGTTGTTTGTTGGGTATCTTCAAGCTTCCTTCCTTCGCTGTTGAACTCAGGGTTTACTCCAACGCTCAAATCAGTACTAGTATTTTGGGTGTGTTATTTTAGAGTAAAAACGTACCTTACAACCTTGTGGAGGTTTTACTTATAGTGCTAATTATGGGCTTTCTCCATGATGAGCTAGTTATCAGTTATTAACTGATACATCGTGATCCCTGATTAATAGGGAGGTATGTTGTTTAAGGAATATCCCTGATTAACGTCTCTAGTTAATCAGTATTTAACTGATTTTGCGCAGATGTTTCCCACATATTTCGGATATGATTATAGCACATTAAATGTTGTTGTAATTGTGGTTACTCTTATTTAATGCGTGACTTGAAGTGTTCTTTCACTCGGTCGGTCAGTCCTGTGATCGAGACAGACTCGTCCGGTGCCGACCAGCAAACTTGCCCCAGGCTCGAAGAGATTCATATCTGAAGAGTCGAATAGAACTATTGGAGTTCCCGAGGTTGGATGGGACTGCTAGGGATATTAAATGCGTGGCAGGGATGTGACGCTTGGCAAAGCCGCCGTTTCAAGATGCACTGTTTCATCAGATGTATTTGATGGTCAAGATTTCGCGTCACTTCGAATGTTGAGTGGTACTGACCATTGGATAACGTTAGATCCAACAGTTCTTTTATACAACAAAAAATGAGAGGAGGGGAGTGGAGAGGACGTTCAGCTAGAGGAAGATCAGTCTGTCATGGAGGCTATGGGGCTGCACAAGACTATACTACCTTCTTCTTCTCAAATTTCCCAAGTGGCTTTGGGGAAGTTGATATGCTTAGGATCTTTCAGAAATGGGCTAGAGTGAAAGAGGTTTTTATTTCACGTAGACTCAACAAATGGGGACGGAGGTTTGGGTTTGTGAGCTTCTTCGGTGTGAGTAATGCAGGACGCATGGAGAGAGAGTTAGATCAGGTTTATATCAGGAGTAGGAAGCTGTATGTGAACATCCCTAAATACAAGAGAAATGCACCTGAACCCAAGAGGATGGATAGGAGGGAACAGAGGGCCCCAAGCATAGAGAAACAGTCGGTACATAAGATGCGTAACCAAAAGGACAATGAGCCTATAGGGAAGTAGAGCAGCAAGGATATGTGGGTGGAGAAGAAAGGGAAGAGGTCCTATGCTGAAGTGGTTATAGGAGAACATCAGGAACAATGGAAGGGACTTAGTATTAAAGCACAACATTTTGTCATGCCATGGATGGAAAGAAGTGTTGTTAGGAAGCTTAGAGATGATGTAGATGGTGATCAACTGGGGGAGGAAATAGTGAAAGGGGGAATGAATATGTTCAGAGTGAGGTCTATGGGGGACAACATAGTCATGCTTACTCCGAGAGAAGGGGAGAGCATGGAGGTTATCTTTAAGCAAAATGTTGTGTGGTTTGATAGCGTCTTCGCTAGTTTGAAGCCCTGGACGGTCTCTAGTGCCTCTAGTCACAAACTAGTTTGGGTAAGATGCTATGGCCTTCTCTTATCCTTGTGGAATAGGGACTGCTTTACCAAACTCATCGAAATCATGGCTCCGTCGGTCGCGCTTATGGCTATTGATAGCTTGACTGAAACGTGGGAGACTCTGGAATACGCAAGACTCCAAGTCTGTATTTTGAAATTTGATAGTGCTAGACTAGCCAAGTGTGTGCAAGTTAATAAGCAGTTGTGTAATATTCTCATTGAAGAGGAGACGCCTGTTTCCGTTGATGACAGGTACAAGGTAAACAATGCTCCCTCTGTTTCATCTAATAGTGTTTCCTCCACAGAAACCTATGTAGAAGAAACATAATTCACAGTCAACAACGGTGTGGCGGAGGACCGACTTTGGGAGGGGGAGGAGCGGTGATCAAGAGGGGAGAAGGAAGACCAACAGGCAGAGGAAGAAGATGAACAGTCCCCGAAAACGGCAAAACTGCTATTAGAGGGTTGTTTCTCGAAAAACATAAGCTGGCAGGGGAAAAGTTATGAAGCTATAACGAATGTAGAAAGAAAGACGCAGAAGGTGTCAGGATGGGTTGACCTTTATTCCTCTGATCATGTGTGCGGTGCAACTTTTCAAAGTGCTCCTTTACAAGATGAGATGGCAAGAATAGTGATGGATATCGAAAACGTGAATAACCTAGAAGAATCTGGTGCGGGCTCGGGCCATGCAAGGAAGATGAAGGCCCATTTTTCTCCAGCCCAATCAAAAACGGAACAAGGTGGGTCTGAGCAACGGGTAGTCGAAGAGGTGAATGGCCTTAGGGGTACCATTGGAAATTCAAGTAAGTTGGGAGTAAGCCTTTTTGAAGGCCCGATAATGGGAGAAACTTTTTTCTCTCGTAAGTCTTTCTACGAAGGTAGTTCTTCTGGAGGTTGTATGCCAGAGAGAGGGTCATCTTCAAAGGGGTCAAAGGAAGGAAAAGGGGTGAAGCTCGCGTATGGAGCTAGAAAGGGTGTGCACTCATTTCAATGGCTAGAAGAAGGTGGTCTCAAGGGGAGAAGTGTGTCTAATTCTCCTTCACGAAGAAGAAAGAAGAAAGTGCTTGCTGAATTAGGGGAGCCCTCTTCTCACCCGAGGCGGTCGGCGAGGATTAGCGCGAGACTCTCCAAGGTGGATGCTTCCTCGGTCTATAGAGAAGGTACACCTCTCGCTTCAATTTCTGATAAGGATATTAGTAATTGCAACACCCGTTTGTGTACTTCTCGCATCTTGGCTGAATCACCAAACTTGTGGGAAATTGGGAAGAAAGTCGGGTTGCTGTGTCGAGGGGATGAAGATGAGGTTATCAATGAATATGCGTGTATGGAAGTAAGGGATGTAGAGGTGCTGAACATTCCTAAGGAGGGTAGTAAGAACGATGAATTATGATAATTGTCAACTTCAATATAAGAGGCATGGGAGGAAATACCAAAGCAAGGTATTTAAGACAAATCATAGGGAGTAAGGGAGCAGAGTTTGTGTGTATTCAAGAAACAAAGGCTAAGTTGTTCTCCGATGCTAAATGTTTCTCGCTATGGGGGGATAATAATATTGGATGGCTACATTATGAAGGAGACAATGGTAGTGGAAGCTTGCTCTCGATGTGGCATAAGGAGGCTTTTAGTTATATTAGTCACTTGATGGGGAAGGGATTTATCGTTGTCTTTGGCACTTACTCCAAAGCTAATATCATATGTGTAGTGGTTAATGTTTATGTTGCCTGCAATTTGAGAGATAAGAAGGTGCTATGGGAGGAGTTGTCCAATATCAAATCCGCTTCACAAGATGTCGTTTGGTGTATGTGCGGTGACTTTAACGCCGTCAGAAGTCCAAGTGAAAGGAAGGGAAGTAGGGTAAGGGGTGGCCAATCAAAAGAGATTGAAGGTTTCAACAACTTCATTGATTCTAATATGTTGTTTGACATTCCTACTGTGGGGAAAAAATTCACGTGGTTTAATGGATTGGCAAATAGTAGGTTGGATAGAGTGCTTGTTTCTGAGGAGTGGTTGGTACAGTGGCCTATGTGCAAATAGTATGTGCAACGAAGGGAAGTGTCGGACCACTGTGTCATCATGGTGAAGTATGTGGTCAAAGAGTAGGGACCTAGGCCTTTCCGTACAATTGATGTCTAGTTCTCGGAGAGGGGCTTCTGTGTGATGGTGAAGGACAAATGGTTCGCTTATTCTATACAAGGAAGTGTGTTCATTAAGTTCAAAGATAAGCTTAAGAGGCTGAAGGGTGATCTAAAAGATTGGAATAATGATGTGTTTGGTAACATTCATACCAGAAAAAAAAAAGATCTTACAGGCAATTGAGGATCTAGATTGCCATGATTGTGTTGGTAAGTTCTTGGAAGATGATAGGGTGAAGAGGTGTGAGCTGATATGTGATTTGCGGGAAATAGACAAGAAGCTTGATTCTCTTATGTGCCAGAAAGCTAGAGTAAATTGGCTTAAGAATGGGGATTCATGTACTAAGTTCTATCATTCGACTCTGAGATGGAGAAGGCTTAGAAATGAAGTAAAAGGTGTGGAGGTTGGGGGTCAATGGTGTGAGGAGCCTTGCACAGTGTGCTTAGAAGCAAAGAAGCTCTTTGAAAAAAGGTTCAAAGCAACGAGAGATTATGGTGTAAGACTTGATGGGGTTGAATTTAAGTCCCTTTCTGTAGAAGAAAACATGAGTTTAATTGCTATTTTTTCTGAGGAAGAAATAAGGAATGCGGTGTGGCAGTGTGAAGGCACGAAGAGTCTAAGTTCTCACGGCTTTAATTTTAATTTTCTCAAGAATTGTTGGGAAATTATAAAGGACGACATAGTGGCAGTGGTGACCCTCTTTTAGGAAACTGGTTGCATCCCAAAAGGTTGTAACGCTTCATTCATTGCTTTGGTACCTAAAGTAAGGGACCCGTCCTATCTAGAGCAATATAGACCTATATCCTTGGTGGGTGCTATGTACAAAGTTATAGCAAAGGTGATGGCGGAAAGGATTAAGAAAGTGTTATCGTTTGTTATTGATGAAAGTCAATTGGCTTTCCTTAAAGACAGAGGTATTCTAGACAGTGTGCTCACGGCTAATGAGATGGTGGAGGACCTAAGGAGGGGAGGGAGAAGAGGTTTGTGCCTAAAAGTAGACTTCGAAAAAGCATACGACTCAGTTAGATGGGAATTCCTCTATGATATGCTTCAAAAGCTGGGTTTTCATAATAGGTGGATTATGTGGGTTAAAGGGTGCCTGAAAAGTGCTACAGTGTTAGTGCTTGTTAATGGGAGTCCTACGGATGAATTTATCCCGTCAAGAGGGCTGAGGCAGGGTGACCCTCTAGCACCTTTCCTTTTTATAGTGGTAGCTGAAGATCTGGCAGGGCTCGTAAGGCAAGCCGTGAAGGCCCATCTGTTAAGTGGACTAAAAATAGGAAGGAAGGAGGTTGAGTTGAGTCTACTCCAGTTTGCAGATGATACCCTGTTCCTGTGTGAGGATTCCTATGCCAATGTGGTCACTCTTAAGGCTATCCTCAGGGGCTTTGAGCTGGCATCAGACCTGAAGATTAATTTCAACAAGTCAAAGTTAGGAGGTATTAATGTCCTTAGAATAAATATTGATTGCTACACAAAGACCCTGAACTGTGCACAAATGGGTATTCCGTTCTCGTACTTGGGTTTAGAAGTGGGGGGAAATCCAAGGAAGAAAAAGTTCTGGGAGCCTGTTCTGAACAAGCTGAAGTCGAGGCTTAGTACTTGAAAAGGAAGATTCTTGTCTATGGCAAGCAGAATATGTCTAATAAAATATGTTATCTCTGCGCTGCCTCTCTACTACCTATCCCTGTTTAAAGCACCGGAATCGGTATGTAAAAATATCATCAGCATCCAAAGAAGGTTTTTGTGGGGTTGGGGCAAGGAGAAGAGATCCATCTCATGGGCTAGTTGGAAACTCTTATCTAAACCGAGAGAAGAGGGAGGTTTAGGCATAAGAGACATCCGTAAGTTCAATGTAGCACTCTTGGCTAAGTGGAGATGGCGTTGTATCTATATCGAGAAGAGGAAATGGAAGGAGTACTTGGATTCTAAGTATGGATTGGAACAAGATGCTGACCAAATACCACTGAAGTTACAATCCTGGTGGTGGAGAGATTTAAGGAAGGTTTGTGGGGAGGGATGTGGAGATGGGTGGGTTCGAGACACAGTTGCTTGAAATGTAGGAAATGGGGATAAAGCTAGATTTTGGAAGGATGTATGGGTTGGAAATACCAACCTAAAATCATTGTTCCCTAAACTGTATTCCTTGTCCCTAAACCAAGGTAAGAAGGTGGAGGAGGTAGGTGTGTGGGATGATTCGGTATGGAGGTGGTCCTTAAGGTGGAGGCCGGTCAGATTCGAGTGGGAAGTCTCGTTAGAACTTGAGCTTGGTATGCTTTTGGCTAGAGCCAATATTGTCAAGGATGTCAACGATGTGCAGGTATGGACATGTGATGATTATGGATGTTATACTGTGAGTTCCGCTTATGAATGCCTTGACAAACTTGATAGGGGTCCACTATGTCAAGCTTTTAAGTATCTCTGGAAGGTCAAGACATTTCCTAACGTCTTGACTACAGCTTGGAGGGTACTTTTGGGTAGAGTACCAACAAGAGAGAGCTTACGCAGGAGAGGAGTGGTGATGCAGAATACTCTATGTGCTTTGTGTCAAACAAAGGCGGAGTCCTGCCAGCATCTATTTTTGGAGTGTAAACATACCCTACGGGTGTGGGCCCTGAGCTTCAGATGGATAGGGATCTTGTTTGTCCAACATAATGAGATAATGATTCACTTTGAAAGCTTCCATCTGGTTCAAGGCAGTAATAAACAAAACCTAATTTGGAAAGGAGTGTGGGCAGCTATAGTATGGTGCATATGGGAGCATAGGAACTTAGTTGTGTTTGATCAAGGATTTGTAGATGCGGAAGAAGTCTTTCACAATGCCCAACTTAAATCGTGGTTATGGCTTAAACATAATGCATAAAATTTTAATTTCTGCTTTGCTGACTGGATGATGAACCCTTTGTTGTGCATCAGCAACTGTAAATGAGAGAAGGTTGGAGGTTCAAAATCGATGACATTATGTTATGGTGAACTAGCCAATCCTACTGGTGTTTCTGTAGGTTGATGGAGCGGGCAAAAGTCATATGATGCTGGTAAATCTAAGGTGTTTTGATTTGTGCAAAAGTCATATGATGTTGGTTTTTTGGTATCAGGCTTCTGGTTATGTTAAGTGCTGCATGGGTTGTTTCTGGAGTGATTAATGCTTAGTTGGAGCAATTTGCTTGGGGATTTTGGATGCCTATCAAGTCTTTGTGGAGGGTGCTGCAGCAGACCTGACCATAGATTAGTAGCTCGGCAGACTCCAAGATGCTGGCAAAGATGGAGTGAGCGTGGTCGCTTCATTGCAATCCTGTTGTTTACGCTGTTGTATTATGCATAGGTGAAGGTGTGGTTGGCTTTAGAATGTTGGTGCAGAATGGCCCAGGGTACCTTGGTTCGTTTGCTGGTGTGGATTCTGCCACATCCCCTTATCCAGTGTGTGGTGATGGCATACCTCTTTAATTTAATTCTAATGTCTATAGTTACATTTGTTTAGTTCTATGTATCTGTTTGGAAGTAGGTAAGGACCAAAGGGCAGTCCGTGTGTATTGAAAGTTTACTGTAAGCTCTTTGGGTGTAGGGGAGCTATGTAGTCCTGCATTATGGGGCCTCTACGTAGTTATAGCCTTTAATGGGCGTTTTGGTCTAAGCCATATGGAAGTGTAACCAAGTGGCTCATGTACACGGGTTGGGATACCCCTGAAGTATCCCTCTTAATTTAATTTATTCTTTGCTGATAAAAAAAAAGATCCAACAATTCTGATCAAATGGTGAAGCACTCTTTCTGTTACTTCACTTGCTATAAATAGGGCATTCTCAGAATGTGACGAGGTTTACGCTTTCTCTAGTGCTCATAGAATGTGTCGTTTGCTTCGAGTGTCGAATCCACCAACTTTCTTCTTTAGTGATCGAATGCCCAAGTCAGTAATGTCTTCTTTTGTGGATTCTTCTCATAATGTTGTGAATATAGAATCTTCTGTGACTCGGGCTGCGTCTTGTAATGTGAGAGAGGGTAGTGCTTCGAGTTATTCATCGGGCGGTCCAAGCTACGATTGGGTTGACCCATCTGTTTTAAAAATTCCCACTAAGTTAAGAGATTTTGATAGTTTAGACCAGTTTTTGTCTAAGAATTCATTTATAAGACCCGATTGTCCAACCAATGCGATGATGGCCGGTATTTGTGGCCTTACCGACCGTGTATGCCACGGTCGGGAAACGCAAGACTTCTTCTTTGTATATAATACTTTCTTTGTCGACTTGCATATAAGCCTACCTTTCAATGATTTTACCATGGGGGTCCTTCGGATCCTCAAAGTGGCATCTACCCAACTTTATCCTAACTCGTGGGTGGCCCTTCAGGCGTTCCGAGTGCTTTGTGACCTTTTTAAGCTTATTCCCACCCCTCAAGCCTTCTTGTATTATTACAATACCCGTCCGAGTACTCCCGTGAGTTGGTTATCTTTATCTAGTCGACCGGGGAACGTTTGGTTTGCTCCTTATACCACATCTTATAAAAAATTTAAAGAAAAATATTTTAAAATCTTCGTGGAGCCGAACGGTAGTGACTTCTTCTATGATGCGGAGGGGCGCACAAAGTTCCCTTTCCATTGGACAGAAAATATGACCCAGCTTAGTAACTGGTTGCAGTCGTCCATGTCACCCCTGGATAAGTCAATTCTAGTGGTGTTTGACCAGCTTCCTTATAAACTGCTCATCCGAGAGCTGATAGTTTTACATGGGTCATCCAAGAAGTGGGCGGATATCAATGGTTCGTTGATTTCTTGCATATGATTGTGTATTTGTTATGTTGATGTGGTTTAATTTTGTATGTACCTTACAGCTGTTATCCTATGGATGGACCTGACTTTGAGTAGTTTCATGAATAGCCTCAAGCGACAAGCGACCAACTGGAAGCTTGGGAGTTTAATAGCGGTCGGGAAGGACAAAGTCATTGTTCCGGTTGAAGCAGCTCCGGCTAATGCCCCGTTTCTACCGGTGCCAAATCAAAAGAGGGGCCGACCATCCAAGGCCCAAGCTAGTGTTGGGGTAGGGCAGTCTTCTATCAGGCAGTCTTCAATGTTAGGTCCCTCGCTACAACTAGCACAGGCGGTGCAGTTTGATTTGCTTCCCAAGGATGAGGGTGTCTTAGCGGCCATTCCCACTGAGAATTTGATAGAAGAATTAGTAGGGTTGCAAAGCCGAGCCACTATAGTTGGCAAGGCACTTGGTGAAGAATTGAAGAGGACTAGCACAGTGCTAGTGCCTAAGTTGAGGACCGAGTTGGCAAAGTCGGTCAACTCGTTGAAGGTGGCTTTGTAGACTGCTGAGGCATGTAGGGAAAAGACGTAGCAAGATCAATTGGCGATCAAGGAAGTGAAAGAGGTTTTGAAGGCGGACCTTGCTAGGTGGAGGCCGAGAGAAACCAACTCTTAAAAGATAGCGTTGATGCCGAGTTGAAGGAGAAGGTACTTGCTGCCGAACTGGAAAAATGCCATGAGTTCATGTTGCGGATAAATGTAGAGAGCTTTCAGCATGGTGTCCGAAAGGTAGCATTTTTCCATGGCGTGCCAATGGATGATCCCCGCTATGATTTAAACAAGAACGTGGTGGATGGAAAGCTTGTGCCAGTCGGCAGGAATGCCGATACTATTATGGAAGAGCTAGAGGATAGGCCGAATCGCATCGAGGCAACCGAGTCAGAGCCATCCTTTGAGGAGATAATAGAACCTCTGATGTAACCTGGACCCGGGTTGCGGGCTCTGAACAAATTTATTATCCTTTGAACAGTTTATTTACTCATTTGTATTTGTGTGATTCACCGACTGATATATGTTTATATATTTGCATGATTCACCGACTGACACATGTTCATGTGCGTAAACCCTGAATCTTAAATATGTTGTTATGAGCGGTGAAATTAATGCGTCACTTAAATCTGATCGCAGAGTGCGATACGTATGTTGTACTTATCACTTGAGGTGATAATTAAGATGGTAATAATCAATTTGGTCGATCGAAGATGCGCGGATCAAGTCAGGATTCTCGATGGTCTTAATTTTGGTTACATCTCGTGGGTTTATCGGAGTAGTAATCCTTTAAATAAATGCAATTGGAGTCGGCACTCCTTATGTTCTGGTAATAAAAATATATAAAGATAAAGAGAAAGAGATAGGATGATTAAAGTGTTTAAAGTGCCTCACTAAAACCTTCTCGGTCGAAAACCCTCCTTAGGGATAAAACAACCGAGTGAGGAAAGAGTACACTGGCAATGTTTATTAGTTATAATAAAATTTTAGAAGTGTGGCATTCCACGTTCTTGGCATAGTTTTTCCTGACAAATATTCTAAGTAATAAGCATCGCCGGCTGTTGTGTCGGCAATACGGAACGATCCTTCCCAGTTGCTTGAGAATTTTTACCTTCAGCCTTTTGGGTGTCACTTCGCATTCGCCACACTAAGTCTCCTCTTAGAAAATTCCTAGGCTTTACGTTTGAGTTATACCGTCTGGTCGCCCTCTGCTTGCATGCCTCTTCCCTAATTCTGCTTTTGTCTCTTAACTCGTTGATAAAGTCGAGGCCAACCAACAAGCTTTCACTATTGAGGTTCAGATCCAACGTCTGTCGTCGCAGAAAAGGTTCTCCCACCTGGATCGGGATCATGGCTTATGTCCTGTAAGTCAAACTAAACGATGTTTCTTGTGTGGTGGACTGCGGCGTACATCAGTAGGCCCATAGGACTTATAGGAGTTCGTCGGTCGATTTACCTTTAGTTAGCCCGAGCCTCTTTCTTAATTCATTAAGAATAACTTTATTAGCGACTTTGACTTGACCGTTGGTTTATGGGTGTTCAACTAAGCTGGTGATATGTTTGATATCGAGCTTTTCGTAGAACTCGACTAGTACTTAGTCAGTGAATTGTCGGTCGTTGATAGTGAAGATTAGCTGTGGCAACCCGAACTGACAAATGAAATTTTCAACATTCTTCGTGGTGATAGTTAAGTGATGTGATTCCAATAGCAAAGAAGAGAATGATTCTTGACATTCTTAGGAATCAACTTGAGTTGGACAATAGTTATGCACTTTTTCTTAGAATTGGATCAATGTTCTAAGTCAAGAACTCACCAAAACTAGCACCAAATCCAAACTCATATGGAAGTTCCTCATATTGTCAAATTGAACCAACAAAAAGAGGTAAAAAT
>Ga0123341_1004287_pt1 | contig 12495 bp, 4 predicted proteins | sample Turbeapinknodule_FD_89959 | JGI IMG/M metagenome (GOLD analysis project Ga0123341, IMG submission 89959) | Root nodule microbial communities of legume samples collected from Mexico - Turtle bean Mexico pink nodule | ecosystem: Host-associated > Plants > Roots > Nodule | place: Mexico: Nepantla... | reverse complement strand
GGTTTAAATATATATATATATATATATATATATATATAAATACAAATTTTCTTCGATTTAATTTTTGCCGAAAAATTTATCTTTGATAATATTTTACATTTCAGCCCTTTTGTAGAAATATTACGCTCACAATTCCGATGATTTCAAACTTGTTGCAAGACTATATGATTTTTATTCATTTACTTTTACCAAGTTATGTATTATTGATCTATCCTAAGTATAAGAAAAATGTGTCTATTTTTAACACCGACGAAAAAAAAAAGCAAAACTTACTAGTTCCTTATGAAAATAATATGATAAAATTAAAATATTTGCAGAGATTAATTTAATGAATTTTTTAGAATATTATCATAACGATATTTTAGGTCTGGAAAGATTTATTTAGTGACTAAAATTATAAAATACCAATATATGCTGCACATATAATTAATTTCAAGCTCTATATTAGTTTTATGACATGTGGTTGTGAATGTGTAAAGGGTGAAAACGGGGACGAGGAGAAGAAACAGAGAGCAAAAGGAAAATCGTCGGTGTCTACTAAAAGGAGTAGAGCTGCGGCTATACACAACCAATCTGAAAGGGTAAACGTTGAATTAAGTTTGCAAATTGCTATAATGTTATTGTAATAACAAAATCAAGAATTTGTTGTTCATTGGTTCATTTTTGCATTGGCTTTTTCAGAAAAGGAGGGATAAGATTAACCAAAGAATGAAGACATTGCAAAAGTTGGTCCCAAATTCCAGCAAGGTATATAGCATATAGTTGCAACTAGTAGGTGGGGTTTGGCTGAGCTAATCATGATATAGTTTGTTTTTTTTTCACATATTATCATCGAAATCATGATATTGTGTATGTGGTATCCGAGCCAATTATATAGTATCTACTGGTCCCAAATCTGTGAGAGAAACAGTTGCTATATACTGACGTAGCATATTTCTTTTCCATTTTCACTTTCGTAGAGTTCAAGTACCTATATATTCTATAGCCAGCATAAATACTATTTCACACTGGATCTCCCTCACGTTTGTTCTTCGATTCTTCCAAGAAATTAAATAAATTATTTTTTGAAAGGAAAATGAATTTCAATATGTTTATTTTCTAAAAGTAGTATATATAAAAGTGTGATGAACTATACTATTATTAATTATTGTTGTTATTAATACTAATTTTTTATTATTTAAACTTGATTTGAGCATTTATTATTATTTGGACTTTTCTGCACGAACTTACATTTTAATATGATATGTTTTTTGTTTGTTCATTCTTGACTTTTCTTATTTATGGTACCGTCCTTGTAGATAAGGTATCTACTTTCATGCCATTTATCATACATTTCATGTAAAATTTAAATGTTGAAGTTCTTTACAAAAGATTCTACCACCTCTGTCCCTTTACAAATGGTCCAGCCATTATTGGTAAATAAACAACTAAAAATGTCTTAATATATTGTCATCAATTTAATTAGTTTTAAATTTATATATAACTACACTTAATACATCTCAAAAATATAATTAATGTAATAGTATTGGATGATTTTTTTTTGTGACAAATAATCATGAAAGCATAAAGATTCTAAGTGGGGATAATTGTGGTCTTGAACTTTTTTCAATCATATATGGCTGAGAGTGGGAATATTAGGGTAGTATGTGCAGTTATAAAGTCCACAAGAAGTCCAATTACTTTTTGTCATGCTCTGACAGGAGGCTGTTTGGTGAAGAGGCACCCAACTGCTCCCACAGGAAATCCTTTCCGGTGGTAGACCCTCATGTCAATTATACAATAAACACTAAAACATAACATTTTCCACCAAAAACGTACCAATCAAAGCCAAAGAAAAAGAACCCACACTTAACCATATCATACATTAATAAAAATAAATGATACATTAACGATTCACATTTTTTTTATAGAATCAAATTATAATTTTTAATATTATTATTTTAATACTATTTCATATTATTTAACTCTAAATTTATTTTTTATTATATATATTTATTTTTAAATTTATCAGATAAAAAATTGTATATACAACTCTAAACTCTAAGAGTTGTGAAGTAGGATTTCATCATATACTTAACTACTTTTGTGTGGTCTTACTTTATGGAATTTCATAAATGTTGGACATTAATTATGTATTATGCTAACCTATGCAGACTGATAAAGCTTCAATGTTGGATGAGGTGATAGAATATTTGAAGCAGTTGCAAGCACAGGTGCAGATGATGAATAGAATCAATATGTCATCGATGATGCTGCCATTGACCATGCAACAGCAGCTTCAGATGTCTATGATGTCTCCAATGGGCATGGGATTGGGGATGGGAATGGGGATGGGGATGGGAATGGGGTTGGACATGAACTCCATGAATCGTGCTAACATCCCTGCCATCCCTCCAGTCCTTCACCCTTCTGCCTTCATGCCGATGGCAGCGTCGTGGGATGCCGCGGCGGCCGGAGCTGCTGACCGATTTCAAGGGAATCCGGCCACCGTGATGCCTGACCCTCTGTCCACACTTTTCGGATGCCAATCACAGGTAACAAATATTTATAAGAATTCTTACTCTTCATTGTTTGATATTGAATGACACCACTCTCATGTTATGAACCTAAAATTATCCAAACCCATCTTGTTTATTTGGTTATTTTTCCTACTATTAGAATGGTATTCTACTTTGATTTTTGTATTTCATGATGAAGTATAATCCAGTCCTGTGCATTTTTGTACTGGTCGTATTTATTGAGGATAAGGTAAAGAATTTAAAATTTCTTATAATGATTGATAGCAACCTGGTTTTGCTGATTTGGCTGGCTACTCAACTTGTGAGGCACGAATGATAAGGTTGTAGAAATCAGTCAAATCGAATTCATTGCAGCATTAATATTGGGCACTGCTTTTCTAGCACTGTGACAAATTAATTAATTTATTTATCTACTCACAAAAAAGTTAATTTATTTATCTAGCTTGGACCTCATATACACATTTTCATTGCCTGCTCTGTATCAATTGATGAGTCGATGCTTGGCATTTGGAAGTTTTCTTTTCCTCAACTTAGATACATATGGTTATAAATTTGTTGGTTCAAGGTGCTTTAAATGTCTGTAGTTATTTTTTTTAATTGATATGTTCTGATAAAAAATGATTGTTTAATTAAGAAAATTGAATAACTATTTGCAGCCCATGACCATGGATGCCTACAGTAGACTTGTTGCGATGTATCAGCAGCTGCACCAACCTCCAGTTTCTGGTTCCAAGAACTGAGCTAGCTTCTGGGTATTATTCTTCTAGTGTGATAGTGTTGAGCTACTAAAGAGAATGTCCATACTTATTCTTTGTGAGAAATATGTATATTAGCTCCAAAGCAAGTGAAGAAAAACAATAGTACAATAGATATACACAATCTTTTCTTATTTGGGGTTAGTAACTTGTTAAGATTAGGTGGCTTTCTTGGTTATTTTACCTTCATATGATGTACCTTCATAGAATTTGCAATGTATAACGTATTTTGCTATTTTATTGAATAATGACTTTTGGTCTGATTCACATCTTATTATTTTCCTTTTCCACACATTTCATTTTTCATTTTTTTTCTCTACAAGAACACTATATAAATTAACTGATTTTTTAGTCAGCAAATATAATGTGTTGACGAAGGATAACATTAGTATTCTAATAAAAGGTTTAATAAAATTGTTAGAGTAAACCCCAACAATCCTAATTTTGAATAAGCGTTTTTCACAAAAAAAAATATTAAAACACTAACATTTGTAAGATGTGTGTTTTACAAAAAAATATCACATAATGTAAGATATAAAGGTTGACAATACAACACCTCATCTTGTAACTCATCTTGTAAATGAGTTTTTCATCCGATGATAAACATATAATCTTAAGTTTTATATTGTACTTAACAAAAATATTCTTTAAGCTTATTTCGTGTCATAGGAAATATTTCCATCTTTTTCCTACCACACGAATTTGCTAGAGTACATGTCTACTTCAAGATCTCATGGGATACGAGCTAAAACTATTTTCCACCAAGCTTATCTCAACTCTGGTCCAACTATCTTCAAGATCTCTACTTTTACTCCAATTCGAGTAAAAAAACTATTTTACCTAGGATTGATAAGTATTATCAACTATCTGGATGTTGCTTAAAGAGGAGATTAACAATTAATGTTGCATAAAGTGCATTTAATGAACATCTACATCCTAGCTCGATCATACACATGAGGATGACCATCTAAGTTTTGATGCTCTCAACGGACCAAAAAGGATTTGCAGTAACTCTTTCTTCTACGCTCTATATAAAGCCACTATTTGAAGAATAAGACAAGAAAACAAATTGCTAAGTGTCGAAACACTACTGAAATCGAAGCTAAAATCCTCCTGTACTTCAAAAAGTTTTGCAAGAACACTTTTGTGTTCATTTAGTAATCTAAAAGAGTGTTTATCCTTTGTATACGTTGAAAGAGCTTGATCCTTTCTTTAGTGAGAAAACCATGTGATCATTTAAATCACACATTTTCTCAAACCTTTTTTGTATAGTTAGACATGGTTGGTGTCATTGGTGCAAAAAAGGTCAAAGACAACGATTTTTTTTAGCAATTAGACAGCAGTTTCGAAACCGCTTACTATGAACACGTAGTCTATTCTATGGAGGCATAAACGATGACTCTAGAACCGTCGTTTATAACTCACATAAATAGTCATTATGACTATAACCGCCCTTTATACCATTCCTTGACACCAGTTATGGTCATAACCACCTTTTATACCCTTCCCTAAATAGTGCACATGGTCGAGGTATAGACCGCGATTATGGTGATAGCCGTCGTTTATTATGGACATTTTTTTTAGTTCATTTTGTTTTATGCGTTTCCCATCTTACTAAACCTATTCATTTAAACTCAGTCAGATACATAAATTCAGACACATTCATTCAAAAGAAGCAAATTATATATATATATATATATTGATAAAAATGTATTACAAACACTAATATATGTTCCTATCTAATTCCTATACTATTGATTAGCTATCCTAAAGTTATAGAAATTAAGGAAATATGTGGCCCTAGCATGTCTCACATAAGCGGCCAAAGACAGTGGTTGCTCATCTGTAAAAAACTACATTACAAAATAAAGTTCACATTAGTGTTAAGATACATATACTTTAAAGAATTATAAAGAATAATTTAAATATTATTATCTGCTCCCAATCTCTTTGAATGCCTAGTCTTACGATGGTAATAATCCATTGCATAACGTAATAGCCGCACTCATAGCCTCTCGGCTGTCTATTACATTATAATTCAATATAAATTAAAATTTAATATTGATAAACAATGAAAAGAGGAAGACAAAAATTACAAACCTTTAGGTTCAACCATGTCAGCTTCTGATAATTTGCACTTAATCAACCTCTTAGTATGTTATATCCACGACATGCCCTGATTAATACAAAAAACCGTGTTAGTAGATGATAAGTGACAGATTTGAGTAATATTTCATATTAAAATACCGACACTTATGGATATTAATTGATAAAATAACCCCTAATTTACGAATTTATACCTTTTTACATATTTTGTGATTTTAATTTAAATAAGAACGATTTATTTCCAAATTTGTGTTAATTCCAGCATTCTAGGGTAGAATGAAGATGATTGGGCAAAAAGAGAATATACAAAGCTAAAAAGGGAAAGTTGGAATGCACCAACACTCACCAAAGCTCGCCCAAACTCACCTAAGCCAGATGCCCTCAAAGGATCTCGCCCAAGCGAGATTGCTCTAGTGACGTTGGGCCTTTTTATCTTGTATATTCTCCTTTAGCCCTTTCATCTCCATTTTATCCCAGAATCCTGAAATTAACTCAAAATTGGGAATAATTCATTCTTATTCATATTATAATCTCAAAATATATAAAAAGGTTTAAATTCATAAATTATGGGTTAAATTATAGTTATTTAATCAATAAATATTCATAAGTGTCTGTATTTTAATATGAAATATTACAAAAATATGACACTTATCATGTACCTAGAGAGATGGATAATAATTGTGTATATGGAGAGGTGGAAAATACTTGTTTGCTAGACAAGTGAGTAATACTTAAGGCTCGTGAGCGGGGAGCTTAAGGGGATTGGACATAAACTTAGTGTTTGGGGTAAACCAGTATAAGTCTTTGTACATACTATTCTCTATCCCCCATCTTTTATGATTTGTGTTTTATATTTGAGTTGATAAAAAAAATTAATTCAGTTCAGGCTCTATTCAACCTCCCTTTTGGAGCAAATTGTACCTACAAATTTGTTATTGGATGTTCAACTTAAATGAAGTGTGATTTTTACTTTTTTTTTATCATATATGGCCATAACAAAGATTACAACAAAAATAAGAGAGAATGTGCAAACTTCTAAAAATCAATGTCCCTCTCTATTTGTCTGGAAGTGGTGTTGGTTGAGATAATGATGAACATCCAAGAACTTTATACTACTCAAAACACCATGAGGCTTAGTACACTCATATAAAGAAAAGAAAATTCATTCCCGAGTGAAGGATTGATCTATAATAGAACGAGTTTGAAACCTTCTCCTTTAGGTTAAAGGTGAAATGATGGAAGAAATTCTTTGAGCTTGACACACATTTCAATGAGAACATAAAAGAGACTTCTATGTTAACACTTACCATGAAAGGGTCATAAAAGAGGATAGAGAGTTTGATCACTACTTTGGACGAGCTTTGTCTATGGAGTCTTCATGCCCTATGATGCATTCACTATCAATGCATACTTGGAGACTAACGAGTACCACAATTTACATATCAAAGTATGATAGATGGATGTGTTATTGTTTTCTGATCCCAGATCTAAAACACACTCTGTATGAGTGGACACAACTTTCAATATAGAGGCTAGGAGACAACAGCGACATTGCATATTGAAAGGCCACATCTAATATGCTTTCAAATATTTGGATGAGCTTTGTACTTACCAACATACCTTCTAGCCTCCACACCCCCAACATCATTAACAACTTTGCAAAGTTCATCTTTACAACACAAGGCTTGATGATAATCAATGTTAAAGACTTCATCTCTCACTGAATAGAAGAGTTTATGTGGGCCTTGTGAGGACTCTTAGGATTTTATCATTGGTTTGTATAAGTCCTCTGGGATTGATGTGGATTCACCAAATGTAGAACCATATGCTTCTCTGCATTTTTTGATCACACACTCTTTATAAGGAATTATTGTCTACCACCTAAGGATGTACATGAACCTTAACCACAACCAGCAAGACACTACCAAAAGAAACATTTCATCCACTACCATAAGTTAGGAAGCTCTAAGAGATAGAGCACCCACTAAGCTAGCCCAACTTTCCAGAAGGATGACAAGGAGCATGACACAAGACCCAAGGCTAGGTCAGAATCACTCCATAGCCAGTGCCTCAGAGCCTAGCATTCCTCAGAGGATCACCAGGAGCAAAGCCCACATGATAGGAGCTGAGCACCAACTACTTTCTTTACTTTTAATTTCAGTAGATTAGGGTGTATGTAGCATAATTTAGGGTGTACTTAGCATAAATTGGGATTGTTCCAAACCCACATTTCATGTCAAGTGTACCTAGTACCTAGGATTAAGGTTTTTAACCTAACTTCTAGAAACTAGGCTTAAGGGGGTGGCATTGACCTAGAGTCAACCTTAGGTCGCTCCTCCCCTCTCCCTTTTCCTCTCATCTTGCCCACCAAGGCATCCCTCTCCTATATATAGGGTTCCTTGCCGCATGTAATTCACACTTGAATTTGAATATAAAAGAGAAACTATGCTTGAGTGATTAGTGAGCTTTGTTTCCTAAATTGTTTTAGGGTCTTATCTTGAAAGTAATGCATCTTAAGTGGCGGCTCCTCATAACTCATCTTGGAATTCCCTCACCTTCCTAGTGGCATGATCATGCCCTTCATTTCACCTAAGCTCTCTTATCTTTTCTCTCTTTTCCTTTTCTTCATTGCGCCATCATCCTTCATCTTTATATCTTGTTATCTTCTTTTTCCTTTCGATCTATATTGTTCTTTATCTTTTGCTTCTTAAATTCCACACCTCATCATCATCATCACCACCATATAATTATGTTTTCTCTTTTGCTCTATAGAAGAGAACCTATACACTTACTTAACCACTTGGTTAAGTTTGTGTCCAGTGGCATTCGTTGTTCCCAACAACCGCTATCTATTTCTTTTTTGATTTAAATATACAATGGTTCCTCTTACAACGGCTATCTATACCTTTATTATTACCCTAATTCGAAGCCCCGTGCCACTTATGCTTTCGTTCTCTATGTTTTCTTTCTTCTTCTTCGCGCTCTCTCTTCAACTCTTTTGAACATTCTTTTCACTCATTGCCTTTGTAAGTTCTTCCTACCCTCATTGCTTATTCTTCCTCCATTCTTCCTATTGGTTCATTGTTCATTCTTCCATTGGTTCATTGTTTAAGGTTCTTGTTCATTGCTCCACCACCGCGCTCTGCTTTCCCTTCACCGCTGTCGTTGCTGCATTTGTAAGTTCTTCCTACCCTTATTGCTTATTCTTCCACTTTTGTTCTCATCTTATTTTTCCTTCATTCTTCCATTGGTTCATTGCTCATTCTTCCATTGGTTCATTGTTTAAGGTTCTTGTTCATTGCTCCACCACTGCACTCCATTTTCCCTCCATCGTTGTCGCTACTGTCACTGCTACCCTCCACAGTCGTTGCTGCCATCACCTTGAGGTTAGTGTTGTTGTTTTTTTTTTAATATTTTTTTGTCTATATATGACTTATAGATGGCGGTTCTAGAACCGTTGTCTATACCTCAGTAGAAAAACTATGAGCTGATAGACAACAATTTCGAAATTGATGTCTAATTACTAAAAAAATCGTTGTCTTTGACCTTTTCTACACTAGTGATATTTTCAATAGATCCAATGTGATCTCTAACACTTTTCATAAAATAATTTAAATGCTCCTAAAATTGGCTTACACAACAACACTCAATGAAAAACATCAAAAGAATGTTAACTCTATTGTATTCATAAATATTCGTTTAAGCAACAATATTCAACTAGTAATGTTTAAAGAATTTTAACTTTATTGTGGATAATTTCTTAAATATATGCTTTAAGCAACTTCTTTAACATGAAGCGAAAATATATATTTACTTAAATAAGAATAATTTAATTAGAATTTTTTTATCCAATGTACTCTTGCTTATAGCGCCTTTAATCTCATGCTTATAGCGCTTTTAATCTCACTAAAGTGATTTAGACAACATCTTTACCTTAAGCAAATAATTCTTACTTAGTCAATTGAAGTAGAAATGGACATGTTTAAGCAATTATTGCTTTTTTTTTTATGACTTTTATGAATTTTTCATTGTGATGCTTGTTTATGTGATTACGAAAATTATCACTTATTCTATACATTTTTAGTAATGCACATTTAGTTCATTTTGTATACAATTTTGCGATGTGACAAAACTGTTTAAAAACAACATTGTCATAAAATTCATTAGAAAAATATTTACAAAACAAACTCCGCTATAAAAGTTAAATACTGGTCACAAAATTTATCAATATCTATCATAAATAAATATTTTTTAGTTTATAATACTAAAATTAAAAGAACTATTGTAGATATAGGATAGATATGATATGTTGATTCACCCTAAAGTTGTGGGATTTGAGACTGTTAGTGTGGAATTTTGGTATATCCATTGCATCTGTAACAGTGGTCTGGTTAAAATGCTGTAGTTTGGGATAAGAAGACCCAAAGTTGAAGTCCCGTGTAGAATCATGTGTGTTACAAATGAGTAACAGGATGAAGTATGGAACTATGGAGGGTTCCAAATAACATCTATATTTATGGTATTGCGTTGAAGAGACACCTAACATGCGTTGTCTGGTTAAAGATCAACATATAGATGATTGAACACTCATGTGCACACTTGGAAATAAGGTTTGCCACACACATTTGCACTGCTGCTTCTGCATGCTATAATAACATCCAAGTTCCCGTCCCATCCCAATAATTCAATTTCATAATTTTAATATTTCAAAAAGTCACAAATAATTATGTACTGGTACGATTTTTTTAAATGCTTTCATTTTATATATTACTATACAATTTTATAGGCTAACACCTCAAACAATCACAATCATCTTACATAAAAAAAAGTATTATTAAAAAAATATAAAATATGAGAGGACTAGACCAAAACTCATATGTTAACAAAAATGATACATAGATGGACTACACATATTCATAAAGAATTATAAGAACAAACTAGATGAAAATCTATTATACCAATGAAATGATTCTCTATGAATAAATCATAAATTAGCCAACTTATCAGCACACGCATTCCCTTCACGAAAAGTATGAGTAACCATAAACTTGATTTTCCCACAGTAATTAAGTCAAATATTTCATCGATTACAAAACATCTACGAAACATTAGTCCTAGCAATAAACGCAACACAAACCAAGGTAGAATCACATTCAAGCCATACATTAGTCAACCCCATCTTTTGAGCTTCCTCCATAGCATGTATAACTCCATCAAACTCAATAACAATAGTAGTCTAAACTTCAAGAAACGCAGAGAAAGTACGACTTCAATTTTAATGTATTTTTAATGAAATAATTTATGATATATGTTAATATAAAACAAACTATTTATAAATGTTTTTAAAATTAGGGTTAAATATATTTTTTGTTATTATACTTTTATGTAAAATTGGTTTTTGTCTTTAGTCCAAACTTCAGACCTTCTAGATACTTGTATTAAGAAAAGTATTGAAATGAATTCTTGTCAGTTCCTTTTTACATGCCAAACAAATTTCCAGTGTAGATTAGGATGTTAAAAAATTTCATAGTGACTCATCGTCGACGTGAATGTTATAATATTATAATACAGTCTACACTGAAAATTCGTTTATTAGTACAATAAAAAAACGTTGTTAAAGATCAATTCCAATAATTTTCTTACTACAAGTATCCAGGAAGTTTAAAGTTTGAAGACAAAACAAATCTCACGTTATAGTACAAACATGAAAAACATATTTAACCCTTAAAATCATTGCATAGTAATTCATAATTACATAGTAATTTCAAGTGTAAGTTTGATCCCAGATTTATTGAAAATGAGTCTGAATATATACAAGAAATAAGATTTATATACCTATTGTTTTGATGTTTTGGCTATTGTCTTGATTTTTTTAAAAATTATTGTGTCGTTTAGAGTTTAGGATTTAAGATTTGATCCCAGATTTATTGGAAATGAGTCTAATATGAGTATATAAGAAATAAGATCGACATACCTATTGTCTTGATGTTTTGGTTATTTTCTTGATTTTTTTTAAAAAATTGTTGTCTTGAATTTTTTATATAAAATATTTATAACTTATTGATATCACTATAAAGTTTTCTTACAACAACTAACAAAAATATTGTTATATAAATATGAATTTCAATTAAATATAAAATCGCGTATCTTTTTGGTATATTAAATTAGTAAATTGAAACTAAAAGAGTTGGTGGAGTAAAACAAAACCAGTTTCACATTCACAAGTCAGTTTTACTCCCCATTCATATTGTTTAGATAAATGTAACTCGCCAGGGGGATTCCTTCATCAATTTTCGCCCAAAATAAAAATGTAGAGAGGCTATTTTAGAATGAAAAGATGTGTCGGGTAGGACATGTAACAGTTTAAACTCGTGAATTACTTTAATTTTATCACAATAATTTATTTTACACACACACACACATCATATTGGTTAATTATTTTTAAAAACAAGATACGTATTCTGTAAGGAAAACTTAAAAAGAGTGATTAACAATTCCTTTTATTATTATTGTTTTTAAAACAAATTTTACAAGCTAATTTTAGCAATGACAAGTTAGGAAAAACATGTTTGTATCGTTTTAAAAAGAAAGGTGTTTGACAAATCTGCATGCTCCTTTCAGTGTTTTCTAATTCTTTCTTTCTAACTCTAAGCCTTTTAGCTTTCAAAGGGCCTAAAACACTTTCTCCGACAACTCATCAGCAGCAAGAAGCGTCAGAATCTTCCATCGGTAGCTAACAGTGAGTAAGGTCCCACACTGCAAAGGGAAACATGAGCTTGAACCTAATGAGTCATGAAACATATATGGCACAAAGGACAACTGAATGACGCATAATGTCAAAAGTCTTTGTTGAACTGCTGCCTTCACCAACATAAAAAATTGAGCTTGTTCAAGATAAAATATAACAACAGCACTAGTTTTGGGATTCAAAACTCTATGATCAAAGTGTAGTGTTTGATGGAAGAGGGCCAAGCACATCTAACCATGAAAGTCAAAGCCCAACACTAGACCATGAAGAGCGTCTAGACCATGATGAGCGTCTAGCTAGAAGGATGGAGCGTCTAGGACGTGAAGGGGAAAGGCTACCCATGGAGCGTCTAGGACCTATCACAAGG
>Ga0123341_1004286_pt1 | contig 12497 bp, 3 predicted proteins | sample Turbeapinknodule_FD_89959 | JGI IMG/M metagenome (GOLD analysis project Ga0123341, IMG submission 89959) | Root nodule microbial communities of legume samples collected from Mexico - Turtle bean Mexico pink nodule | ecosystem: Host-associated > Plants > Roots > Nodule | place: Mexico: Nepantla... | reverse complement strand
CTTAAATATATTGAATTTAAATATATTAATTTTTTTTGTTTAGATAGGACTCCTATTTGTCTCATTCAAGAAACTAGAGAAACAAAATGTTGTCCTAGTAAGCTAACTGAACTTAAGTTATTAGAATATCAATAGACGTAATTTTACTTTAAAGTAATTTTGATTAAATCATTTTATAATAAATATTAAAAATATGAAAATATCAAATCACAATAAACATAAATATTTCATGTCAATAAAGATTGTAGCCCTTACAACCTTATGCACTCATTCTTAAAATATATATTATTCTTAAGATAGATAATAAGGTATTGTCTTCAGTATTTTATAATATACTTTTAACTTGTAAATACATATATTAAAATTTGTATAGAATGTTGATTTATTTGATTATCAAGAAGATTTAAAAAAAGTCAACATCATAATATTTCTTGAATAACTCTTTTTTTTTTCTATATCATTAGTTTCTCTTAAAAGATAATCTCTCACCTTCCATTAGCCTCCCATTTTTTTATTTTTTTATTTTTATCAGCATTAGCCTCCCATAGTGTCCTAACTTTTCTCACAAAGAGTTAAAAAGATACTCAACCAATGCATGATAAGTTATGTTAAGATTATAATTTTTGTTATGGAGAAGTTTAAATTAAATATTACATAAAGAGCATTTATTGTAACCCTCAATGTTTGCAGAGACATACACAACTGAAAAACCAACTCAAAGTCTTAAGATGGATCAAAACAGTTTTACAACATTCATTTTCTCAAACTTTATAAATAGAAAAAACCATTGAAGAAGTTTACTCATAAACAATCTTACGACCACTTAAGTATAAGGCTTGAAAAATCTAGTTTATAAATAATATTTTGTATCTATATTAGGATGTAACATCTTTTTTAGTCAACAATCATATGATTTAATATCACATTTCAAATAATAAAGTGTTTTAGTCAATGATTATTTTTTCAAATAATATTCAAAATTTTGATTAAGAGTGGTTGTTGTTCCAAAAAATATTTAAAATTTTGAATAATAGTGATTGTTGTTCCAAATAATAATTAATTGTTTAGACACAAGTAACTAAGATCCAAATAATATTTAATTGTATTTATAATATTAATTTGTTTGATGGATCATATTGATCAAGAACTAGATATAATCTAGATTGCTTGAAGAATTTTTTTTAAATCTTCTTATACATCAATAGGCTCATTCAAATCCAGCATAAATGAAAGTCCTGATGACTATAAAAATACTAAGAATAAATTTTTCTCTTACTCTTAAGTCTTTCAATTACTTATTATTAATTTGTCATCTAACATTTGAAAAAGTTGTTTTTAGAAAAGCATATTTTGATGGTAAAATCTAATAAGTATTACCCTTTCGAATGTGAAATAAATTTAATAGTCATTTCAGCTCTTCATTTTTATATATTTGACATGTTTTGACAATTAATAGCAAAACTTAGTCTTATAAGGATTGAACACTTAATAAGAAAATATCAAAACTTAATAAGAAAATATCAAAACATGAGAGAATAAAATGACATCTTATAACTTTCTAGGGGATTTCTCACCAGGCCACCTGCATTTCTAGAAGAAAACTCTATCTGTGTTGGAAGAATCACATTAGATGTATATAAAATTCAGGCATTATCAATTATGACTCATCACTGCGACATGAATAGAAAAAAAGTTTACCAATTCAACACAAATAAAGATGTTTGGAACTTCTTACTACGACAAAAATAAAGTTGTATAACTAAAAAAAGTTATCACCCTCGTAAGTGAGTAAGTGAATACAATTCGTTCACTATGAAGGATGGTGTATCTCTTACCAATATGATTGAAATGATGTAAATTCTTCTAATAAAAGGTTTAGAAACCTTAGAACAAAACTTCTTTAAGGCCCAAATAAACTTAAAACTACTCCATAACATACCTAAAGCTTGGAAGCTTTCTTCTTGTATTACTTTTAATGGCAAAATGTCAAACCAACAAAAAGTAAACTAACAATAAAATCAAACTCCACTAGGAAAACCAACTCATAAGTAAAGGAATTCAAAGAAAGTTAAGCCATTTTAAGAAGGGTAACTTGCATAATTAAATTTCTTAAACCATATCAGAACGTGTATCTACTCTTACCAAACCTATTTCAAAATGTAATATAATTTTCAGAAATTAATAAAGCTACATGAGTTATAATCTCAACCGACCTAAAATTAAGAACCTACATTTATAAAAAGTAATAAAAAAATTGCATTGCTACATATGAAGATCATCACATACAGCCAGAATTATTATTCCATATTATTTTTAATTTTCATTCAAAACAACCGGCACGCTACAGTAAATCCACTGCCCCGTTATTCGAAGATGCTAAATTGTTCCACCCAAACATTATGCCAAAATAAAACACATGTTCTAAGGAGAAAAAATAATTTTAAAAATGATAAATCAATTAAGACAATAATCTGCTTTAGTTAATATCTAATTATTTCTCTATTCTTCCAAAAAAATCATTATGGACGAACATTGTTAACTTTACTTTTATAATTTATTATTTCCACTTGTACCTTTTATTTTCAACAATCGTATTCATCTCATCTGTACTAATCAAAACACTATACTAAAAGTTATCCAAAAACGAAAAGCTAAGCAAAATTACCCAGTCAAAACTTAAATTATACTTGGCAAACTCTTAAAAAGTGATATGACTGAAAAAAATGTAAGCTTTTGGAGGTAAATAAATCCACACACTTCATAGCAACGAATACATAATCTTCATAGACAATAGGCAAGATAACGGATAAAACCATTCGGTCCCATGAAATCTAAACCGTAAAGATAATTCTCAAAAGTTGACAGGTAACAAAATTATCGAAAGATAAAACAAAAATCCTTGTGCCTACAAATAAGCTTTGAATTCTACTGAGCGACTTCCCTCTTGTATCTGCAACAAAAAAATCCATGTACAATAAGGGCAATATAATACAAAGTAATAAAACACAAACAGGTAAGTAGTATAGATTACATCAAATTCATAACAAACCGTAAATAATACATCCCAAAACATCTGACCACATGGATAAATCTTAAGAGGATTCATCTTCACTTTATATAATCAACTAATGACTACTAACATCAAAAAATTAGTTATACCATAAGCCAGACAACTTTCTAAAATTACATAAAACATCATTATAAACAAATGTAAATCAACAAATTTCATAATCTTATAATAGCATTCCAAACAATAAACCCTGTCTCCCTCAAATCCTTGTCCATTCTTACACCATAAAACGGGCAGATAAACAAAGCCATAAATGTATATTACATTTACCATTTTACATTGCAATATAGGTTATTCTTTTAGCTAGCATGAGGGTACAAATATTGTATTATAACTTTTTATATTTTATAAGCAACTTATAAGAGAGTAAATCTAAAAGGAAAAACAAGAGAACAAGTAAGGCAATGATGTACAACAAATCAATAATTCATATGTATGCAAGGAATCATATCTGAGATTCAAAGATGATGTCCATCAATTGACATAAGCCATGAAATATAACAGGAATGCTTCCAAATATGGAGCAAAAAGACAAATGACAAACTAATTACCTCAGATGTTGCTTGGATACATGAACACTCTAACTCGTGCTCCCTGTAATGCATCAAAACTCAAAAATATCAAATACCAGTAAAAACACGACATCATAAAAAAAAGTGCTGCCAAATAATCACCATTGATCTGGGTGGAAGGTTTGACTTGAATTTTGCACGAACAACGCCACTGTTTCCATGAGGCCTTGTAACCTTACCCCAAATGCAGCGGTAGTGGCTTCCATTCTTCTTCACCTTAGCCTTGTAAATATAGGCCATTCTCTTGCCAGCATACCACCCTACTTCTTCTTTGGTGTTCACTCCCTCAATTTGGATCAGGGATGTGTTGGGATACTGGTTTGACTTGGACCTGAAAAGAATCACGGAGTTAATTATTAAACATATATTTTCCAGGGTAATGAAACTAACAAGGAAATGGGGAAGCAAAATAATAATAATAAAAGTAACAAGGCAAGAAGCATTTACCTTTTGTATCCAAGAATTGTACCCCTCACATAGAGTCTAAAACAAAAGGCAAAAAGGAGTGTTATGTTAATTTCAACTAGAAGTCATGCAGTCATCCACGGATGGATAAATAGCAAAATAAATATATACAGCAGCGAATAAAATCTGAATTACTACAACGACAAAAACTAGTATTTAAATTAATTTATCTTGCTCCCTGTAAAAAATATCACTTAATTAATTTTTACATATCATACATATTTCACTGTGATTAACCAACAAAACCAGTAGCAGTTGTAACAGTGACTACATTCAAATTCCAACAATCATCAATAGACCAGACCCTTCAACTTCCAAGATCCCTCATGGGTATAATAACAAACCAACCGTTCTAAGGAATAAGGAAACGAATGTAAACAAAATTATGAATGGAGTTTCGAAAGAAAAGAAAAATGGTAAGTGTTGAAGATAGAGCGGAAAATTGCGAATGGGCGAAACCTAAAGCTTGTGGGAATGAAAGAAGGAATACCTAACGCGCTCTCCTTGGCGTCCCTTCACCATTTTCGTTGCTAGCTGCAGCTGACACACGCGACGATACCGACACAAACAGCGATACTGCGGCGTAACCCTAAAAATCAAAGAATTGGGTTTTTAGGGTTTTTATAAGAAAAGCTCTCAAGGAGCTTACAGTGTCGGGTTTTAATGATAAACCAGCCCACCTTGTTTCGGCCCAATGACTTCTAAGCCCGGTTGGTTTCTAGCACACATTTATTGATTTGTGTTTAAGGACATAACAAATGTATTTATATATGCACTATGAAACATATGGGGAAATGGTGGGTGCCTATAAAGATTTAAATACATGAATGAAAATATATTTTATTAAAAATATCATAAACATGTGGAACTTAAATTGTATAATGATCACGTTCAAGATTAAATTGTATAATTAAATATTTCATCTTCTTATAACATTTATGTTTTGTTTGGTTAAGTTGAAATGAAAAATAATAAATCTGTGTCTTCGTAAAAAAATATAGTTTCATTTATTTTCTATTTCAAATTAAATAAATAAATGAAAATAGAGCATTGCTTTTTCAATTTTGTTGATTCAACATACACACTTTTCTCGTCTTCCAAATTATTTTCTTCTCATTTCATTCATTACTCATTGTATAAATAATGAACTTTTGTAGTATGTGATCATTGAAAATATGTTATGTGAGTAAATATTGATTGGGATTTGAATCTCAACCTTACTTGTTTCTCTTGTTTTTGTTATTTATAGATTTTTTTACAAGGTGGCGCAATTCTCATGTTAACATGACAAAATAATGACTTAAAGGACTCAAAGACAATAACATTACGACCGGTGAAACTTGTGAGAGGAGAACCAAATTTGATATTGAAGACAATTACAACAAAGTCAAGTTTAGTTATTCACATGCCCTCTTTTTTCTAAACACCAATTAGAATAGTATCTATCATGAATATCCTTTTTCATTCACTTCTTATATCATAATAATTATAACGTGTCTGAATTTTGAAAATTAAAGCACAAAATATTAAAAAGTTGGTGATAAAATATAGAACGTAACAAAAAGTGCATTAATACAATTATGGTGATAATTGTCACAAAGACCTTGACTTCAATATTTTTTTCTTGGATAGTCTCATTAAAATATTTGAATTTACAAATACTTAATAAAAGATTGAATTTTAAAAACTAATATCACAAAATCAAGAAATTTATTCTTAACTTAAAAATAAATTTAAGTAAATAGTAATTTAGGAACAAATTATGAAAATAAAGTAATAGAAAACAAGTATTGAAAATCTTAAAAATATAAATGAAAACATTAATTTTACAAAATGAAAATGTATCTTAAAAATTAAAATAGCATAAACTCACAGTGTAATTACTTAATTTGGTGTATATCTCTTAAAAAACTTATGAAAACAATGTTCTCAAAGAAAATATTCTTCATGTGACTTGTAGTTAAATCTGATTGCATAATTTAGTACAACATAACAATCTAGTTTGACATTTGTGCATACTAACCATTAGATTGTATAATTTGAAAGTCAAAACTCTTTAATAGGCAATGATCACTAAAACAACTTCAAATATATTTAAAAATGCACTGAATTATATAAAATAAACACACAAATAAAAGTTAGAAAATCTCTTTGTCCAATTAAATGTAGTAAAAAATGGAAACACATGCATGTAAGGTGTTTTTTTCATTCATTGTAAAACTCTATTATAAGGATCAAACATAGTTGATGACTTTATGACATTTTTATATGTGAAACTATGTCAAATATATAAAAAAAAAAGAGATGATTGAATTATGTATTTAAGATTTTTGAAAACAATTCACAAAATAGTGTATGATATGATTGAACAAACAAAGTGTGAAGTGGACATATTCACTATTAAGTTATTTCTCGTAAGAGATGTGTTTGACAAAAATCGTTAGATGCAAGTTCAACAAGACAAACGCACTGTCAAAAATGCTTTTTAAAACTTATTTTCACAAAACTCTCCTTATATTAGTTGTAGATTAATAACATGTAATATAAAAATATACGAGTTGAGAGAGATTTACATAAGTTATTTTTGTACCCGTTCGTTTGATAACACAGATTATGTCCAATCTTAATCAACACGATCAAGGCTTCACTAATGCATACTAATGTTGCAAGTTTAAAAACAAGTATTATTTGTACCCAAACACTTTCGACTAAACAACAAGTATTCTTTGGACACTATCTCTCCAAGTACAACAAGTATTCTTTGGATACAACCACTTATTGCTAAGCATGGATATTCTTTGAACCCAACTACTCTTAGCTAAAAGACTTTGTTAAGCAAAGTTTGTGATCCAAACAATCATGGATTTGGCTCACTAAAAGAGATTTAACATCCTAAGACAACCACAAGTTTAAGTGCACTTTTCTACATTGTTATGAACACAGACAATGCACTTTCTCACAATCTTAAAGTTAGGGACTGCTTAAAAACACAAGAATGCTAAGATATTTTTTGTAAATGTTGTCATCATCGAACTTTTTTTCTTCACATAGATCTTCCACATGTATAGTTCAAAAGAAATATTTGTTGTAATTCGTTTTGGTGTTATCGTGAGGTTTTGTATCCTTCATCTTCTTTGTCTTGCATTTAACCATGTTCAAGCACGTAAACACATTAAATATTCTCCTTGCAACATTAAATGTGTGTGTCTTCTTTAAGCAACATTTTTAGACGCAATTCTTAATATGGTAGTCTAATCAAAGACACAAAACATTGATCATAACAAATAATATTATATTTTTGTAGATATAATTACCCTTTTTTACCAACATTCTATGACTTTATTCAATTTTGTGCCCATATTTTAAAAAAATCAGAGTAGTTCTAAAGTTATTTAAAATGAGCAATTCAGTCTCTTCTATTAAATTAGATTGAATGACGTTAATTGGATCATCACCTAGCACACAAAGTGGCACAATGAAGCAAAAAACTAAAACCCTAACTTTCTCTTTCTTCAGTGGCACCATATAATCTAACCTTTAATGAACAGCTGCAACGATGAGATGCTAACAACCCTCGGACATTATTCCAAAATTACTCAACTCTCCAATATCAATCGTCAAAGTTACTCTTCTCTCTCATATTTCACTTTTCAAAGACCAAATGGTTAAATTCCAAGTAAACTCTCTAATTTGTTCTCTTAGAATTAAATAATTATTCAATTAGTTTCTAATGATATTTTTTACAATACAAGCCATTTAAATAACTAAATAGTATATTTATCCTTTCAAGGATCAAAAATTGGTGAAGCTTAGAAAAAATTGGTAAACGTCTAAAGATTAATTTAGTTAAATAAATGTTTGGATGGCCAATTAAAATAATTACTTGAAATGAAAAGCATTTATTATTATTGGTCTAATGTTCTACAATACAAAATGTAGTGTTATATATAACCTCGATAACATAAAAAAACTAACTTGCAATATACTTTGCATGGTTGTAAATAAGGTGAAAATGTAGTTTAAAGTTTTCTAGTGTTCAAACTTTGCTGAAATTACTTTTTTGTTTTTGCATTCTACACTCAAGACATAAACAAAGTTTGATCATGTTTGATGCTTCTTTGATGTATCATGCCAGTGATTTTTTTTTTCATCCCTATATTTTCTTTCTACACCCCACAAATATAAAAATTCTCATTTTGTCTTTAAAATTGACTTTGAAGTTATACAATTTGAAAATCATTTTTTGATGTAAAAAACTTTTGGATTGCACAATCAAGAAGTCAATTTTTGCATGAAAAAAAGCTTTTGAATTACACAATATGAAAAGTTTTTTGACTAGTGGATTGTGCAATTTGAAAGTCATTTTATCATAAAAAAAAAACTTTCAAATTGTGTAATATGGGAGTGTCTTCTGGATTGTACAATGAGAAAGTCATTTTTAGACTTCTGAATTGTGTAATTCGAAAGTTTCTTTTGAAATTACACAGTTCATAAGTTTTTTTATATAAAAAATGACTTTCAAATTGTACATTTGGAAGTCAGTTGACTTCGGAATTGTGTAATTTAGATACTTTCTTTCTTAAGTTCATGCTTAACATAACTATAAACAATGGTGATAATAATGACAAGTGAGTGTCAATGATTAGGGAGACAATGACGACAAAGGATTGACAATAACAAGGAGAGGATAGTAACAAAGAGTAATAACATGAGGGACAATTTAGTTTTTTAACCATTCCATGTGACACACATAGAAAGTATAAGGGTGCTCTAAGTGATATGTATAGTGGTAGGATTCTCAATTTGTAGTCAAATTTGCGAGGCTTGTTAAGTTGGGATTCGGGAGGCGATTGTACGGATTTCAAAGAGTAGATGCGGGAGAGTTTGAGAAGAAAATGTGAAGAAAGTGAATGTGTTTGGATCAATGTATGTTAAAGTGGATTTGTGAGAAAAGTTTATTGAAGTTTGCGAGTGATGTGATTGTTGATAAAAATTTATAAATCACTATGTTATTTAAGAGTAAATCCACTCTTTCCCGTCTAATAAACTTTTTTGTTCACTTTTGTTAAACTACTTTATATTTAAAAAAATTAATAACTGCTTTTTATGAAATGATAATATATTAGAATTAAAAATAAAATAAAAAAGCAATTTCTAATTAATTAAAAAATAATTAATTATTAATAAATATAAAAAAATAGAAAATTACTGAAATATCAAAAAATAAAACAATAAAATATGAACAAATTTGTGAACACCAAAACCATTTTGAATCTTTAACCAAAATAACTCCTACATACCTATTTTTGTGTACATTTATAAGCTATGAACACTTCTCTTAAATGACGTGTTTATGTCGGATATACGAACACCGTCACTTAAAAGACACTCATGACATTTATGAGTGAAATGTTTGATTCAAAATAATATTTATTGAATTTTTGACAATTCTAACACAATTCTAAATACAATTTGAAAAAAAAGAAACACATTAATTTTTTAAAAATTCAAAGAAACACATTAATTTTCTAAAAATTCAAATTTATTGTATGAATTTTTAGTATGATAAAAGTGTGATTGTTCATGTGTCTATGCTATAGAATGGAGAATTTTGGATCATGCTCCTTTGCATGCATGACTAAAATTATATACACGTATGCAAATCAAGTGACTAAATTCATAACCTGTGTCTTCATTTTGATTTTCTATGATAGAATTTGATGGATAACTACAAGTTTAGTTTATGTAATTCACATGATAAATATTTTTTTATATAACTAAAATTTATAATAAATGAATGTTATTATAATTGAAGTCGTTGTGAATAAATACTCTTTAACATAAATTATTTGTAACAATTGATGATTTCTAAAAAATAAATTTAAGTAAAGATAAATACAGTGAAAAGGATTCGTGATCGTTAAAAAAATATCATACACTTTTTTAATTCATTGGAATGAAAAAAAATCATAAACATAAGAGTTTACATTCTCATTTTACTGGACTCCTATTTCGATTTTGCTCCAATGAAATAAGAAATAACCTATTTATTATTTCATTGTTTTTCTGTGATTAAAGTAACTTAAAAAAAAAAACTACAAAACGAATTCAACACATCTAATGTATTCACTGTCACGGTCAAAACTTCACTTTCACACTAATGTTCTACACCCACAACATTACACACAATGAATCATCCTCATCAATGGCAAAGTAGAAAAAGATCAAAACCTTTCGGCCAATCTGGCAGTAACTGCTCTTAGTTTAGAATACACTTTTCCTGCAGGTGATCCAAGAATGAGGCTACAGAGAGAATCCCTGGCAATCTTTATGTTGGCAAAAGATCCCAATATGTGAATTTTGGTGTCAGCAATCACGATTCTAGTCTTTGAAGCGTTCTCGATTGCAAACTTGGTTTTACCACCTTTACCAGACAACCTCCCAATAGCTCGAGACAAGTGATCCCCTCGAAGTGTTTTAACATCCTTGATCTCAAAGGACTCAATGTAGAGCTCATCCAGACGCAGAAGAGCAATGGCATCTATGACCTCAAAACCCAGCATGAAAGCATGGACAAAATCAGCACATTTTTGCAGATTACTAATATCAGGGGTATCAGCCCTTGTCTTCAGCTCAACTCTACGAGCCTTCAGATTCATACGCAAATCAATTTTCATTTGTTCATATATGGGATTATAGATATCCATCCAAGCTTTCTTCAGAGGGGTGTATCGATGAGGTGGAACATTCACCTTGCGGAACTGAACCTGGCCATCAGACATCTCATGAGGTTTCAGAGCCTCAAATTTTGGCTTTGGCGGCAAAACTTTGGCTTCTGATGAGACTGTTTCAACTTCCATGGATGAGTGTGCCTGATTTGACTCCATTATGCAACACCTTTTACAAAGGAAACCAAAATAAGTTGGTTTTCAAATATACACAACAAAAAATTAATAAATTAAACCAATTCTCCAGTGTACGCCACCACACTATGTCAAAATCCGATAACAGATGCTTTGTTTCTTTGTTACTATACTTTTATTAATATTTCATTGAAGGAAATAAAGAATATTTGAGGTTTGGTTTGTGAACCAAATGAAAAAAAAGTAAACACCTTTATACACCCAAAGATCAATCTAATCCACAAAGTGACACGGTGCATTCAAAATGTACCAAAATGTATCGATTTTTTTTTCTCCAGCTACCACCCTCCCCAATTTTCCAACTAATTTACCTTGGAGACAAACCCTCCCTCAACAGTGCAAATAATAAAGGAAAACAGGGTACGTTCGAATTTTAAAAAACAGAGTAAACGAATCCGTTTCAAATGAATAAGGAAAACGTTGTAAGCAAAATTATGAATGAAGTTTCAAAAGAAAGATAAGATTAAGTGTTAAAGATGGAATGAAAGAAAGAATACCTGAGACACACGACGAACACGACGAATACGACAGAGACAACGATTCTGCTGCGGCCTAACCCTAGAACTCTCAGAATTGGGGTTCTATTGTTTTCATAAGAAAAGCTCTCAAGAAATTCTACAGTATCGGGCTTTGAATGCTAAGCCCAGCCCACTTTTTTAGGCCCAATATGTTTCGTCTAGACCTAATCTAATGATGTTTAAGTTTGTAGCCAAAAATATTGTATTCATAGTATTTTGAAGTAGGATGACACGTACCCTCTAATTTTTTTTTCTTTTTCATATTCGTCTAGTTACTTGCTCCGTATCTATAAAAAGATATTTGCGATTTTTTTTATATATATACGAGTATTTATGGATATCTGTGAATATTTTTTTATTTTAAAAAATTATTTATAATATAAAAATTAAATAAAAATTTAATTTTAAAATGTAATTTAACTAAAATTGTATGATAAAATATTAGTGCAAATAAATTTGATTTTCTAAAATAAAAATTTAAATAAGTTGGATCATAAAGTATATATTTTAAAAAAATTAACTTTAGTTTAAAATGTCTAAATATATATATATATATATAATTAAATTTTAGACAAGTCTCTAATACTTAATATTTTTTTCGTTAATGACTTTATTTTAATCACCTAATTTTCAAAAATTCTTTAATTATGATGAGTAGATAACATGTATATCAAAAGTTGAATATTATGACATTTGTACTGTTCTATCAACAAACTAATAATTAAAATACTCGTATTTGTTAAATATGAGTATTTATTAAAAATATATTAAATATTTGTTATAAATTTGATTCACAGATATTTATGATTATATTTTTTTATCGTCTATAAGGGAAAGTGATTAGTGCGTAAAAAAGTTCTAAAATATTCTATTAAAAGTATGAAAAAAAAGGTGTGGGGCGCTTAGACTTTTTATATGCTACATTCAATAATGAAGATTATATATATAT